>CERQ01042249.1_pt1 | contig 19240 bp, 18 predicted proteins | sample 530711 | NCBI WGS metagenome assembly CERQ01 (sample SAMEA2620882, study PRJEB7988) | marine metagenome | biome: marine biome (ENVO:00000447); feature: mesopelagic zone (ENVO:00000213); material: "saline water (ENVO:00002010), including plankton (ENVO:xxxxxxxx)" | depth 850 m | reverse complement strand
CCGATGCCCGCGAGGCGCCGAGCAGGAACGCGACGCCCAGACCTGCCGGCGGGGTCACGCCCCGGCCTCGGCGGCGGCGACGCGGGCCAAGCTCCGCGAACGGCGCCGCAATCGGGATCCCGAACGCTCTCACCCGCTTCTCTCCTCCGGCAGTCACATCATCACATTGCTTGATTGTCCGTTCGTGTTCAATCGTTTCGACCCCAGGATCGCACCGTCCGGGCAAGGACGCGCGCGCCCCGGCCGAGCCCGGCAAATGGCCCGGCAATCGGGGCGGATGACCGGGCACAGCCCGCGACCGTTTTCACCGGCAGGCTCGATCGGCAGCCTGCTTCGGCCGGTTTATTCCGCGCAAGCTGGAATAATACGCAGCCCTGGCACGTCTCTTGGTTACGGGGCTGTCGCATACCGTGGTGCCGCGGCTCCGAACCACGGGAGGAAAGCCAATGAAAGTGATTCAGAACGTGAAACGCCGCCACTTCCTGATCGGATCGGCGGGCGCCTTTGGCGCCGCGGCCGTCGGTGGACCGGCCATCGGTCAGGACAACGGGACCGCGCTTCCCGATTACGTCGCCTGGAAGGATGCCGACGATCTGATCGTCCATTCCAAGCAGACGCTGGAGACGAAGCGCGCAGCCCAGGGGGCGGAACTGATCACGCCCAGCACGGATCTCTATATCCGCAACAACCTGCCGGCCCCGTCCGAAGACATTGTCGCCGACCGCGATGCCTGGGAGATCGAGATCGACGGCGTCGCCAATCCGGGCACGATGACGGTCGGCCAGTTGAAGACGCTGGCGGTCGAGACGGTGGCCTGCGTTCTGCAATGTTCGGGCAACGGACGCGCCTTTTTCGATCACGAGACCAGTGGCACGCAATGGTCGGTCGGTGCGGCGGGCAATGTCGTCTGGACGGGCGTGCCGGTGCGCGCGGTCATCGACGCCATGGGCGGCGCCAGCGACGGCGCGGTCTATCTGACCGGCACGGGCGGCGAAGACATTCCCGAGGGCGTCCCGAAGGAGACGCTTCAGGTCGAGCGTTCGGTTCCGAAGGCCGCGATGGATCAGGCGATCCTGGCCTGGGAAATGAACGGCGAGCCGCTGCCCCTGGCGCATGGTGGCCCGGTGCGGCTTGTGATTCCGGGCTATTACGGCGTCAACAACGTCAAGTATCTCAAGCGGCTCGCCCTGACGACCGAGGAATCGCCGGCCAAGATCCAGCAGACCGGCTATCGCGTCCGCCCCGTTGGCGAGAAGGGCGATCCCTCGCAGCCCTCGATGTACGAAATGAGCGTCAAGTCCTGGATCACCGGGCCGCTGATGGACGCCGCCACCGGAAAGGTGCAGATCCATGGCGTCGCCATGGGCGGCGTCAGCGATCTGGAGAAGGTCGAGGTCTCGACCGACGGCGGCCAGAGCTGGACCGATGCGCAGTTTCTCGGGCCGGACCTGGGCCGCTATGCCTGGCGGCCCTTCGTGCTGATCACCGAGCTTTCGGAGGGAACGCAGACTCTGGCAAGCCGGGCGACGGCGAAGGACGGGACCAGCCAACCCGAGACGTTCCCGCCCAACGAGCGTGGCTACGGCAATAACGGCTGGCGCGTCCATGCCGTCGATGTGACCGTCAGCTAGGATTCCCGGCCGGCGGACCATCCCGCCGGCTCGACCGCCCCACCAGGAGCCATCACATGACCACATCCACGACGCCGGTTCTTGGCGCCGCTTTCCTTGCGCTTGCCGCCGGCCCGGCACTCGCCGAGGCCGATCTGGAGGCCGGGCGCACCATCTTCACCGAAACCGCGCAGCCCTCATGCGCTGTCTGTCACGCGCTGAGCGATGCCGGATCCGAAGCCGAGATCGGCCCGAACCTGGACCAGTTCAAACCGACCGCCGCGCAGGTCCGCGCCGCCGTCACCAGCGGAATCGGCGTCATGCCGGCATTCGCCGATATGCTGACCGCGGGCCAGATCGACACCGTCGCCGCCTATGTGGCCCAGGTGACCGGCGGGGCCGAGGGCGCGGCACAGCCCGCAATGGAGGGGCAAACCTCCTCAGGCGCGGTCGCACCCGCCACGCCGGACTAGCCGAGGCAAGCGCTTGCGTTCCGGGTCGCTTGCGTCAGCGATGCCAGGACGCTCTCGGTGGCCCCCTGCCGCGTCACCTGCTGAAGATAGGCGACGACCGCGTCGAATCTGGCGCGGTCCATTCCCGTGGCGACGACCATGTGGCGCAGATCCGCATTCGTCGTCCATGACGCCACCTGCTGGCCGGCGGCACGATCATCGTCACCGATCCTGAATGACCCGCGGAAATAGGACAGGCGACATCCGTTCCGGCCCGCGTAATGCGTCACCTGCCCTGCCTCGAAGCTTGCGACGGCGACCGGCACCAGGTTGGCACCCGAAAGATCCGGCACGCCCCACGGATCCTTCCCGGCGATCGTGCGAAGATCGCGGTCGCCGACAGCGAAGCTCTGGTCCATGAACGCGGCATGAATCCGGATCGGCGTCGGTTCGGCCAGGAATCCGGACCCGAAGACGATCGCAACAGCGACAGCCGCCGCGGCCGCAGCGCCCGCCAGCCACCTTCGCGGAAACCGCCTGGCATTGGCCGCAGCGAAGTCGCGACGGAATACCTCGGCCCGCGATTCGGGCCGCAGCGCCGCAAGGCTGGCCGAGACATGGCGCACCTGGTTCAGGGCCCGGACAAGGGCCGGATCCCGCGCCATTCGCGATTCCAGATCACGCGCCTCGGCCTGGCCCAATTCGCCGTCATGGTAGGCGTTGATCAAAGTCCAGTCGCTGTCGGCCAATTCGTTCATGTCTTCCGCCCTGCTCCGCTTTCCACCACTTGGGCGCCTTCCACGATCATCAGAAGCGCCCGCCGCGCCCGGCTGATCCGGCTCATCACCGTGCCGGGCGGCACATCCATCACCCTTGCCGCCTCGGCGTATGTCAGCCCCATGATGTCCACGAGACACAGCACCTCCCGCGTCTCGGGCGGCAGTTTTTCGAAGGCCAGCCTTGTCAGCGCATCGCGCGCGGCATCCGCGGTTCCCGCTTCTTCGGATAGACGTTTCTCCGCCTCCAAATATTCCCGACGCACACGTCTTTTCCTGAGTTCGTCGTAGTGCAGGTTCCTGATCGTGCGGAACATCCAGGGCCGAAGCTGGTCCAGGCGCGCCGGCCGGCGATCCGAACGCAGACCACGCTCGACCGCGTCCTGGACAAGATCCTCGGCATCGCTGCGCGAGGTGCAGATCGCGACGGCATAGGCCCGAAGTTCGGGAAGCAGGATCTCGATCTGCGTCAGTTGGGCCATGATCCTGTCTAACCGATCCGGGAATCCGCTAAAAGACATTCGACCGGGGGTCGATCGCCGCGCGGCGATCGAGACAGTCGCGTGCGGGGCTCAGCCCTGCTCGTCGTCCTTTTCGCTCTCCACCGCATGCGCGCGATAGAGACCGGCATTGGCGATCAGGAAGACGAACAGGATCAGCGGCAGGCCGAAGGTCTTGAAATAGACCCAGGATGTTTCGGACATCATGCGCCAGACGAACTCGTTGGCCAGCGCGAGACCGAGGAACAGCAGCATCATGCGCATGGTCAGCTTGCGCCAGCCCAGGGCATCCATCGGCAGCGCCTCGGACAGGACCGCCTGCAACCAGTTGCGCCGCGCGACCAGGCTGTAGCCCAGGATCGCGGCGAAGAGCAGATAGATGATGGTGGGCTTCATCTTGAAAAAGCGTGGGTCGTTCAGCCAGACCGACAGCCCCCCGAAGATCACCACCAGAACCAGCGTCACGACCTGCATGGGCGCAAGCCTGCCGCTGAGACGCCACTGGATCAGGGTCGCGATGGCAAGAACCGGAATGAAGATCAGCGTGGCAAAGACCAGCGCCGTGTAATCCTGTCCCCACAGGCTGACGGTTCCGCCGCGGTTCCACATGAAGACGCCGAAAAACAGAAGCAGCGGCCCCAGTTCCAGCGCCGATTTCACCAAGGGATTCGGTTCCTTCATCATCTTCCTTTCGGCGCCACGATCAGGACGCGAATTCCACCACCAAAGCGCCCGAAGCGATCACCGCCATCAGGATCGCGCGCGCGACGCCCACCTTTTCGCCCAGCACGAGCCAGCCGACAAGGGCCGCGAAGACGGTCGAGGTTTCTCGCAGCACCGCGGCGCGGCCGACATCGTCGATGCGGGTGGCCAGCATGATCGCGCCGAAACTGGCGAAGGCAACCAGGGCGCCGAAAATTCCCCGCATGGCCAAAGCGGGAACCTCGGGCGCGGTCAGCGCGATCAGGCGGCGCAGGTTCCAGATCGGCATGAAGAACGAATCCAGCACGAAGAACCAGGCCAGAAAGGTGAAGGGATTGGCCGCCAGCCTGATGCCCCAGGCGTCATAGGTCGTATAAAGCGCGACAAAGCCGCCCGTGACCACGGCCCAGGCCAGCGCGGGGCCCAGCGTCTCGCGACCCAGAACCAGGCGCGATCGGTTATAGGCCGCAAGGCCGAAGATGCCGCCGACCAGCAGCCCGACACCAAGCCATTGCACCGCGTTGAAATGCTCGCCAAAGACAACCCCCGCGGCGATTACCGCGAAAAGCGGGCCGGTCCCGCGCACCACCGGATAGACGACCGTATAGGCGCCCCGCGTATAGGTCAGCGCCTGCGCGATCTTGTAGAAGACATGGATCCCCATGGCCCCGAACAGCACCGGCCACAGCCCCGGATCCGGCCAGGGAACCACGAACAGCGCGATGGGCAGAGCCATGATCCCGTAGCTGAGGTCGATCGCCGCACGGCTGATCCAGGGATCGTGCCGGCCCTTTTGCAGGGACCCGAACAGCGCGTGCAGAAAGGCCGCGCCAAGCGCCAGAACCGATGCCAGCCGCGCGCCTTCGGGCGTTCCCGCGATCTGGATGATCCATTCGCTCATGGTCCGCTGATGCGAAATTTTTGCACGCCGCGCAAGTTGTCGCGGTCAGTCCAGCTTGATCGCCGCGAGAATGGGGCCGGGCAGTTCGTCGGGGCCGATGCCGCGCTGGACCAGCAGGACATGCCTGGTATCGGGCGGAAAATCCTGGGGGCCGCTTTCGTCCGGCCTGACATTCAGGCGCAAGGGCGCCGTGCCGTCCCATTTGGCCAGCTTGCTGATCGACAGCACGACATTGGTATAGCTGACCACGCGGCCGCTGTTCTCGCCCGCCGTCACCTCGACCGCGCGATTGGGCGCATAGCGGACCAGAACCACCACCACCGGGCCGCCCAGGTCCGATAGCGGCGTCAGTTCGATCCTTTCGCCATCATCCCCGCTTTCGCGCTGCACGCTGAGCATCGCCGGAGAGATCCGGTTCTCGTCGATCATCGCCATCAGCTGCGCGGGACCGGGGGCGACTGCGGTGTCGCGGCCGTCCACGATGATCTGCGGCGTGTAAAGCGCGTGTTCGCCCGAGGCCCGGGCATAGCCTTCCTGGCGGCGGGTGAAGTCGGGGCTGGCGAAGCTGTCGGTCCAGCCCAGATAATCCCAGTAATCGACGTTGAACGAAAGCGGCAGAACGCCCGGCATGGCGGCCATCTTTTCCAGCATCGCGTCGGCGGGCGGACAGGTCGAACAGCCCTGCGCGGTGAAAAGCTCGACCACCACCGGCAGCGAGGGCGGAAGGAAACTGTCCGTCGGCGGCGCCTCGGATGCGGCGAAACTGTTGAAGCCGCCGCCGGACAGGAAATCGTCCCGGCTCAGCGCGCCGGGCGCCGCCCGGCCCGGATCATCGGGCGCGGAAATGACGGGCGCGGACAGATCATTTCCCGCGCCGCCCGGCCCGCCTTCCTGGGCCTGACCGGCGGCAGCGCCGCCCAGAAGCGCCGCCGCAGCAAGGGCCGGTATCAGCCCTGCATAGCCTGCGCGCCCGGCGCTGAAGGTCCGTCTCGAAGCCGACATTGTCCGCAATGTCCAGTTCAGTCTGCGAATTCCGTCATCCTGAATAGCGCCGCGGCGCAGGCAAAACCAAATCAACGCTTTGTTAGCCCCCGCGTGATCGTGAAGGGCGTGCCTCTTGAGCAACAGCGCAGCAGATGGTATGCAATTGCATACATTGATGGCGGATCTCCTTGCGCAAGCCTCTGTCATGGGGCAAAGCAAGAGAGACACTGCCCGACCCATCCACCTTGCAGACAGGGAGGCTCTGATGCCCATCCAGACCGGAACCGATACCGCCAAGACCCGCCGCACCCTGAAGGCCGGCGATCAATCGGTCGATTATTTCTCCATCGCCGCCGCCTCGGAAGCGGGTCTGGGCGATTTCTCGCGGTTGCCGGCCTCGCTGAAGGTAGTGCTGGAAAACATGCTGCGCTTCGAGGATGGCGGCAAGACGGTCAGCACCGATGACATCAGGGCCTTCGCGGAATGGGCCGACAAGAGCGGCAAGAACCCGCGCGAGATCGCCTATCGTCCCGCCCGCGTGCTGATGCAGGATTTCACCGGCGTTCCGGCGGTCGTCGATCTGGCCGCGATGCGCGACGGCATCAAGACGCTTGGCGGCGACGCGCAGAAGATCAACCCGCTGAACCCGGTCGATCTGGTCATCGACCATTCGGTGATGATCGACGAATTCGGCACCCCGCGCGCCTTCCAGTTCAACGTGGAACGCGAATACGAACGCAACATCGAACGTTACCAGTTCCTGAAATGGGGCCAGAAGGCGTTCCGCAACTTCCGCGTCGTGCCGCCCGGAACGGGGATCTGCCACCAGGTCAACCTGGAATATCTGGCCCAGACCGTATGGACCGATACCGACCAGGACGGCCGGCAGGTCGCCTATCCCGACACGCTGGTCGGCACCGACAGCCACACGACGATGGTCAACGGCCTTGCGGTGCTGGGCTGGGGGGTCGGCGGGATCGAGGCCGAGGCCGCGATGCTGGGCCAGCCGATCTCGATGCTGATCCCAGAGGTGGTGGGCTTCAAGATCACCGGCGCGATGAGGGAAGGCGTCACCGCGACCGACCTGGTGCTGAAGGTCACGATGATGCTGCGCAAGCATGGCGTCGTGGGCAAGTTCGTCGAATTCTATGGTGACGGGCTGGACAACATGCCGCTGGCCGACCGTGCCACCATCGGCAACATGGCGCCCGAATACGGCGCCACCTGCGGTTTCTTCCCGATCGATCAGGTGACCCTGCGCTATCTGGAACAGACCGGCCGCGACAAGGATCGCATCGCGCTGGTCGAGGCCTATGCCAAGGAAAACGGCATGTGGCGCGACAAGGATTACCAGCCTGTCTATTCCTCGACGCTGGAACTGGATCTGGCCGATGTGGTGCCCGCGATTTCGGGCCCCAAGCGTCCGCAGGACCACACCCCGCTGGACCAGTCGGCCGATGCCTTCATGAAACTGGTTCGCGGCATCCGTTTGCCCGACGAATCGCGCGAGGCCGAAAAGACCTGGAAAGCCGAGGGCGGCGCGCGCGAGCCGGGCTATGTTCCCGGCGGCCGCCACCAGGGCTTTTCCGAAGGTCCGGTCGAGGGCGAGGATTACAAGCTTCACGACGGCAGCATCGTGATCGCCTCGATCACCTCCTGCACCAATACCTCGAACCCCTCGGTGATGATGGCCGCGGGTCTGGTCGCCCGCAAGGCGCGGCAGTTTGGCCTGACGCGCAAGCCCTGGGTCAAGACCTCGCTGGCCCCCGGTTCGCAGGTCGTCAGCGAATATCTGAAGGCGGCCGGGCTGCAGGAGGATCTGGACGCCATCGGCTTTGATCTGGTGGGTTACGGCTGCACCACCTGCATCGGCAATTCCGGTCCGCTGGAACCGGCGATCTCGAAATCCATCGCCGACAACGACCTGATTGCGGTCTCGGTCCTGTCGGGCAACCGAAACTTCGAAGGCCGGATCAGCCCCGATGTGCGCGCCAACTACCTGGCCTCGCCGCCGCTGGTCGTGGCCTACGCGCTGGCCGGCGACATGAATGTCGACCTGACCCGCGATCCTCTGGGGCAGGACAAGGACGGCAACGATGTCTATCTGAAGGATCTGTGGCCGAGCACGAAAGAGGTCGCCGACATGGTTGCCAGCATCGTCACGCGCGAGATGTTCATCGACAAATACGCCGATGTCTTCAAGGGTGATGAGCGCTGGCGTGGCGTCGAGGTGACCGACAGCGAAACATATGACTGGCCGTCAAGCTCGACCTATATCCAGAACCCGCCCTATTTCCAGGGCATGTCGAACGATCCGGGCAAGATCGAGAATATCGAGGGTGCCCGCATCCTGGCGCTGCTGGGCGACATGATCACCACCGATCACATCTCGCCCGCAGGATCGTTCAAGGAATCGACCCCGGCCGGGAAATACCTGACCGAACGGCAGGTGCCGCCGCGCGAATTCAACAGCTACGGGTCGCGCCGGGGCAATCACGAGGTGATGATGCGCGGCACCTTCGCCAATATCCGCATCCGCAACGAGATGCTGGACGGCGTCGAGGGCGGCTATACCAAGGGTCCCGACGGCGGCCAGGAATCGATCTATGACGCGGCCATGGAATATGCGGACAAGGGCGTCCCGCTGGTCCTGATCGGCGGTATCGAATACGGTGCCGGTTCCTCGCGCGACTGGGCGGCCAAAGGCACGAACCTGCTGGGCGTCAAGGCGGTGATCGCGGAATCCTTCGAACGCATCCATCGCTCGAACCTGGTCGGCATGGGCGTGATCCCGTTCGAGTTCACCGATGGCGACACCCGCAAGACGCTGAAGCTGACCGGCGACGAGGTGATCTCGATCGAGGGGCTGGAGGGCGATTTCAAGCCGCTTTCGCTGGTGCCCTGCAAGATCACCTATGCCGACGGCACCGAGAAGGAGATCCAGATCAAGGCCCGCGTCGATACCGAGGTCGAGATCGACTATCTCAAGAACGGCGGCGTGCTGCATTACGTGCTGCGCAACCTCGCCGCCGCCTGATCCGGCGGGGATAGCCAACCCTGGGGGGCGCCTGCACATGCCGGCGCCCCCTTTTGCTGGGCGTGGCCCCGACGTCCCGATCCTGTCGTGCTCTCCTGTCCCGCCTGGCCGACAGGCCGATTTCAGACCGCGACCGCGTTCAGGCCACCTGTCTCCAGCCGGTCCAGCAGGGCGAGTTCCGCCTCGGTCAGCCGGATGCCGTTGGCGATGCTGTCCTTCCGCGCCGCGAAACGCCGTTGCGAGGGAAGGCGTGCGCCCTGCCCGATGATTCCGTCCAGCAGCGTCTCGGCCAAGGCGAAAGGCTCGCCGGGTCTGCCCGCCGCGAAACGTTCAGGACTGAAGGCCAGAACCAGCTCTCCGTGGCGTGGTCCCAGATCCGTCGTGCCCAGGGCCGCCAGCGCCGCCTCGCTGGTCAGATCCCCGATCATCGCGCCTGCCAGCAACTCTATCATCGTCGCGATGGCCGAACCCTTGTGCGCGCCGAAGGGCAACATCGCGCCGGCCAGCGCGGCGTCCGGGTCGGTGGTGGCACGGCCCTCGGCGTCGATGGCCCAGCCCTCGGGCAGGGGATCGCCGGCGCGGCGATGCAGCTCGATCTCGCCGCGCGCCGCGACGCTGGTTGCGAAGTCGAACACATAGGGGTTGCCACCCGGACGGGGCCAGCCGAAGGCGAAGGGGTTGGTGCCCAGCAGCGGCCTGCTGCCGCCCGCCGGTGCGACGGTGGCATAGCTGGGGCACATGGCCATCGCGGCGACGCCATCGGCGGTCAGATCCTCGATCTCGGGCCACAGCGCCGTCAGATGCACGCAATCGTTGATGACCAGCGCCGCAACGCCAAGTCGTTTCGCGCGCTCTGCCAGCAGCGGAGCGCCCCGGGAAAAGGCCCATGACGAAAAGCCGCCTTTCGCCGCGACACGGATGACGCCGCCGCCGTCATCATGAAGCTGCGGCACCGCGAGCGGGTCGGCCTTGCCCGCCAGGACCGTTTTCAGGCAACCTTCGATCCGGTAGATGCCGTGCGACTTGCAGCCGTCACGCTCGGCCGCGGCAAGGTTGCGCGCCATCGCTGCCGCCTGTCCGTCAGCCAGACCGGCCTTGCGGAAAATGGCGGCGATCCGGTTTTCCAGATCCGCGGTGCCGATTGCGTTCTCCATCCTGACCCCCTGTCAACTCTTTTCCAGACTTGCAGAAATGGCGCGCCCTGTCCAAGCCCGCGCATCCGCTTTGACGCCGGCAAGAATTTCGGCCAGCATCGCGGCGGAACCGAAACGACGAGGGCCAGAAGATGACAAAGATCCTGCTGATCGGCTGTGGAAATATGGGCCATGCGCTGCTGTCTGCCTGGCAGGCCATGCCGACCCCGCCCCAGGTCAGCATCGTCGATCCGACCGAGGCGTTGCGCGACCGGGCGGCGAAAACCGGCGCGCGGACCTTTGCCTCGGCAGCCGAGGTGCCGCGCGATCTGGAACCCGATCTGGTCATCCTTGCGGTCAAGCCGCAGGTCATCGGCAAGGTCTTGCCCGATTACGCGCATCTCGACGCCTGCTTTCTGTCGATCGCCGCAGGCACGACGCTGGCGAGCCTGCAGCGCGGTCTGGACGACAAGGCCATCATCCGCTGCATGCCGAACACGCCGGCCGCGATCGGCAAGGGCGTGTTCGGCATCTTCGCCAATGCGCGTGTCACCCCGGCCCAGAACCGCATGGTTCGCGACGTGCTGGAACCCTGCGGGATCGTGCTGGAGGTCGGATCCGATGAGGATATCGACCGGATCACCGCGATTTCGGGTTCGGGCCCGGCCTATCTGTTTCACTTTATCGAGGCTCTGGCCCAGGCGGGGCGCCGGATCGGCCTGACCGATGACGTGGCGCTGGCCGCCGCGCGCGGCACCGTCTTCGGCGCGGCTTCGCTGGCCGAGGGCGCGGACGAGGATGCAGGCCAGTTGCGCAGGAACGTCACCAGCCCAAACGGCACCACGGCCGCGGCATTGGAAGTGCTGATGGGCACGGATCGCATGGCCGACCTTCTGACCGAGGCGGCCGAGGCCGCGTTCGGCCGCGCAAAGGCCCTTGCCGCCACAGAATAGCGCACAGCCGACGAAGGCGGGGTAATCTCATCGAAGGATTGAAAGTGGTGCCCGGAGGCGGATTCGAACCACCGACACGCGGATTTTCAATCCGCTGCTCTACCAACTGAGCTATCCGGGCGCCCCGCCGCGCCGTCTTCGGCGCCGGGCGTGAAGCGGCTTTTACGGGCGCTTGCGGGCGGTGTCCAGACCCGAATCGTCACTTTTTGGCCCGCGTTCGCCCTCGTCCGAGGCAAGGTCGTCCAGCGGCGCGCCGGGGATGACGTAATCGCCTCGCAACCAGTGCGCCAGATCGACATCGGCACAGCGCCTGGAACAGAACGGACGGTATTTCGCCACGCTTTCCCTGCTGCAGATCGGGCAGGCCATCAGCGCGCGCCCTGCGCCGCCAGCCGCGCCAAGGGCACTCGGTCGCGCTTGCGATTGATCTCGTAAAGCCCCATCGTGGTCCAGCCCACCAGGTTCGTCTCGCTTGCCTCTCCCTTGAAGGCGGCGCGAAGGGACTGGTCCAGAACCGCCCGGTCGCGCCTGGACATGGGCGCGAAATCGACAACGATCTGTCCCCCAAGTCCACGCAGGCGCAATTGCCGCGGAAGATCGCGGACCATGGCGATATTGGCCTTCAGCGCCGCCGCCGGCGAGGTGTCGGTTCCGGTATTGACGTCGATCGCCACCAGCGCGCGGGTCTGTTCGACAAAGCCGAAGGCCCCGCCCGACAGATCGACGCGATCGGACAGCAAGGCGTCGATCGCCTCGCTGACCCCGCAACGGTCGAAACTGTCTTCGCCCTGCTCGACTGCGTCCGGCGCGGGATCGGCCCAATCCAGCCAGGCGGCTTCCCAGGGGGCCGGCGCGTTCAGCAGCACTTCGGGATCGCCCTGGGTCTCGGCGCAAATCTTGTCGGCCATGTCGATCAGCGGGGCGAGATCGGCGGCGATCTCGTCTTCGTTGGCCCCTTCCGCGGCACTGCGCAGGATCAGGCCATGGTCGCGATCCTGCAGCAACGACAGCCCCAGGGCCTCCAGCGCCTCGCGACGTTCGGTCCTGCGGATCCGCCGTGAAACATTGACTCCGGGCGCCGCCGGCGTCACCAGCGCATAGCGACCCCGAAAGATCAGCCGGGGCGTTACCGGGACCGCCTTGCCTTCCTCCGCGATGCCCGAGACCTGCACCAGAATCGATGCACCTTCACGGATGCCGGACCGGTCGCGAAGATAGCCCCGCTGCCCATCCGGCAGGCGCAGGAAGACCCCGCCCTGACCTTTCATCAGCCTGTCGGTCACGCCCCGGCAGATCGTGCCCGGTGTCAGCGCGGCAAGCTGCGTTGGATCGGGAATCAGATCGACCAGACGGCCATCTTCCATCAGCGCCGCGGCTTCGGCGCCGAACAATTGGCCCAGAACGACCTGCCGACCCTTCATGGGCGATCCCCGCGCGGGTCGGGATGGATGCCGCAAGCCGCAAGCATCGTCGCCGTTTCAGCCAGAGGCAAGCCGACCACGGCGGAAAACGAGCCCTGGATCCACGGGATGAAGGCCGCCGCGGCCCCCTGGATCGCATAGCCGCCGGCCTTTCCGCGCCAGTCACCCAGCGCCAGATAGCGCGACAGGTCATCATCGGAAATCGGACGCATCCGCACGACGGTCTCGACCAGCCTTTCGCGAAGCCTGCCGTGGTGCCGAACGGCGACGGCGGTCAGCACGCGGTGGCGACGGCCCGACATCAGTCGCATGAAGGCGGCGGCCTCGTCGCGATCGGCGGGCTTGCCGAGAATGCGCCGACCGACCGCGACCGTGGTATCGGCGCAAAGAAGAACCTCATCCTCGCCGGTGGCCAGAACAGAGGCCTTGGCGGTCGCGATCCGGCGAACATAATCGCGCGGCGTCTCGTTCTTCAACGGTTCTTCGTCGATATCGGCGGCGCGCAGCGCGTCGGGACGAATTCCGATCTGGGCCAGCAATTCCAGCCGTCGCGGACTGGCCGAACCCAGGATCAGCCGCGGCGGCGCGGCCACGGGCGCAGGGCACGCCGTGGCGGCGGTCATCAGATCACTTGAAGCGGTAATTGATCCGCCCCTTCGTCAGATCGTAGGTATTCATCTCGACCTGAACCTTGTCCCCGGCAAGAACGCGGATGCGGTTCTTCCGCATCTTTCCTGCCATATGCGCAATGATCTCATGGCCGTTTTCAAGCTCGACCCGGAACGTCGCATTCGGCAGGAGTTCCTTCACGACGCCGGGGAATTCGAGCATTTCTTCCTTGGCCATGGTCACTCCATATCGGTCGCCCCGCAGGATTCGGGACGCGGGTTAAATGCGGCCGGAGCGGGCGGAATTCAAGGGAAAAGCGTGAAAAGCCGCCTGCTAGCCCGCTTTGGACCCCCGGGCGCGTTCCGGCGGTGACACCGTTGCCGCAGTAGTCGGATCAGGGCGGAAGGCGTCGGGACGATGCAGATCGCCGATCGGCAGGTCGGGGCCGGCGGTCGGCGCCATCATCGGCGCCTCGGGTGCAGGGACGGCCGCGGGGGCGGATTCTGCTGGCGCAACGGGATCGCGCAGGCGGATCGCGTGGCAGCCATCGGCTTCGCCAAACTTGCCGATGGCCAGAACCTGGCCGTCCGCGGTCTCGATCCGGGTATCGGACAGGCTGACGCGCGGCAGGGCCAGGATCTTGCCCGGCACCAGGCCGCGCAGCTCGCGCAGGCTCATCCGGCGGCGACAGAGAATGCCCACGACCTCGACCGGCGCCTGCTGGGTTGCGGAACGAAGACTGACCAGCGGCGGGACCGCGGGTCTTTTCGACGGCGCCGTCGCGACCGCGGGCTGGGCCAGCGCGGGCTGCGGGCGTTCCGCATCGGGTCGGGGCTGCGGCAGGGCCAGAAACAGCCTGCCTTCGCGCGCCTCGCTGCCGCCGAGCAGCAGTTTCAACCCGAGACTGCGATAGGCACGGTCCTCCATCATCAGCGCCAGGGGGCGGGCATCGTCGATATGGGTGGCATAGCGAAAGCCGCGAAATTCCTCCAACCCCTCGACGCCCCGTCCCTCCTGCGCGAGTTCGGACAGGAACGTGTCGATGAAATCCGCGCAAAGGGTGGCGTCGCTGCGGGTCAGGCGGCGCCGGGCCAGCGGCCGGCCAGTCACGCGGCCGAGGGTCTGAATCTCGATCAGCGCGGTGACGGTCTGCGGACACAGGGCCATCACGCCCACCGCATCGCCGGGTCCCTGCAACACTGCCAGCAAGGCCGGATCGGGCAGCAATTCGGGCAGTTCCGCCAGCGTCAGCGCCCCGGGCCTGACCTCGACCGGCCGGACGCCCAGCCCGTAAAGCCGATCCGCCGCGCGACCGATGGCGGTCGCGGTGGCGCGCGCGGGCGTGACCGGCGCTGTCTGTGGCAATTGTGGCGCCTTTCCCGCCCCTTCGGCGGCCCGGACCCGGGCCTGCAACAGACGTTTCAACACGCCGGTTCCGGCCGGATGTGCCTGTTCCATCTCTGCTTCGTCCGCCATACCGAATCCGATTCGTCCCGTCCTGTCGCAGGGCAATTTGACAAAGAGCCGTAAAGAAAATGTTTACGGCGACCCGGCGGTCCCGACGCTCCGGCCCGCCGCTCCCGGATGCGGAGGCAGAACGATACGGAAGGCCGCGCCCCCCTGGCCCGGCAAATAGGCGATGTCCCCGCCCAGGACCGTCATGATCTCTCGGCAGATCGCAAGGCCAAGGCCCGCGCCGCCCGCCCGCGCGGGGTCGTTGAGGCGCGAAAACTTCTCGAATATGAGGCTTTGCCGGGCCCTGTCGATGCCCCGGCCGTTATCGGCGATCTCGATCACCGCGCCGCCGCCCGCGCGACGATGAACCCGGATGGTCAGGACCGGACGCTCCGCGTCACAATATTTGCGCGCATTGGTGACGACATTGATCAGCACCTGCAGCAGCCGATCGGCATCGGTGATCACCCCAAGATGTTCCGAGGGCATGTCGCGGTCCAGGGTAAAGCTTCGCTCGGGCCGCGTCGCCGAGGCCGCCTGCACGGCCCGCCCGATCAGATCATGCAGGTTGACGGCGCTGACCGAAAGCCGCGCCTGCCCGCTTTCCAGCACCGACAGGTCCAGAAGATCGTCCAGAAGCCGGGTCAGCCGGCCGGCCTCCTGATGGATGATCCCGGCGAAATTCCGGCGCTCCGCTTCGGACAGGTCCGGCGTCTTCATGATGTCGGAAAAGGCTCGGATCGAGGTCATGGGCGTTCGCAATTCATGGCTGATCTGACCCAGGAACGCATCCTTCTGCACCGACAGCGCGGTCAGCTTGTCGTTGGCCTCGCGCAATTGGCCTGCGGTGCGGGCAAGTTCTGCGCGGGCCGATTCCAGCCGCCGGGTTTCCTCCTTGGCACGCCTGGCCTCGCTGGCGACCTGCATCAGGTCGGCCACCGTCAGCGCGACCCCGCCCGCCACGCGGTCGATCATCGCATGGGCCGTCGCCGCCCCGATCGCGCCCGCCAGCCGCCGTTCCAGCCGTGTCAGAAAATCGGGCGTCGGATCGGGAAGATAGCCGGACTTGCCCTGCGCCGCAGCCTCGGCGCGGAAAAAGCGCAATGCCTCGTCCGGCCCCCAGACGCGCCGGGCCATGGCCAGCAGGGGCTCGGCCCGGTCCTCGGCGCGGGCCGGGCTGCGCGGGCGGACCGGCTCGACCGCGCTGACGAAGGACAGGCCCTGCAACCGCTCGACCGGATCGGGAAAGCCGAAGATCGACAGGCCGACGAATGCCAGCGTGTTAAGCGACAGCGACAGGAAAATGGCGAAGGCCAGCGGGTCGATCCCGCCCGGAAGAAGCGGCATCTGACCAATGCCGACCGAGGGCAGGAAGATCAGCGCCAGCCACAGGCCCGATCCCAGCCCGACACCGGCAAATGCCCCGCGCCGGTTGGCGCCACGCCACAGCAGACCGCCCAGCATCGCAGGCAGCACCTGCGCCATCCCGGTAAACGCCACCAGCCCCATCGAGGCCAGCGCCACCGAGCCGCCCGAAGCCTGGTGATAGACCCAGCCCGCGCCCAGCACAGCCACGATCGCCAGCCGGCGGGCGTTCAGGATCAACCCCCGCAGATCCCGGTCTGCGTCCTCGCCGCCGGGACGGCGGCGCAGCGCCAGCCAGGCGGGCACCAGCCAATGGTTCGAAATCATCGTGGCCAGGGCGATGGCCGATACCACGACCATCGAGGTCGCGGCCGAAAATCCGCCCAGAAAGACCAGGAATGCCAGCAGATTCTGGCCCGCATCGGCGGGCAGCGTCAGAACATAGAGATCGGGATTGGCGTCCGGCAAAAGCTCTTGTCCCATCACAGCGATGGGCAGGACGAAGAAGGACATGGCGAACAGATAGGCCGGAAAGGCCCAGCCCGCCACGCGCAGGCGATCCTCGTCCGAAGCCTCGACCACCATCACCTGAAACATTCGCGGCAGGGTCAGGATCGCCGCTCCCGACACCACGATCAGCGCGGTCCAGCGGTCGGGGCGCAGCAGCCAGCCTTCGGCCACGGCCGGATCGCGGCCGGCGCGGGCGACGCGATCCAGCATGTCGACGGGCCCCTCGGCCAGCCCCCAGACGACAAAGACGCCCACGGCGAGAAAGGCCAGCAGCTTGACCACCGCCTCCAGCGCGATGGCGGTGACCACGCCGTGGTGGCGTTCGTCGGCGGCAAGGTTGCGGGTGCCGAAGATGATGGCAAAGAGCGCAAGGCCCGCCGCGACCCACAGCGCGGTGCCGCCGGCCGGCCCGCCGATGACCGCCGCCCGCGGGGCGTCGGTCGCGAAAACCTCGAACGACAGGGACACTGATTGCAGTTGCAATGCGACATAGGGGGTGGCGGCGATGACGGCGATCAGGGTGATCAGCGCGGCCAGCCGGTTCGATTTGCCGAACCGGGCCGAGATCAGGTCGGCGACCGAGGTGACGTGATGCATCCGGGCGATGCGCACCAGCCGCCTGAGACCCCACCACGCGCCGGTAAAGACGATCGTCGGACCCAGGTAGATGGTGGCGAATTCCAGGCCCGAGCGGCTGGCATAGCCCACCGCGCCATAGAAGGTCCAGGCCGAGCAATAGACCGACAGCGACAGCGTGTAGATCAGCGGGTGGTCCAGCCATCCCGCCCGGCCCCGCGCTGCCGCCCGATCGGCTGCGAACGCCACCCCGAACATCAGTGCCACATAGGCCAGGGATCCCGCGACCAGCGTCTCAAAGGGCATCGCCGGCCCCGTCTTTTTCGTCCTCTGGCGCGGCCTGCGCACGGGCCTGCCTGGTGGCGGCCTCGGCGCGCATGAGACCGCGATGCAGCGCCCAGACCAGCACGATCAGCACGGCCCATGTCCCGAACAGCCAGACCGCGCCGAAGGCAAGGCTGACGCCTGCCGGCAGCCACCAGACCGGCAGCAGGATCGCGACCAGCGCCAGCACCGGCAGCACCCGTGCCGCATCGCCCAGCCGCCTGCGGCGAAACGAAGCCCGTTCGAGGAACAGCGGACGATCCGGCATCGCGGCCCCCGTCCGTCGCCTAGGCCAGCATCCGGCGCACCAGCGCCCGCAGATCCTCGTTCGCGAAGGGCTTGGCCAGAACCGCATCGGCCTGGGACGTGCCGGCCGCCGCGTCACCGCGCGCGGTCAGCATCAGGACCGGCGTCATCGCGAAGGCGGTATCGGGATCGGCGCGAAGATCGCGCAGGATCTCTGCACCGGAACGATTGGGCAGCATCAGGTCCAGAATGACAAGGCGCGGCCGCGCCAGCCGGATCGCCTCCACCCCGCCCTCGCCGTCACCGTGCAGGGTCATCGCCCAGCCGTCACGGGTCAGGATGAATCGCACCGCCTCGGCGATGTTGGGCTCGTCCTCGATCATCAGGATGTCGAGCATATCCTTCCCCGGCAGACCGGATGCGATCATGAGACGAAAGCGGCGGCGCTGTCAAAGGTGCTTTGCCGGTCGCGCCACAGGCCGGCGGCCTGGCCCCCTTGGGCCGCGCCGGTGCGCGCCCCGTCCGGGCTGTCTGGAAACAGCGCAGACCGCAGGGTCACGCGGTGGCAAGAATGGATGGCTCGCGGCGGGCGGGACAGGTCTTGCGCGGGCAAATGCGGCAGGCGGGACCAATGCGGATCACCGGACCAGCCGCGCGTGCAGGATCGGGCGGCATGATCAGCATCTGGGCTTGGGTGATCACCGGCCCCTGGACTCCTTCGGGCTGTTGCCGCGTGGCGTAGGACAAGGTCAGAAAGCGGCGGCCTTCGGGCGTCTCGACGCTGTGGGACAGCGCCGTCTGCGGCGCCGCCAGCGCCTGATAGAGCGGCCACAGCGCGCAGGCATCGCCGGGGCGCGGCAACGGAAAGCCGGGCGCGGGACGGCGCAGGATCAGCGCCCCGGCGCTGTCGCAGACAAGCAGCCCGACCTGTTCGAAACCCGCGGGCTTCAGCGCCGCGAGGCGGCGCATGACCAGATCGGGCGGATGGCCCAGCCGGGCCGCGATCATCAGCGGATCGTGGCTGGCCGCGGCGGCCTCGACCAGGGTCGCGTCGGGAAGGGCACGGCGTTCCTGTTCCATCCGCGCCAGATGCGCCCCGGCCATCGCCCGCGCCGCGTCAGAGGCAAGATCAGGGGAACGATCCAGCGGCGGCGCCCCCGCGCCCATCCAGGCCTCGACTTCTTCCTGCGGCGTGGCGGTCGTGTCTTCCGCTTCGAAACTGTCGAGATAGGCGACCAGCGCCTGCGCCGTGACCGACAGCCGCTGGCTGTCCTGATCCAGGTTGGCATGGAAGCGCGACAGCCATTCGGCCGGGATCGCGGCCTCGTCGGCCAGGATCGAGGCGGTCGATCGGATCGCGGTCACGGCCGACAGGATCTCGTGCAGGGTCGTCAGCAGATAGGGATCCTGCCGCATCCGGTCGGACAGGCTGACAAGCTGCGCTTCCAGTGCCTCGGAGCGACGGGCATGGGCGACGAGGATTGCGGCCCAGCCCGGAAAGCGGGCCAGGAAATCCGGCGCCAGCGCGGTTTCAGGTGCGCCGATATCAGCCCCGCCCAGCCGCGCCGCCGCTTCGCGCAGCGCCGCGAGGCGGACCTCTTCGTGACCCTCGAGCAACTCGTCGGCGGGCACCTCGAGAACCTCGGACAGGCGCATGACAAGATCGTCGCTTACCGGGCGGCGGTT
>CERQ01052679.1_pt1 | contig 19245 bp, 17 predicted proteins | sample 530711 | NCBI WGS metagenome assembly CERQ01 (sample SAMEA2620882, study PRJEB7988) | marine metagenome | biome: marine biome (ENVO:00000447); feature: mesopelagic zone (ENVO:00000213); material: "saline water (ENVO:00002010), including plankton (ENVO:xxxxxxxx)" | depth 850 m | reverse complement strand
GCGCCCGCCCCGCCGATCCCCAGCACGTCATGCAGCGGATCCAGCGCGTGCATCCGCACCAGAACGGGGCCTGGCGCGGTCAGGTCGCCCTTGCTCAGCACGATATGTTCCGCGCCCTGCATCTCGTCGGCGAAGATGCGCATGATCCATTCGCCGCCATGAGCCGAATGGACGATGCGCGACGCGCGTTCGGCAATCAGATTGTCGTAGCGGCGGCGATAGCGGATCAGATCGCTGATCGTTCCGATCTTCAGCCCGTGTTTCTGCGCGAAGGCCACCAGATCGGGCAGCCGCGCCATGCTGCCATCCTCGTTCATGATTTCGCAGATCACGCCGGCCGGGTTCAGCCCCGCCAGCCGCGCAATATCGACCGCCGCCTCGGTATGGCCGGCGCGGACCAGAACCCCGCCATCGCGGGCGCGCAGCGGAAAGACATGGCCTGGCGTGGCGATATCGGGCGCGCCCCTGGTCGGGTCGATGGCCACGGCGATGGTGCGGGCGCGGTCATGCGCGCTGATCCCGGTCGTGACCCCTTCTCGCGCCTCGATCGACATGGTGAAGGCGGTCTCGTGGCGCGAGGAATTGCGCGGACTCATCAGCGTCAGGCCGAGCGCCTCGATCCGGGCTGCAGGCAGGGACAGGCAGATCAGGCCGCGCCCGTGGGTGGCCATGAAATTCACCGCATCGGGCGTGGCCATCTGCGCCGGAATCACCAGATCGCCCTCGTTCTCGCGGTCCTCGTGATCGACAAGGATGAACATGCGCCCGTTGCGCGCATCCTCGATGATCTCCTCGATGGACGAGATCGCGTCGGAAAAGTCGCGTTCGACCGGGCCGGGTTTTTCAAACTGCATGGCGCGTCCCTTCGAAATAGCGCATTCCGGTGATGAACCCGGCCAGTCCTCCGGCCGCCATCATTTCGCGCTCGTGATCCGTTTCGCCGATCATGAGCACTGCGTCACCGGGCAGATGTTGCTGGCGCAGCCAGGTCTTGACCTCATCGCGCATAAAGGCCCAACTCTGGCCGAAACGCGGCAGATCCAGGCTGGAATCGGCGTCGATGCGCCGCGCCAGCGCCAGACGGTCCAGCCCCGGCCCGGCCCCCAGATGCCGCGACGCCGTCAGGGTCTGCAACCTGCACTCGCGTCCGCCGGGCAGGGCCGCGCCGTCGCGAAACACGCCAAGTGCATTCGAGGAAAACAGAAACGCCACCAGATCGCGCCCGGTCGAGGCCCGAACCCCGGCATAGGTCTTGTAGTCCAGCCCGAGCGCCTGCGCGCGGCGCACCCGCATCCGCACGACCTCGACCGGCAGGACCGGCAGCAGATCGGCCCGCGCCCGGTGCCAGCAATGGGCGCGCCACCGCGTCCCATCCATCGCCGGACCGCCATTGTCTCCGATCCGGGTCATCGCGTCGCGGTCCCGGTATCCGCCGCCCCGGCCTCGGCCAGCCGCGCGACATAGCGGGCCAGCGTGTCGATTTCCAGATTGACCGCATCGCCGGTCGCGGCCGTGGCCCATGTGGTGACCTGCCGCGTATGCGGGATCAGATTGATGCCGAAACGATTGCCCTCGACCTCGTTCACCGTCAGCGAGGTGCCGTTCAGCGCGACCGATCCCTTGGGCGCGATGAAACGCGCCAGCGCCGGCGGCGCCTCGAAGGTCAGGCGCAGGCTGTCACCCTGATCCTGCGCCGCGACGATCCGCGCCACGCCATCGACGTGACCGCTGACGATATGGCCGCCCAGTTCGTCGCCCACCTTCAGCGCCCGTTCCAGATTCAGCCGTTTGCCGACCGCCCAGCCATTCGCGCCGATATTCGTTTTCGACAGCGTCTCGGCCGAAATATCCACATCGAACCAGTCGGCGCCCTTGGCGATCACCGTCAGACAAACCCCGTCGCAGGCGATCGAGGCACCCAGATCGACGCCCGCCATGTCATAGCCGCAGCCGATCCGCGCGCGCATGTCGCCGCGCATCTCGACCACGCGAACCTCGCCCATATCCGTGATGATGCCCGTGAACATCGCCAAGCCCCCTGTGCACGCGCAATGACCTAGGCGATCGGCCCACGCCGCGCAAGGCATGGGCCGATCGCCCACCGCCCGAATCCGGCGCGACGCGACGCCGGCCGGTCCTCCTGACGCGACAAAATCGTGGAAAATACCACCCGAACGTGCAAACTGTCCGGCAATTGCACCTTGTCACTTTGCCGGCCGATGTTTCACAACCCTCTTGACCATTCAGACAGCGACCCATCGCAAGCCGGTCTTCCCGCGATGGAAGAAAGGGTGTTTCTGCTGCTGCAAGGACCGCATGGACCCTTCTTCAACCGCCTCGGGCACCTGTTGCGGCAGGCGGGCGCGACGGTGTGGCGCTGTGGTTTCAACGCCGGCGACGAATTTTTCTGGGACGACAAGGATCACTTCATCCGCCACGAAGCGACCATTCGGGACTGGCCCGCCCATCTGAACCGCATCCTGGTCGAGAAGAACGTCACCGATCTCGTGCTTTACGGCGACGTGCGGCCGATCCACGCCATCGCCCGCAGCGTGGCCCATCAGGAGGCCCTGCGTTTTCACGTCTTCGAGGAGGGCTATCTGCGGCCCTACTGGATCAGCTATGAACGCGGCGGCTCGAACGGATCCTCGCCGCTCCTGGAAATTTCACTGTCGCAGATGCGCGCGGCCCTGCGCGACACCTCCGCGGAAATCCACCGCCCGCCTGCGCATTGGGGCGACATGCGTCATCACAAGTTCTATGGCGCGCTGTATCATTTCCTGGTTCTGGCGGCGAACCGGCGCTATCGCCGCTATGCCGGCCACCGCGCGATCACCGTCCGGCAGGAATTCCGGCTGAACCTGCAAAGGCTGATGCTGATGCCGGCCTACAACCTCAAACGCGCGCTTCGATGGCGGCGGATCAAGCTGTCGGGTCAGCCCTATTCGCTGGTTCTGCTGCAGCTCGAACACGATTCGAACTTTCTCGGTCATTCGCCCTTTCGCAGGAATTCCGAATTCGTCGAGACGGTCATCGCGGAATTCGCCCGCTCGGCGCCACGTCACCACCACCTGATCTTAAAGGCCCATCCGCTGGAGGACGGCCGCGCGCGCAATCGCCACGCGATCCGCGATTCCGCGGCCAGTCACGGGCTGACGGAACGGGTCCATTATCTGCGCGGCGGCAAGCTGGCCGATCTGATGGCCCATGCGCGGTCCATCGTGACCGTGAATTCGACAGCCGCGCAGCAGGCGCTTTGGCGCGGCATTCCGGTCAAGGCGCTTGGATGCGCGGTCTATCAGAAGACCGGGATCACCTCGGACCAGACCCTGGCCGACTTCTTCAAGGCGCCGCGTGCCCCGGATCCGCACGCCTACCGCATCTTCCGCGACTATCTGTTGCAGACCAGCCAGGTACCCGGCGGCTTCTATTCGCGCCGCTCGCGCGCCCACGCATTGCGGCTGGTGGCCGATATGATGCTGGCCCCCCTTGACCCTTACGAGACACTGGCCGATGGACATGTGACACATCGGCAGCAAATCACCGATCCGGTGGCCTGGATCCCCTGTTCTTGTGGCCCAGGGGCCCGGCAGACGCTAGATTAACCGCAAACCGGACAACAAGGGCCGGGACGAGCAAGACAGGAGTTTTCGAGGTGACAGTCCCATTCTCACCCGCCGCCGCCATGCGGCTGGTCTTGGTTGCGGCCCTGACGCTGCTGTCCGCCTGCGCCCTGCCACGGTCCGGCCCCACCAAGGGCGAGATTTACGCAGGCTCGGTCGAGCGCGGCGGCAATGCCAATGTGGTCTATGTCAACGATCAGGTCACCCGCGCCGCGAATTTCGTTCCGACCTACGGCTTTTCGAGCGGCTTCAGGAATGCGGGCCAGGTCGGCGCGGACGAGATCCGGCCGGGCGATGTGCTGGGCCTGTCGATCTGGGAAAACGTCGATGACGGGCTTCTGACCTCGCTGGGATCAAGTTCAACCAACCTCCAGGAAATTCAGGTCGACAGCGCGGGCTACATCTTCGTGCCCTATGCAGGCCGCGTGCGGGCCGCGGGCAACAGCCCCGAACAATTGCGCCAGATCATCACCCAGCGGCTGTCGACGCAGACCCCCGATCCGCAGGTGACGGTGGCGCGCGTCGCCGGCGACGGGGCCACGGTTTCGGTCATGGGCAAGGTCGTGTCCCAGGGCGTCTATCCGATCGAACGTCCGACCCGCGCCCTGTCGGCGATGCTGGCCAGGGCGGGCGGTGTCTCCATCGCCCCCGAAATCGCGGTCGTGACCGTCAAGCGCGGCAACGACATGGGCAAGGTCTGGCTGACCGATCTCTATTCCGGCCAGAACGACATCGCGCTGCGTCCCGGCGACATCATCCTGGTCGAAGAGGATCAGCGCAACTTTACCGCCATCGGCGCCCTCGGCGGTCAGACGCGGGTGCCGCTGGGCAATGACATGATCAGCGCGGTCGAGGCCATCGCGATGGTCGGGGGCCTGAATTCAAACCTGGCCGATCCGACCGGCGTGTTCATCCTGCGCGACGAACCGGAATCCGTCGCAAGCCGGGTTCTGGGCAAGCGCGTCTCCGGTTCGCAGCGGATGGCCTATGTGCTGGATCTGACCAAGCCGAACGGATTGTTCCTTGCCCGCGATTTCCTGATCCGCGACGAGGATACGGTCTATGTGACCGAAGCACCCTACGTGCAGTGGAACAAGGTGTTGTCGGCCATCACCGGCGGTGTCCGACAGGCCGACAATCTCAGCAAACTGGGGAACTAGCCCGGCCATGGCGGCGGATGAGGGCATGGCCGCCGGGGGCGAACCCCGGCGGCTTTTCGTGTTCAATGGGGGCTTTTTCGCCCGCCCGCGCCTGCGGCGGATGATGGAACTGGCCGGCTGGAGAATCGCCGCCGGCCTGCCCCGCGCGGGCGATGACATCGGCGTCTGGGGCGCCAGTCCGACCGCGTGGCGCGGTCGCGCCATCGCGACGCGCCGGGGTTGCGGGCTGATCACGGTCGAGGATGCCTTCCTGCGTTCGATCCTTCCGGGGCGGGCGCGCGGCGCGGTGGCGCGGCGCGGTCCGATCGGCCTTCTGATCGACCCTTGCGGGGTGCATTTCGATCCGGCGCGGCCATCGCTGCTGGAACGACTGATCGCCTCGGGCGTGACCGTCGCGCATCGCCAGGCCGCAATCCAGGGTATCGCCCGGCTGCGATCGCTGGATTTGTCGAAATACAATTTCCACCGTCCCCGGCTTGCCGCGCCCCCGCCCGGCTACGTCCTGGTCATCGACCAGACGCGCGGCGACGCCTCGCTGCTGGGGGCGGGCCGCGGCCGGTTCCTGGCCATGCTGGAAACGGCACGGGCCGAACATCCCGACCGCCCGATCGTGCTGCGCACCCATCCCGAGACAGCCGCCGGCCTGCGTCCGGGCCACCTGACCGGCGCCGATCTGCGCCCCGGCGATCTGCTTTGCGACGCCCCGATCTCGCCCTGGCGGCTGGTCGAAAATGCGCACAGCGTCTATGCCATCAGCTCCCAGTTGGGCTACGAGGCGCTGCTGGCAGGGCATCGCCCGCGGCTGTTCGGCCTGCCATTCTATGCCGGCTGGGGCCTCAGCGACGATGAAACGATGCTGCCCGCCGACCGCCGCGGCGCCGCTGCGCCCGAGGATCTGTTCGCCGCCTCTCATCTGCTGGCGCCCTGCTGGTATGATCCCTGCCGCGACGCGCTGACCGATTTCGATGGTGCCGTGAACCAGATCGAGGCCGAGGCGCGCGTCTTTCGGCAGGATCGCGGCGGCCATCTGGCCTATGGCATGCGCGCGTGGAAACGCCGCTTCATCCTGCACGCCTTCGGCGACAGCGCCGGGCTGGGTTTCGCCCGCACGCCCTCGCCGCGGGTCACGCTGGCCTGGGCAGGCCGCGCCGACAGGGTGCCGCAAGCCGCGAGGGTCGAGGACGGCTTTCTGCGCTCGCGCGGGCTGGGCGCCGAACTGACACCGCCGCTGTCGCTGGTCGCGGACGATCTGGGCATCTATTATGACCCCGGCCGCGAAAGCCGGCTGGAACGCCTGATCGCGGCGCCCCTGCCGCCGGGCGGGACTGCGCGGGCCCGGGCTCTGATCGGCGCGATCCGTGCGGCGGGCCTGACGAAATACAACCTGGCGGGCGATGCCCCCGATCTGCCGCCACGCGACGGGCGGCGGCGCATCCTTGTCCCCGGCCAGGTCGAGGATGACGCCTCGATCCGCCTCGGCGCCGGGCAAGAGCGGCACAACCTTGCGCTTCTTGCCCGCGTCAGGGCGGACAATCCCGACGCCTTCGTCATCTACAAGCCCCATCCCGATATCGAGGCCGGTCTGCGGCCTGGCGCGGTGTCCGGATCCGAACTGGCGCGACTGGCCGATCACGTCGCGCGCCGGGCCGATCCGCTGGCGCTGCTGGACCAGGTGGACGAGGTCTGGACCATCACCTCGACGCTGGGATTCGAGGCACTTCTGCGCGGGGTGCCGGTCACGGTTCTGGGGGCGCCTTTCTATGCAGGCTGGGGGCTGACGCGCGATCTGGGCCCCGTGCCCGCGCGCCGCACCGCACGTCCCGATCTTGCGGCGCTGGTCCATGCCTGCCTGATCGCCTATCCGCGTTATCGCGACCCGGTGACCGGGCTGCCCTGCCCGGTCGAGATCGCGGTCGCACGACTGGCTTGCCGCGCGACCGGCCGTGGGCCGGGATTGCGGCTTCTGGCCAAGGCGCAGGGGATGCTGGCCGGGCATAGCTGGATCTGGCGCAGATAGCGGGCGCAGGCGCTGCGGCCCTCGACCCGGCCGGGGATCAGGCCCGCAGCCAGCGGTGGAACAGGTCAGGGCCGATCGCGCGGCTTTCGACAAGGCGAAATCGCGGCGCCGCGGCGAGGTTTGGCAGAGCCAGCGGCGCAATGGATGCGCGGCCCTCGGCGCCCAGGGCGATGCCCGCCGTATAGCCGATCAGTTGATCGACCACGCCCGCCTGCACAAGCGCGGCAGACAGGATGCCCCCGCCCTCGCAGAAAAGCCGGGTGATGCCGCGGGCGGCAAGATCGGCCAGGATCGCCCGCGGGTCTCCGCCGACCTGCCACAGCGGGCCGTGATCCGGCCCTTCCGGGGGCAGATCCGGCAAGGGCCGGGTCGTCGCGATCACGCGCACCGGCTGGCGCACCGGACCAAGGCCGCGCACGTTCAGCGAAGGCAGATCGGCGCGGGCAGTGCCGCCACCGACCAGGATCGCATCATGGCTCAGGCGCAGGGCATGGACATGGCTGCGGGCCCCGGCTCCGGTGATCCACTGGCTTTCGCCGCTGGCGGTCGCGATGCGGCCATCGAAAGAGGTGGCCAGCTTCAGCGTCACGAAGGGTCGCCCATCGGACAGGCGCAGCAGGAAACCGGCCTGAAGCGCGCGGGCCCGGGCCTCGGCCACGCCCTCGCAGACCGCGATTCCGGCCGCGCGCAGGATCGCATGGCCGCGTCCGCCGACGCGCGGGTCCGGGTCGGTCAGCGCGGTGACGACGCGGGTGATCCCGGCCCGCACCAGCGCCTCGGCGCAGGGCGGCGTGCGGCCATGATGGGCGCAGGGCTCCAGCGTGACATAGGCAGTCGCGCCCCGCGACATCGGCCCGGCCTGATCCAGCGCCACGGCCTCGGCATGGGGGCGCCCCCCCGGCTGGGTCCAGCCGCGTCCGACAACGCGACCGTCGCGGATCAGGACACAACCGACGGCCGGGTTGGGCCAGACATTGCCCAATCCGCGCCGTGCCAGACGCAGCGCATGGGCCATGTGGCGCGCGTCTTCGGCCCGGTCGGGGCTCACTCGTTGGCGGCGCCGGGGCGCAGTTCCGACACGAACTTGTCGAAATCGCCCGCGTCCTGAAAGTTCTTGTAAACGCTGGCGAAACGGACATAGGCCACGTTGTCGATCCGCGACAGAGCCTCCATCACGATCTCGCCGATCATCTTCGAGGCGATGTCGGTCTCGCCGGTGCTTTCCAGCCGCCGGACGATCCCCGAGATCATCTGTTCGATCCGTTCGGGTTCGACCGGGCGCTTCTGCATCGCGATCCGGATCGAGCGCGCCATCTTGTCGCGGTCGAAATCCTCCCGCCGTCCGTTCGACTTGACGACGACCAGATCGCGCAACTGCACACGTTCATAAGTGGTGAAGCGACCGCCGCAGGCGGGGCAGAAGCGGCGGCGGCGGATGGCGACGTTATCTTCGGCCGGGCGTGAATCCTTGACCTGCGTATCGACATTTCCGCAAAACGGACAGCGCATCAGTTGTTCCCTCGGTCCGGCGATCCGCAGCCACTATAGGTGCGGTGGCAGGGTTTGGGTAGAGTTTATCCACAGCCCACAAGATAGGCGCAGTGGAACATGTGGCAGGAAAGCCGCGTTGGCGGGCGGAAACTCAGATGATCCGAAAGGCGGCATCCCATGGCAAAGACCCTGTTCATCACCGGCGCATCCTCGGGCATCGGCGCCGAGACTGCGCGCGAAGCCGTCAAGGCCGGCTGGAATGTCGGCCTGTTCGCCCGATCAAGGGACAAGCTGCGCAATCTTGCGGACGAACTGGGCGAGGCTGCGCTGCCCCTGCCCGGCGATGTCACCGACGAATCCGACCTGGCCGGCGCGGTGGCGGATTGCGTGTCGCGTTTCGGCGGCATCGACGCGGCCTTCGCCAATGCCGGCCGGGGTCTGGAAACACCCGGCACGGAAAAGGCCGATCTGGACGATATTCGCGGCATGATCGAACTGAACATCACGGGCCTGCTGCTGACCGCAAGGCTGACCCTGCCGGAACTGCGCAAGACCAAGGGGACGCTGGTGCTGACCGGCTCGGCCGCGGGTCGGCGGCATATCGCGGGCTCGATCTATGGCGCGACCAAGTGGTTCGTGCATGGCTATGCCGGAAACATGGCCGAAGAGATGCGCGAATGGGGCGGCCGGTGCGCGGTCGTTGCGCCGGGCATGGTCGATACACCCTTCTTCGACGATGGCGCGCCGGGAAAGTTGCAGGTGCAGGACGTCGCGGCGGCGGTGATGCACATCATCGAAGCGCCCGAGCGCGCGGCGATCCGCGAAATCCATCTGATGCCGCAAAGCTGATCGGCCGCCAAGCGGCCGCACGAACCAATCGCGCGGCCGGACGTTGGTCCTGCTCCGAGAACGCATGTAGGAGGATAGCGAGATGAGTATTGCACGTGTCACCGAAATTTCGGCCACCTCGGATACCGGCTTCGAGGATGCCGTCCGCGAGGGACTGAAACGCGCCAACGAGACGCTGCGCCACGTCAAGAGCGCCTGGATCAAGGAGCAATCCGTCGATTGCGAGGATGGCGCCATCAGCCGCTATCGCGTCAACATGATGGTCACGTTCATTCTGGACGACTGAACCGGTCAGGCCGGATCGGACTGAAACAGCGCCGCCACCTGTCTCTGGTGCGGCGCTGTCCGGTGTTCGACCAGATAGATGCCCTGCCAGATTCCCAGCATCATGCGCCCCCCGGAAACCGGAATCTGCAGACTGACCGGCAGGATCGCGGCCTTCAGATGCGCGGGCATGTCATCGGGGCCTTCGCTGCGGTGGCTGATCCACGTCATCGACGGATCATCGGCCGGCGGTGCGATACGGTCCAGCCAGCCCAGAAGATCGACCTGAACGTCTGGATCGGCATTTTCCTGGATAAGCAGCGAACACGAGGTGTGCCGCACCATCAGCGTCAGCAACCCGCGGCCGGCGTCAATCGCCATCAGCCATTCCGCCGCCTTGCGGGTCAGGTCGTGGCAGGCAGGGCCTGCAGTGGCGATCCGGAAGACATGGTTCATTCGGCTGCCTCGGATCCCGCATCATCCGGCGTGCCCAGCCGGGGATCGTCGGTCGGGTCATGGTCCAGACCGATCTGTTTCTGGTTGCGCGCGCCCAGTTCGCGCAGCATCTCGACCTGGCGGATGACATTGCCGGGCCCGCGCGACAGACGGTCCAGCGCCTGGCCATGCGCGCGGCCGGCCTGGTCCAGCGCCTTGCCGACCCCTTCCATCGCCTCGACGAAACCGGCCACCTTGTCATAAAGCGCGCCGGCCCGTTTCGCGATCTCCATGGCGTTGGTTTCGCGACGCTCGACGGCCCAGATATGTTCGACCGTGCGCAGGGTCAACATCAGCGTGGTGGGCGTGGTCAGGCCGACCCGGCGTTCCATCGCGAAGCGGGCCAAGCCCGGATCCGCGCGCAAAGCCTCGGAAAACGCGCCCTCGATCGGGATGAACATCAGCACGTAGTCGACCGAAGCATCGTTCATTCGGTGATAGCCCTTCTCGCCCAGTGTGGTGACATGGGCACGGATCGCGGCCACATGGCGACGCAGGGCGGCATCCGCCTGGGCGGGATCGTCGGAATTCACCGCGACCTCGTAATCGTTGAGCGACACCTTGCTGTCGATCACCATGATCTTTTCGCGCGGCATCCTGACCACCACGTCGGGGCGCCAGCGCCGGCCATCCTCGTCGGTCCAGCTGTTCTGAATGTCGTAGTGAATACCGGATGCAAGCCCGGATTCCTCGAGAATTCTCTCCAGCACCATCTCGCCCCAGGCGCCTTGACGCTGCTTCTCGCCCTTCAGCGCGCGGGTCAGGTTGACCGCCTCGCGAGAGATGTCCTCGGACCGCTGATGCAGGAAGGCGATCTGTTCGCGCAGACGCGCGCCCTCCTCGTCCAGAACCTTGTTGCGGACCTGCAATTCCGATTGGAACCGGTGCACCTGGTCGCGAAACGGGGTCAGCAGCGCGGAAAGCTGTTCGCCCTGCGCCTTCTGCATGTCGGTTTGCTGCACGCGCAGGGTTTCGGCCGCCAGCAGCCTGAACTGGCCGGTCATTTCCTCGCGCAGCTCGCGCAGCGCCGCAATCTCGCGCGTGGCGGATTCGTGATCCTTCTGCGCCGCCAGCCGGGTTTCGGCCAATTGCGTGCGCATCTGCGCGATCTCCTGCCGGGCCTGGTGCAGCGCGTCGGTCAGCCCGTCGCGTTCCTCCGCCAGTTCGCCCAGGCGCGCCCGCTGCGTCTCGGCACGGACCTCGTGCTGGCCGATCTGCAATTCCAGCGCGTGAACCCGGCCATCGGCGTCTTGCAGTCTGGATTGCAGCGCCGTCTCGCGTGCCCCGCCCGCCGACAAGGCGCGACGCAGGCGCAGCGCCAGGACGACCAGCATCAGCAATCCGACGGCAAGCAGGGCCAGCAGGGCCTGGACGGTCTGGAGATCGCCGGACCATGCGATGATCCGGGCGGAAAAATCCTGCGGCATGAAGGCTCCGATTGCTGCGCGTCGGGCTTAGTGTTCACTTTTTGTGCCGCGACACAACCCATCCGGGCGCCGTTGTCAGGACACCGCTGTCAGGCCTCGACCGATTGCAGAAACGACATCACTGCGGCGGCATAATCCCGGCGGTCCATGGTCGAGACCTCGGCGCTGGCAAGCCAATCCAGAAGCGAGGCCCGGTCGCGATCGGAAAACCTCATCCGCCAGTCCTGAAAGCGCCGATGTTCCAGCGCGCCCTCCACCAGCACCGCTATATCTCGGTGCCGGTCGTCACGCAGGATCGAACCCAGAACTTCGCGCAGCGCATCCGCCGGTCCTTCGAGCCATTGAAAGAACAGCCCATCCTCGTAGTGCAGACAGCCCGTCAGCGACATCGCCTGGTTGCGCGCGCGGGCGGCGGCAAGAATGTCCTCAAGTTCGCCCGCCCGAAGCGCGCGACTGGCGGTGCTGCGATACAGCGAATATTCCAGTCCTTCCGACATGACGGGTTACTGATCGAGAAAGGACCGAAGCTTGCGGCTGCGCGAGGGGTGCTTCAGCTTGCGCAGCGCCTTGGCCTCGATCTGGCGGATGCGCTCGCGGGTGACGCTGAATTGCTGGCCGACCTCTTCCAGCGTGTGGTCGGTGTTCATGCCGATGCCGAAGCGCATCCGCAGAACCCGTTCCTCGCGCGGGGTCAGGCTGGCCAGAACGCGGGTCGTGGTTTCCTTCAGGTTTTCCTGAATGGCGGAATCCAGCGGCAGGACCGCATTCTTGTCCTCGATGAAATCGCCAAGCTGGCTGTCTTCCTCGTCCCCGATCGGGGTTTCCAGACTGATCGGTTCCTTGGCGATCTTCATCACCTTGCGAACCTTTTCCAGCGGCATCTGCAGCTTGTCGGCCAGTTCCTCGGGCGTCGGCTCGCGGCCGATCTCGTGCAGCATCTGGCGGCCCGTCCGCACCAGCTTGTTGATCGTCTCGATCATGTGGACCGGGATGCGGATCGTGCGCGCCTGGTCGGCGATGGACCGGGTGATCGCCTGACGGATCCACCACGTCGCGTAGGTGCTGAACTTGTACCCGCGGCGGTACTCGAACTTGTCCACCGCCTTCATCAGGCCAATATTGCCTTCCTGAATGAGATCAAGGAATTGCAGGCCCCTGTTCGTGTATTTCTTGGCAATGCTGATGACCAGTCGCAGGTTCGCCTCGACCATCTCCTTCTTGGCCTGCCGGGCCTCTTTCTCGCCGCGCTGGACCTGATTCACGATGCGGCGGAATTCCTCGATATCGACGCCGACATACTGGCCGACCTGCGCCATCTCGACGCGCAGATCCTCGACCTTGTCGCGCGATCTTTCGAACAGCGCCTGCCAGCCCCGGCCGGTATTCTGTGACAGCCGGTCGATCCAGGTCGGATCCAGTTCCGAACCGCGATAGGCGTCAATGAATTCGCGGCGGTTGATGCGCGCGGCATCGGCCAGCTTGACCATGCCGGAATCGATGGTGACGATGCGGCGATTGATGCCGTAAAGCTGATCGACCAGCGCCTCGATGCGGCTGTTGTTCAGATGAAGTTCGTTCACCAAGGCAACGATTTCACTGCGCAATTTCTGATAGGCGCCTTCGGCGTTGGCCGAAAAGCTGTTATCCTCGTTCAGCGTGGCCGACATCCGCTGATCCTGCATGTCGGCCAGTTGTTCATAATCGCGGGCGATGACTTCCAGCGTCTCCAGCACCTTCGGCTTGAGGCTGGCTTCCATCGCGGCAAGCGACAGGTTGGCGCCGTCGTCTTCGTCCTCGTCATCATCGCTGCTGATCGGATTGCCGTCGGCATCCAGTTCCTCGCGCTTGTCCGAGGTTGCCGCCGCGCCACCTTCCTCGGACAATTCCTCGTCCTCGGCCTCTTCGTCTTCCATCGCCTGACCGAAGGTGGTCTCAAGATCGATCACGTCGCGCAGCAGGATCTCTTCGTCCAGCAGTTCCTGCCGCCACATGGTGATGGCCTTGAAGGTCAGCGGGCTTTCGCAAAGGCCCGCGATCATCGTGTTGCGTCCGGCCTCGATGCGCTTGGCGATCGCGATCTCGCCCTCGCGAGACAGCAATTCGACGCTGCCCATCTCGCGAAGATACATGCGGACGGGGTCGTCGGTGCGGTCCAGCTTCTCGGTTTCGGTGGCTGCGACCGCCACCTCGCGCGAACCCGAGGCGGTGGTGGCGACTGCGCCGCCCTCGGCCTCGTCGGCTTCGTCCTCGTCCTCGATCACGTTGATGCCCATCTCGGACAGCATCGACATGACATCCTCGATCTGTTCGGAATTGACCTGCTCGGGAGGCAGAACCGTGTTCAGCTGGTCATAGGTGATGTAGCCGCGGTCGCGGGCCTCGGCGATCATCTTCTTGACCGCCGCTTGGCTCATGTCCAGCGAATGGGCATTCTCGTCCTTGTCGGTCTTGTCGGTGTCGTCTTCCTTGGTGGCCATCCAGGGCTCCCTTTCCGAGGCGGTGATTCGCGAATCACCCGAATCGCGCCGAAACTGCCTTGCTTTTACCGTGCCGGCCGACCGAATCAAAGATCGGCGCCAGCAATTGTCCTTTGCCCTCCGACAGATGATTCGCACCTGCCGGACCGCACTCCGCGCACCTTGCGGGCAAGGTCTCTCACCGGCGGGGCGGCTTGCGCCAAATCTGTCTGCTCAGGGCGTCGCTCAACTCGGCCGCAAGCTTGTCCCTGTCTTCGTTCAGGTCGCCGGAATCCTCGAGTTCCGGACGTTCGGCGCGGTGTCGTGCCTTGTTGACCTGCTGAAAGCGCCAGGTCAGGCCTTCGTCCGCATCACCCTCGATTTCGGTCTCGGCCCGCGACAGTTCCGGTCCTGCGGCGCGTTCCGCCTCGATCCGGTCCAGCAGATTTTGCAGCATGGTCAGAATGGCTTCCGGATCCTTGCGGCCGATGACGGGCGGGGTCAGGCCCAATTGGGCGTCGCTGCGAAGGATTTCAAGAGCCCGGCGACCGGCCTCGCTTTCGTTTCCGGTCAGCAGATCATGCAACAATGCGGCGCGATCAGCATCGCGGGGCGACAGCCGTTCAAGCCGCGTCTCGACAAGCGCCACCAGTTCCGGCCGCAGGGCGCAGATCAGCAGGCTGGCGCCCTCCAGCAACGCCGTTCCCGCATCGGGCCCGGCGACCGGCAAGGTGGGAAGCGGCGCGCGCGGGGCCATCGAGGCCCCTCCGCGCCGGGCGGGGCCGCGCCCCGCCGCGCCCTGCCGCACCCCTTCGCCCCGGGGCTGCCGCCGGCCCCCGAAAAGCTGCCATCGTTTTCCGCGGATTTCGTCGGCATAATGGCGGCGGGTCAACTCGTCGGGGATTCTGGCAATGGCCTGTTGCAGGCGGCGGTCCAGCGCGGCCTTGCGTTCGGGGCTGTCGAAACGCTGCCCCTCGGTTTCGCGGCTCCACAGCAGATCGACCAGCGGCCGGGCCTGATCCAGCAATGCCTTCATCGCACCCTGCCCCGCCACCCTGATCAGATCGTCCGGATCCTGACCCGCAGGCAGCAGGACGAAACGCAGGGCCTGCCCCGGGCCGGTCAGAGGCAGCGCGAGATCGATCAGCCTCTGCGCCGCCCGCTGGCCCGCCGCGTCCCCGTCCAGCGCGATGACCGGTTCCGGCGACAGGCGCCACATCGCGGCCAGTTGTTCGCTGGTAATGGCGGTGCCCAGCGGCGCCACCGCACCCTGAAAACCCGCGCGCGACAACGCGATCACGTCCATGTAGCCCTCGGCCACGATCAGCGGCTGCCCCTTGCCGACCGCCGCCCGGGCAGGGCCGAGATTGTAGAGGTTCCGCCCCTTGTCGAACAGCGGCGTTTCCGGGCTGTTGAGATATTTGGCGCGGGCATTCGGATCCATCGCGCGCCCGCCGAATCCGATGCAGCGGCCCTGTCCGTCGCGGATCGGAAAGACGATCCGGCCGCGAAAGCGATCATAGGCCGGTCCGCCATCAACGGGTTTCGCAGCCATGCCGGCCTCGACGATCAGCGCCTCTTCGAAGCCCTTGTCGCGCAGCGCCGAGGTCAGCGCGGTGCGGTGGCCGGGCGCGAAGCCGATCTCGAATTGCGCCTCGCTTTCGCGGTCCAGGCCGCGCCGCGCAAGGTAGTCGCGCGCCTCGGCCGCAGCGCCGGTCTGCAATTGCAGCCGGAACCAGCGGCAGGCGGCCTCGGTCACCTCGATGAGGCGGGATCGGCGGTCGGATTTTTCACGCGCGCGCGGATCGGGTTCGGGCATGGAAAGCCCGGCCTCGGAGGCAAGGGATTTTACCGCCTCGATGAATTCCATTCCATCGCATTCGCGCAGGAAGCTGATCACGTCGCCCTTGGCCTGACAGCCAAAGCAATAATAGAAACCCTTCTGGTCGTCACAATGAAAGCTGGCCGATTTTTCCTGATGGAAGGGGCACGGCGCCCACCAGTCTCCCCGTGCCTGGTTGGATTTGCGCTGGTCCCACACGACGCGGCGCCCGATCACGCGACTGATCGGAACGCGGTTGCGGATCTCGTCAAGGAAACCGGGAGGCAGACTCATGGCGCGATTATCGGGGGGGCGGGGCGCGGCGGCAAGATGGGTATTTGGGCAACGAAGAACCCCTCAGTCCGCTCCGACCGCGCCGCGTGCCAGACCCCAGTAGATATCGGCGATCCGGGTCCGGTCCAGGCGGCCGCCCTCGCGATACCAGTTGGTCACGCCGGTCAGCATCGCGATCAGCGCCATCCGTGCCAGTCGCGGATCGTCCAGCTGCATCGCCCCTGAGGCCGTGCCCGCGTGCAGGATCCGGTCCAGACCATCCTCGTATCGGGTGCGCAGGGCCGCGATGCGGCCATGGTTTTCAGGCGTCAGGTTGCGCAATTCCATATAGGACAGGAAGACGGCGTCCGGATGATCGAGGCTGAAATTGATGTGGAAGCGAACGAATCCTTCCAGTCGCGCCAGCGGCGGCTGCGCCGGATCGTCCTGCCATGCCGCCAGCAGATCGCGCATGTGGGTTTCCAGAAGATCGGCCAGCAGCGCCTGCTTGTCGGGCGTATAGGCATAGAGAGCGCCGGCCTGCACGCCGACGCCGGCAGCAATCTGGCGCATCGACACCGCCGCATAGCCGTGGCGCGCGAAAAGGCGCAGGGCCTGGGCGCGGACCAGCGGTCCGGTGATCTCGGCGCGGGAACCTTGGGTACGGGCCATGTCCCTGTCTAGGCCAGCGACCGGGGCGGGAAAAGGGCGATTGCGGGACAGGCGCCCTCGCCCTAACCTGGGCGTCATGACGAAGCCGGTTCCTCTGATGGTCTGCGCCCTGCTGATTCTTGCCGCCTGCGGGCGCGGCGATACCGCCTATCCAAGGCTGCTGCCGACGGCGCAGGCCCTGGCCGAGCCGACCCTGCCCGATCATGCGGCCGGCGGATCAGCCGCGATCGAGACCGCCACCGAGGCCGAGGGCGATGCCCTGACCCGCCGTGCCGAAGCCCTGAGAAGGCCGGTCATCGAGCCCGATCTGCGCGCCCGGATGGGGTTGTGACAGGGGCGATTGAGCAGGTTCGCGACCGGTGGTAAGAAATTCTGACCACACTGAGGAGGCCCGGCCATGCCCGTCATCACCTGCATCGAGGATCTGAAACGGCTGCACCGGGCGCGCACGCCGCGGATGTTCTACGATTATGCGGAATCGGGCAGCTATACCGAACAGACCTTTCGCGAGAACACCACCGATTTCGCACGGCTGAAACTGCGCCAGAAGGTGGCGGTGGACATGTCCGACCGATCGACCGCGTCGGATATGGCGGGCCTGCCTGTCTCGATGCCGGTGGGGCTGGCGCCGGTCGGGCTGGCCGGGATGCAACATGCCGATGGCGAGATTCACGCGGCCCGCGCCGCCGAAAGATTCGGCGTTCCCTTCTGCCTGTCCACGATGTCGATCTGTTCGATCGAGGATGTGGCGGCCCATGCCACCAAGCCCTTCATGTTCCAGCTTTACGTCATGCGTGATCAGAATTTCGTGGCCGCCATCATTGATCGCGCCAAGGCGGCGGGTTGCAGCGCGCTGGTTCTGACGCTGGATCTGCAAATCCTGGGGCAACGGCACAAGGATCTGAAGAACGGGCTGTCGGCGCCGCCGAAGCTGACGCTGCCGGTGATGCTGGATCTGGCGTTGAAATGGCGGTGGGGCATGGGGATGCTGCGGACCAGGCGACGCCAGTTCGGCAATATCGTCGGCCATGCGAAGGGCGTGGGCGACACCTCGTCGCTGATGAGTTGGACCGCCGAGCAGTTCGACGAGCGGCTGGACTGGGACAAGATCGCCCGCATCCGCGACATGTGGGGCGGCAAGCTGATCCTGAAGGGCATCATGGACCCCGAGGACGCCCGGATCGCGGCCGATTTCGGGGCCGATGCGATCGTGGTCAGCAATCACGGCGGGCGGCAACTGGACGGGGCCTTGTCCGCGATCCGGATGTTGCCGCATATCGTCGCGGCGGTGGGCGACCGGGTCGAGATCCACATGGACAGCGGCATCCGATCGGGTCAGGACGTGCTGAAGGCGCTGGCGCTTGGCGCCCATGCGACCTGGATCGGGCGGGCCTGGCTGCACGGCCTTGGGGCGATGGGAGCGACCGGCGTAACCCACGCGCTGGAGATCATCCGGAAGGAGCTGGATATCAGCATGGCACTGTGCGGAGAACGCGACGTGAAGGCCCTGAGCCGAAAGAACCTTCTGATACCAAGGGACTTTCTGACCGAATACGAGGTCTGAACCCGATCCGCGCCGCGCCGCCCGCGGATCCGGCGCGGCGCGCTCAGCCGCCGCCCTGCACCGGCGTGTCGGTCGCCTGCCCCCGCTGCGCCTCGATCTGGCGCCAGCGGGCGACATTGGCGTTATGTTCCTGCAGCGTGCGGGCAAAGGCGTGCCCGCCCGAGCCATCGGCGACAAAGAAGATATAGTCGGTCTGGGCCGGGTTCAGCGCCGCATTGATCGCCGCGCGTCCCGGATTGGCGATGGGCGTCGGCGGCAGGCCGTCGATCCGGTAGGTGTTGTAGGGCGTCTGCGCCGCAAGTTCAGAGCGCCTGAGGCCGCGATCCAGAATTCCCTCGCCCCGGGTGATGCCGTAGATCACCGTGGGATCGGTTTCCAGCCGCATCCCCTGTTCCAGCCGATTCACGAAGACGCTGGCCACCTGCGGCCGTTCCTCGGGCAGGCCGGTCTCCTTCTCGACGATCGATGCCATGATCAGCGCCTGTTCCGGGCTGTCATAGGGCAGGCCGAAAGGCCGCGCCTCCCATTCCTGCGCCAGGATCCTTGATTGCCGCGCCGCCATCTCGGCCAGCAGCGCGCCGCGATCGGCGCCCGCCTCGACATCATAGGTATCCGGCGCCAGCGATCCTTCGGCGGGAACCTTGTCCACTTCGCCGGTCAGGAAATCGACGGCGTTCAGCCCCTGAACCACCTGCCAGCTGGTCACGCCCTCGGCCAGGGCGACGCGCAGGCGGGCATCGGGCTTTTTCTCGGCAGCCACGATCGCTTCGGGAAGATCGCCGCTTTCGGGGCTCCAGCGCGCCATCTCTTCGAAGGCGCCGGTATCGGGGTTCATGTCGCGCAGCAGCACGTTCGTCTCGCGCACGCCGACGCGAAGGATCACCTCGGTCCCGCAGGTCGAGGGGCCGCCCGCGGTGATCACGCCGACGATATCTTCCATGCTCGCGCGTGGTGCCACCAGATAGCTGCCGAATTTCAGGTCGCGCGCCTTGTCCATGTAATCAGTGCCGGCGCGGAAGATATAGGCGCTGCTGACTGCGCCCTGCGAGGCAAGTTGCTGGCTGACTGCATTCAGGCTGGCCCCGGGCGCGATCTGGACGCATTGCGCGATTTCGCTTGGCCCCGGACCGGA
>CERQ01018663.1_pt1 | contig 19517 bp, 20 predicted proteins | sample 530711 | NCBI WGS metagenome assembly CERQ01 (sample SAMEA2620882, study PRJEB7988) | marine metagenome | biome: marine biome (ENVO:00000447); feature: mesopelagic zone (ENVO:00000213); material: "saline water (ENVO:00002010), including plankton (ENVO:xxxxxxxx)" | depth 850 m | reverse complement strand
TATCGCAAAAATACACCCCATAGGAAGAATGGGATTTAATGATTATACCAGTGTAAGCGGTAATTCAATATTCACTATGTTTCGATCAGATTTATTTTCGGAAAAATCTTTATTTTTACAATCACCCATTTACACGACCTTTTACAGTCTTTAAAGTTTTTATAATTGCTTCTTTGGATTTAACTAAATCTGATGTGCTACCAGATATGAATACACGTCCAGAAACTCCCATCATTTGTACATCATTAATAATCACAGCAGGTGTTGCCTTTTCTGCTTCATTTGCCGCTACGCAGGCAAATAGAGCTGGTGCCATTTCGAATACTAATAATGAATGACCCGGTACTAACATAGAAGCTGTACGAGATCTGTTTAATATTATGGAATGTTGATCTGAAAGATCCTCTATAATGTCCTCAAAAAGTATTTTTGGTGAAAGCTGGTCACTAGCTTTGGACTTAATGCCCTTAAGAATTGCAGCACCCACTTCATCAAGTTCTTTTCGTTTTGATGAATGCAATTCTAACAATCCATATTGTCTTTCAGTAAACAAAATACCAGGTTCCATATCAGGAGCAGCCTTTAATGCAAGATCGGTAATTCGATGGATTGCTAATGCAGGTGAAACCTCAATAATAAGGCTGTGTTGCCCTTCAAAAGGAGGATAGCCCCGTGCACGAAGAGGTGTACTAAGATAAGCTGAAAACTGAGGTTGCAGATCGTATATCGGAAGATATACCCTGAGTTCAGTCATATATTTTTGTCACTTTTGATTTGAATTTATTTACCTGACTTAAGATTGAAGTGAGCGCCCAAATCAGCATGAGGTCTTGGAATTACGTGAACTGCTACAACTTCACCCACTTGATTTGCTGCTTCAGTACCTGCTTCAGTTGCTGCTTTTACTGCGCCTACATCACCTTTTATGACTACGGATACTAGACCTCCACCGACCTCATTTCGTGAAACTATTTCTACATTTGCAGCTTTTACCATGGCATCTGCACTTGCTAATGAGGGGACATAACCTCGTGTTTCAATCATTCCTATTGCTTCATTAGACATAATTATTTCTCCTTTTAGAAATTGTATTATTTAATTGATTTAATCATCAGAGCCAGTAATTTTTAGCTCTTATTCATCAATGGAACCGACAATTAATGCATCTATCGGAGCCTTGATTTTTGTAAAGAATGCAGCAGCCACTGATCCTTGGGTAATCAAAACTGCTTCACCTTCATTACAACCGAGTGTATCAAATGCAAATAAGCTTACACCATTATCCAATGTTACCTCAAGAAGTGCACCATTGGGAAGTGTATCAACATGCTTTGATGACCATACTCTTCCTGTAACTCGTCCTCGAATCATATTTATCCTCTTTCAGTAGTTTTGCCCAACTTATTTATAGTATCACGTGCAAGAGGCGTTAATCTGGCATTTTTGCCAATTCTTACAACTTCAACGTGATCTGGTAAATCAAGTATTTTCTTTTCTGTAATCATACCACTTTCAAAATTTATAGAATTTGAAGAACTTTCGAAATAGTTCATTTTTTTGTCTGATGACTGTTCATTTTTTATGTTAGAAAGGTGGAACACATATTTGTTAGAAAGAATATTTTCTCGTAAATTACGATCTTTAGCCATTTCAATTAGTTTTTTAACAAACCTACCTAATTCCTCATCATTTCTGATTGATACAGATTCTTCAACCCTTGATTTATCAACTAACTCATTTGATTTTATTCCATGTTTATTTAACTCATCCTCGAGTATGTTCCGGATAGTATCCCTTAAAGTCTTTCTCATGAACTTAGTTTCGTGCTGATTCTTGTAATGCGGCCTCGGAAACATCCTGAGCATTTCGTATTTCAGCCTCATCACCAGCTAAATATAGCCGACCATTTGCACCAATCATTCTATAATCAATTACTTTGATATTGGCTTCTTTTTCAGCATTGTTACAAGCGAGTATAGCATATGAAGCAGGCTGACATTCCAGCAAATACAAAGAATCTCCGCCAAGTATCATTGAACCTAACTTATTTCTATTAATAAGAAAAGCTTGCTGATGGTCTATTCTAGTGACAATTTTTGATCCTAAAATTTTTGGTTTAGTTGCGTCTTCAATTTTTGCCCCTAAGACATCTAATACTGCCTGGGCTCCTGCTTTAACTTCTGCAGTTGAGCTAGAATGGAATTCAAGATATCCATATTGTCTTTCTACTACTAATAAACCTACATTTACATTTGCCCCTTTTAAAGCAATGTCCGTTAATGATTCTATATCTAGTCCTGGAGATACTTCGATAATTTGTGCAGCCATATTTCTTCGTGGTAATGAACCTCTCATCCATGAAGCAACATAAGCAAGAGTTTGTGGTTGTAATTGATCAATAAATATAAAGGATCTTAGTTCTGCCATTGATGGTTTATTTTTTTAACATCTCTCCTAGTTCTTCAGCAATTAGTCGTCGCAGTTCTTCTTTGTGAATATTTCCGTAGATACCATCACTAGATTTATTATTTGTTATTTTTGTATTATATGTTCCTGCACCAGGAACTCCATCTGATGGGGCTGTTGGAAGTGGACCTGAAAAATTACTATTTAATTCATCGTAATTGCCGAATTTCACTGATTTGTCTGAGTTGTAAGCAATACTTGTCCAATGTACCAGATGCTGTGGTCCAATGTTTTCTCCGACTGAGCTGCTTCCTAAGTACCCAGTCCCGACTGTAAAAGCTGGTGCTAATGAAGTATTAAATCCTGCAGCCCCTTGGGCACAAGGTACATTGACTACCACCCTATAAACTTCAACAGCATTAGCGAATGAAAAAATAACTTTTTCATCTTTGGAGTGTATTGCTGCGGAATGACCTATACCTGATATTCGTAAAACAGCTCTTGCCTGCGCTATTGCTTGTCCTAAATTATTAACAACATGGTATGCTAATACAGGACATAGTTTTTCTTGGGACAATGGTTCTTCAACACCAATTTGTTTTATTGGGGCCAGCAAAATTAACGTTCGATCTGGTACACGAATACCACATTCATTTGCTATCCATAAGGCATCACGCCCAACAGATTCTAAATTAAATCCTCGACCTTGAAACAGATAGCGTCTAAGGCGAATTACATCATCTTCATTGCAAATATAGGCACCAGCTTGCTTGAAAGATTGTTTTAATCTTTTGTCAATCTCTTGAAGAGTTATCAGAACACTTTCAGAAGTGCAAAGTACAGAATTATCAAATGATTTTGATTCAATAATGTTTTTTGCAGCTTTTTCTAAGTCAGCAGATAAATCTACATACACGGGAGCATTACCAGGTCCAACACCGATTGCTGGGTTAGAAGAAGAATATGCTGATCTAACCATTGCTGAACCACCTGTTGCCAATGTCACAGATGTTTTAGAAGATTTCATAAGTTCCTCTATAAGAGGAATTGTTGGTTTTTCAATAATTTGAATTGACCCATCAGGCGCACCTGCATCCAATGCTGCCTCAATTAGTGTATATGTGGCATCTACACTACAAGCTCTAGCTGCAGGATGAGGACTTATCACAATAGCATTCCGAGTCATAAGTGATAGAATTGTTTTATAGTTTAATGTTGCAATAGGATTAGTTGATGGAATCAAAGCTATAATCACTCCAGCTGGTCGTGGAATTTTTACTATCTTCTGGTTTTTATCTACTATTGAATTGACAAAATCCTTGTCCTGATAAAACTCCACAAGTGGATAAGTAGTCAATTCATTTTTTATTTTCTTATGAGCTGCAACTCCAAATCCAGTTTCTTCCACGGCCCAATTAGCATATTTTCCCGCATTTTGATAAGCAATCTTTGCAACGTTATTGACAATATTCATTGTCGTGTCTCGGTCATAACGTTGAAAAATTTCCGCAGCCCATCTAGCCCTTTCGAGTATGATATCAGCTTGACTTTCCAATGCAGCAGGTGTCTCTGATATATCAACAAGTGTTCTAACTTCCGGGTCCATTATACAAATCTCTTTTTTGTATTCATAACCTCATCACTGGCTAAACCAATACCTATTTCTAGACGTCGTAACACTTCCTCGCAATTAGCTTGATTCATTAAAAGTCCTGGCTTGAATTGTAATACTCGTGGGTCTAGTGATGAAAAAATTGCCCAAACTCCATTATTATACAGGTGTTTCATGACAGGTTTTGCACCCTCTTCGTGATTGAATTCAAGACCCATTACAACACCATGTTGGCGAATTCCTATAAAAAAATCAGGGAATTCATTCATGATTTTTTCTAAGCCAGCCCTCATATAATCAGAAATAAATCTTACCATTGTCCTAACTTCTGGCCTTTGAACCATTTCTAATACTTTCATCGCAACAATACATCCTAATTCAGCACCACCACCAGTTGAAATATGGCCAAAACCATCTTCTTTAAGCCAACCACCGCATCTTTCTGAAATCAATACACATGCTATTGGATAAATTCCTCCCCCAATACCTTTTCCTGTTACCATAATATCAGGTTTTATACCGTATTTAGTACAGGCCCACATCTCACCGCATCTCATTAAACCTGTCTGGACTTCATCAGCAATATACAGCGCATCGTAACGTTCACACAGTTTTTTTACTGTTGGTAAATATCCTTCCTTTGGCATTGGGAATCCATAAGTAGCAGGAATGGTCTCAAGTATAACTGCGGCAACATCCCTACCTTTTAATTTATCTTCCATAGCATCAAGATCATTAAACGGCACTTGGATGAATTCACCAATTGTATCTTCGGATAGAAATAAATGTGAAAACCGAGCATCTCCTGTCTTAAGAGCAAGACCAGTGTGTCCGTGATAAGCTTTTTCTATTGAGACAATTTTTCTCTTTTTTGTTGCATGCCGAGCTGTTTTAAGAGCTATGTCTATTGCCTCTCCACCTCCAGAACCATAGGCTGTGTACACCATGTCTGGTGAAGGAGCGCATGCAGCTAGAGCTTCAGCTAAAGCTGTTCTGGCCAAGGCTGGGAAATGATGATTCCCCATGTCAAAATGTTCTGTTCCAGTCTTGAGTGCTTGTACTAACTCAGGATTACGATGCCCAAGATTGTATGTCCCTCCATTCAGATGTAAATCAATCAATCTACGGCCATCCATATCATATATGTAATAACCTTCACGACGGTCAATAACGAGATCAACACCCATATCTTGCCAATCCTGTGTTTTGCCAGGATTCCAGAATGCCTTAGATCGTTCAAGAAATTTTAGTTTTTCTTCGCTCATCTTCTATAAAAAAAATTATATACTAAAAAATTTAAACGTTATTTATAAAATGTTTATTATGAGATTGTTTCAGTCAATTGCCATATAATGATTTGTAATATATATGATTTAACTTAATGAAATTAGCTAAACTTATCCAAATATAATTCAGCAAGATTTTTTGTTACTGGAGCAAATGTTGGGGCTAATTCCTTAGCTGTGTCAACTTCTATGTGTGATCCAATCCATGCCAAAAGAGCAAGACGTCTCATCATGATAAATGTATCAATTTCGTTCTCATCTCCTTCTGTCAAATTTCTTTTCTTTCGGTAACCTCTTAACCATGCATCTTTTAGCGCAGGGATTTGGGGATCATCTTCAATGAAACTAATCCCAGCAGCAAAATCATACATGAACCATCCTAATCCGCAATCATCGAAATCAATTAATCGTGTATTATTTTCTGAAATTATAAGATTAGCCAAACGCATGTCGGCATGAATCAAACCAAAACGTTCTGAACTCTTAGTATATTTCAATAACCTGTCTGTTACTTTAGTCTGAGCATTTTCTAGAATATTCAGAATTTCATTTGTCATGTTTGGTGCATTACGCCAGTCACCCCAAATAGCTCTAGGTCCAAACACAGTATCCAGATCCCATATTAGACGTTCGAAATTTTTTGGTCTTTCCCATGAAATTGAATGAAGATGTGTTAAGGCTGCTATCTCACCCAATTCTTCGAATGGCCCCACCAAATCTCCTTGTTGTATGGGTTCTTTACCATCTACATACTCAAACATTACTAAAAAACGTTCGCTATGAAGACCATTAATTGTTGCAGACTGTATATTTTGACAATCTCTTCCTTTAATTATTTCTGGAGTTATTACACCGCCATTATCGTTAAGATCTTTAGCCCAAGCATGCTCGCAGAGTATTGCATTCCGGGTGTGATAATTCTCTCTGTGAACTCTAAGAATTGATCTGAAACCATTAGAAGCTTCAACAAGGAAAGTGAAATTTTCGGAAACATTTATTAATTTAACTTTTGAATCATTTGGCAATTCCCAAAAATGTAAGGATTTTTCTGCTAATTCACTGATTAATTTAATTAACTCAGTGTATGATAAAGAATTGTCCGACATATTAATATTTTTCTAATTTTTTTAAAAGACATCATATTTCTTCTATGGCTTCTAATGATTCTGGAATAATCTGTCCCCCATCAACAATAATTGTTTGACCTGTAATGTATCCTGCTTCTTTTGAAGCAAAAAATAATGCAGCATTACCAATATCTTCCACCTCTCCAAGTCGTTTAAGTGGTATAGAAGCTGCCATTGTATCTAGATATTCTTGACCTAGATCGCTTAAACCTTCAGTGTATATATTCCCTGGCATTACCGCATTGATAGTAACATTGTATTTTGAAAGTTCCATACTTGCTGTCTTAAGGAAACCAAGTTGGCCTGATTTTGATGCACCATAATGGGCCCATCCTGGGAAACCAGTCACTGGTCCTGTAATTGAGGAGGTTAAAATAACTCTCCCACCACCATTTTTCTCAAATAGAGGAATTGATGCCTTAACGCAAAGAAAAGCGCTTTTTAAATTAGTTTCCATTACTTGGTCCCACTCATTTGGGTCCATGTCTATTATTTTGGTTTGTGGAAAACCTCCTGCATTTGCACACATAATATTAAGTCCACCAAAAGATTCTACTGTTTTATTAACTAAATTTTTTACTGATTCCCAGTCTGAAACGTCGCATTGGCAAAATTCAGCAATACCACCATTAGAGCGTATGAACTTTGCAGTCTCATTGCCTTCTTCTTCGCCTCTTGAAGCTATCATTACCTTTGCACCTTGTTTAGCAAATACTGTAGCTATGCCTTTTCCGATACCTTTGGATCCACCTGTAACTACTACAGAACTATCTTTAATTGATGTAAACATTTTTGCTCCTATGTTTCATGTTATATGAGAAGTTTCAGCAGATGTACGAAAAATCCTCATTATCGCAATTGCTGAGAATAATAAAATGATTGAAGTGATTATTGAAAGTATACCAACTGAAGGAACAAGTGGTGAATATCCAGAAACCATTTTTGCATAAAGCCATTCTGGTAGAGTTGAATCTGCTCCCGTGGTAAATAGAGACAATGGGAAATTACCCCAACTAAGAAGAAACGCAAATAATCCTGCAGATACAACTCCTGGCATCAATAATGGCCCAGTAATCTCTTTAAGAATTGTCCATGTCGAAGCCCCCATATCTCTTGCCGCTTCCTCTAATGAAGGATCAAAACTATAAGCACGTATAGCAATAATTAAAGTCGCTATAGGAGAAATCCAAACTAAATGCCCGATAACAGCTGTTTTCCAACTTGGAATAATACCAATTGAATTGAACCACATAAGTAGAGCCAGACCAAGTACTGCCTGTGGGAAAAAAATTGGTAGAAGGATTACTTTTTGAAAAAGATTTCTGAATCGCCATTGGTATCTGGCAAAAGCAAGAGCCCCAAAGAATCCTACGAACATTGAGATAAACATGACTATGGTAGCAACAGACAATGATGTCCAGAGTAGTTCTTGGACTGTGCTACTTTCAATAGCTTTATTATACCAGTTAAATGCATATCTCTTAATTGGGAATGACAAATAACGTGCTTTTGAAACAGATGCAAATCCTACTGAAAGAATAGGCAGGTATAGAAATAGTATTGATAAAACTCCATAACAGAATAAAAGAATGTAAATTAGCCGTTTTGAAATCATTAGCGTTTCTTACCCATAATTTGATCAAGATCCACTCTGTTTACTCCATAAATAGAAAGGGATCCAATAATTAATATAAGCATAATCGAAAGAGCAGATCCTAAAGGCCAATTTTGACCGTATGTAAATGCAGTTTCTATTTCATCAGCTATAACAATGACATTTTGTCCACCGAGAAGCTTAGACTCCGCCATAGCTCCTGCAGACAAAACAAAACTGAGCAATGCTCCAATAACAATTCCTGGAGAGGATAACGGCAAATCTATTTCCTTCATAATTTGCCATCTTGAAGCTCCTAAATCTGTTGCAGCCTGTCTGGCATCATCAGGAACCATTGCAATTCCTTGTGCAAGAGGAAACAACATAAAAGGGAAGTATGCGTACACAAGACCAAAAATAATAATGGGGACATTATACAATACACCATCAAAACTAGTACCTGTCCATGCTCTTAGATGTCCTTCAATCAAACCACCTTTCATTAAAGTCAAGACCCATCCAAACAAACGTATATTTTCAGAAACAAATAAAGTTATTACAACAGCAACTGTAATAATAAATGTGAATCGCTTAAATACTTTTGCCATTGCAAAAGCAAGTGGCCAACAAATGATAAATAACAAAATAGTTGAAATAAGAGCCATTCCAAGTGACCAAAACAATGATCTTAAATACCCCTGAGTAATCACAAGCCAATAAGAAGAAAAATCAGGGAAATTCATAAAATTGAAAACCTTTTGTGGCATAGTTGAAAATATAAGAATTACTATAAGGGGGGATAAGAAACTAATAAGAAAAATCAAAGTTATTGGAATCGAGCACAAAAATCCTATTTTTCTATCTAGTTTCTGCATTTTTAATTATCTAGAAAATATGAATTTGTTCATAATCCCATCCAAGACGAACCTCATCATTTATTTGACCTCTATATCTGTCTTCTCTTAATTTCTCTATTGCCATCTCTTTACCACCTAAGGTTATGACCTTGTACTGTGTCCTTGAACCTAAATCATATTCGGCTTGAATTATTCCATTAACAATAAAATCGGATTTTTCATTTTTTTTCAGGAATCTAATTGATTCGGGTCGTACCATTAATGTTCCTTCAGCTTTTTCAGTTAATTTAAATTCTAAATTTCCCCTATTAATATTTAAATTTATTTCAAGTCCTTTACCTTTTATTCCGTTTGTTTTACATCCTGTAACGTGAAATAAATTAACTTCTCCCATAAATTCAGCTACAAATCTACTTTTAGGTTTTACATAAATTTCATCTGCCTCAGCAATTTGTTCAAATTGTCCTTGGTTCATAATTGCTATTCTATCAGACATTACCATTGCTTCTTCAAGGCTGTGCGTTATATAAACAAATGTTTTTCCTGTTCGTTGATGAAGATCTTTTAATTCTTTCTCTAATTTTTTTCTTAACCTGAAATCTAACGCTGATAGTGGTTCGTCAAAAAAAAGTATTTCTGGATCGAATGCTAATGCGCGCGCAAGTGCAATCCTTTGTTGTTCTCCTCCAGAACATTGATTAATACGCTTATTATAGAAATTATCAGGAAGGTGCAAAAGATCTAGTAACTCTAGAACTCTTTCTTTTATTCTATTTTTATTTTCACCACGCAGTTTTAAAGGGAATTCAATGTTTCCTCCAACTGATTTATGGGGAAACAATGCAAGTGACTGAAAAACCATGCATGTAGGTCTCAGGTTAGCAGGTATATTTTCGATGCTTTTCCCTCTTAACCAGATTTTCCCCGCAGTTGGTTCATCAATACCAACAATAATTCTTATTAAAGTAGACTTCCCGCTTCCGGAAGGGCCAACGATAGTGAGGAATTCACCTTCTTTGATTTCGAGATTTATATCATTAAGAGCTATGAAATCACCAAATCTTTTAGATAAATTTTCAACTCTAAGAAATGATTCAGAGGGCATCAACAATAAATGACACTTAATAGGAAATAGAGCCCGCCATTTTATATAAAATGGCGGACTAAAATTTATAGTTACTTAAACACGCTTGGCTGCGTTATAAATATCGTTAAGCTTATCGTATGAGCTCACAACTTGGTAATCTAGAGATCTGTCCATTTCTTGAGCAAGACTATCCCACTGGATTGCATCAAGTTCATCTTTATTAAATTTATTAAGTACATTTGAATCCCCCATTTGGCAAACAGGATTGTAAGTGCCTTCTGCAAATGCTACTGATTTGCAAATATCTGGTTGTTGAATAAATTCAAGAAAACTTTCTGCAAGTTTTGATGGATTAGGGTTATTAACTGCAGAGGTTAATTCAATCCATACAACCCCTCCTTTACCATTGACAGGTCCAGACTTAGGAGTAATGCCTCTAACATTCGTTGCACCATCAAATCTTGCAGGAGATGCTGTATAAGTTCCTCCTGTGAAATAAGCATCAATTTCACCGTTGATCAATGCTGTATTCATTGCTACAAGATCGTCTGTAAGCAGTTTTGCACCTCCAAATATTTTCTCAGCAGTTGTTTTGAATTTTCTCAAACCTGCACTATTCATTGGTTGGAATGGATTTAGATCACCAGTTAAACACATATGCATAATATTCCAGTTATCATATGTCAAAACACCATAACGTTTTTTCATTGAGCTATCTAGAAATAGCTTCCAGCCCTGATCTTCTGCCATACCACGACTAATTTTGTTAGTATTAACCACAAAACTGAATGGACCATAACGTTGTGGCATTCCAATTAAATTCCCATCAGCAGCGAATGACAAAGGATATGGGTCTGAAAAACCTGGGGACATTTTACTGAAATAGTCCATAAAACGATTTTTATTTAAAGGTTTTATCAATTTTTCAGGATAAAGTTGAGCTCTTGCCCAAGGCTGATTGATATTGATGAGATCCCAGACATTCACTTCGCCCGCACGAAGCTTATTAATCATATCTGGATCAGAAGTTCCACTTTCAGCCCTTACCTTAGATCCTGAATGTTTTTTCCTGAAAGGACCAAGAACTTCATCGGAATTGTATCCTTCCCAACACAGTATATTCATTTCGTTGTTACGACTAGCGTATGCATTGTTTAAAGGTCCCATAATTGAAAGACCTGCTGTGCTAGCAAGCAATTTATTGAATTTTCTTCGAGTTATCTTCATATAATCTCCTTGATAAGAGTTATTGATTAACATGGTTATTAATGCATAAAAATGCATAGCGGCAAATATATAATGATTTAAAAATGTTGTCAATAGAACACCATATAAAAACTAAATCTTATCAATGAGTGAACCCATATCTGGTTGGTGTTCCCAATTTAGGAGCTCTCAAAATACCACTAAATTTAGAATCATCTTAAATTCTTTAACAACAATTTGAATGCTACGAAACATCATTGCATGAATTTCGATACATCCATTTTATCGGATATATTCCAGAGATGTTCAGTCCAAAAGAGTAATTTAAATAGTTTATTTAATTTCGGTGATCCAAACTCTATTACTCAGGATTTTTTCAATTTTTCAGATAATGAGATTATTTTTAGTTAACAATTTGTTAAATTTTCCTCCTTAGGTTTCGTCTAGTCTGTCTAGGATAATCCCCAATATTTTTAAAGAAATTAAGGTTGATCTTGCATTCAAATTATTTTTAATGGAATTATTAATAATACAAAATGAGTATTTTATGTTAAGCCATAAATATTTGATAAAATTCTTAAATTTGTATATTTAAAAGGTTAGTAGAATTAGATTAAAAAAATCTTAAATGAAGGTATTTGTAGTAAGAAAAATTTTATGAAATTTACTTGACAACAAATAAGAATCTGGTATATTCACGAAGTTATCACTGGTATATTCACGCAATATTTCAATATTCGATCTAGAGTGTATTATGAGCTTATACAAAATTAATCATGAGAAACACAAACATTTAATTGATGAATTCCGCAAAAATCCTATAGGTATCCATTCTCCTGAGTTGCAAAAAGTCCTTAATGTATTTAGAGGAGTTGATCAGGCATCTAAGTATGTATTGATTGTTGTAAAACCTCACAAGGAGTGGATGTTAGCTCAGCTAGGTGAAGGCAGGGGTGATAGACTCAAATTACATAAAAACAAAATTTATTATTCTATAGAAGATGCAGAATGGGATATTTTCAAGCTTCGATGGAAACATTATACAGATGTATCAATCAATGATTGAAATACTATTTCTATTTAACAATTGTTTTTTTTCATAAAGGTAAAAATATTATGAGTAAAAAAGAAAAAAACTATGTAAAAAATTTAGTTGGTTATAGTGATGAAATTAGCGTAAGGCCCGGTTCAGAAATTTCATTTATGATATCAAGTGAAAAAAATACTGCTTATGATTTGTCCTTTGTTCGAATAATACATGGTGATACAAATCCAGAAGGACCAGGCTTAAAGCTTAAATCATTAAAAACTGAAATAGATGGAAAATATGATGGAAAAAGACAGGAATGCCTGGGAGGGTCTTATATCTCTGTGCCTAATACTTCTTCAATAAAAGAATTAAGTGAATTTACTTTACAGGCAATGATATGGCCAACAACGCCTGAAAAAGGGGATCAGTCAATAATTTCAAATTGGAATAATAAGAAAAAAAGTGGTTTCTGGTTAGGTATTGATTCTAATGGATGTGTTGCATTTCGTATTGGTGATGGAAATGGCAAGGTGGAGGAAATTAATACTGGAGCTCCTCTAGTGGCAAGGGAATGGTATTTTGTTTCAGCAACTTACGATTTAAAAACAGGAAAAGCAAAAGTTATTCAAGATCCACAAGTTAATTATGCAAAATGTAATGATCAGGGAACTGCTAAATCAACATTCTCAGTTAATTTGACTATGCCAGATTGTCCAATTCTAATATCAGCGTCTTATGAAGGGCTTGTTGGTGAAAGAATACGTACATCTGAAAATTACAATGGAAAAATTGATAGTCCTGCTATAGTTTCTAGCGTTTTGGATAGATTACAGATGGAACAGTTGTTACATCGCAAATTACCAGATTCGTTGCATCAAAAAGTAGTTGCTTCTTGGGATTTTAGTATAGATATGAAAGGGGTCTTAGCCTGTGATACTTCTCCAAATAGACTAAATGGGACTTTAGTAAATATGCCTACAAGAGCTATGAAGGGATTTAACTGGTCAGCTAGTGAAATGAACTGGCAAAATGCTGAGAATGAATATGGGGCAATTCATTTTCATGATGATGATGTTTACGATGCAGGATGGAACGTAGATTTTAAATTAACAGTTCCAAAAAATTGGAAAAGTGGGTTATATGCTGCTCACGTTAGTATTGGTGATGATGACGATTACATTCCGTTTGTTGTTAGGGCAAAATCAAGTTTAAGTAGTTCTGCGAAGGCGGTTTTTCTTTTACCTACAGCAAGTTACATGTCATACGCTAATGAGCATATGCCTACAGATGCGCCTTTGGCACAGTTACTAACTGGCCAAGTAGCTGTTTTGGATCGAGAGGATGTTTTTCTTTTACAAAATAGGAATTATGGTGGATCGCAGTATGACACTCATTCAGATGGAAGCGGTGTAAGTTATTCGTCCAGACTACGTCCTATTCTGAATATGCGTCCAAATTATCAGTCTTGGTTGGGTGGGGCAGGTTCCTCATTATGGCAATTTAATGCAGATACACACATTATTGATTGGCTTGATTCAAAAGGGTTTGATTGTGATTTGATTACTGATGAAGATTTACATTATGAAGGTTTAAGTGCATTAGATGGATATGATGTTTTGTTAACAGGATCTCACCCAGAATATTGGTCAACACCCATGTGGAAAGCATTGGATGCGTTTAAAAAGAGGACTGGTCGTTTAATGTATTTAGGGGCAAACGGTTGGTATTGGCATGTTGCATATCATGAAACCGAACCAGGAATAATGGAAGTTAGAAGAGCTGAAGACGGAATACGAGCATGGGTTGCTGAGCCAGGCGAGTATTACCATAGTTTCACAGGAGAATTTGGAGGTCTATGGAGACGCAAAGGCATGCCTCCACAAATGATGGCAGGTACAGGATTTAGTGCGCAGGGATTTGATATTTCATCTTATTTTCGCAGATTACCGGAAAGTAAAGATAAGAGAGCTGAATTTATTTTCAAAGGTGTTAATGAGGATATTATAGGTGATTTTGGTTTAATTGGCGGAGGAGCTGCAGGGTTAGAACTTGACCGAGCTGACCGTTTATTGGGAACTCCTCCAAACTGTTTGGTTCTTGCTTCATCTGAGAACCATTCAGATATTTATCTTGTAGTTTGTGAGGAAATTTTAATAAATTATCCTGGCATTTCAGGCCAGGAAAACGAGCTAGTTAGGGCAGATATGGTATTTTATGAAACCCCATCGGGGGGCGCAGTCTTTTCAGCTAGTTCCATTTCATGGGCAGGGAGTCTATCTCATAACGGATATGACAATAATGTATCTAAAATTACTGAAAATGTACTCAAAAGGTTTTTAGATACTACCCAGTTTTAACTTTTTATAAAAAACAATATAGGAGGAAGTAATGTTAAAGAAGGATACAAGAGTTAAAAAAAATAGTTTAAGTAGACGTAAATTTTTATCAAACAGTGCAATTGGAGGAGCAGGAGCAGTCTTTGCTGGGTCAATGCTAAGTTCAATTAATAATTCTGCAGAGGCTGCAGGAGAGCCTATTCCTTTAGGAGGAGGAATGCCAATGACAGGCTGGGCTGCAGCAGACGGAATAGAATTTAAAAGGGCTCAAGAGATGGCATGTGACGAAATAAATGCTATGGGAGGTATTTTAGGCAGGCCATTAGTACCTGTGGTTGAAGATACAGGAAACCAGGGAGCAGATAATATCATACCAGCTATGCAAAGGCTTGTTGATAGGCATGGTGTACATGCAATTATTAATGGTTATAACACCGGAGCTGTTACAGCGGAATATGATGTTATTGCAGATGCAGGGATTCTTTATATCCATCATAATACAGATATAGTACATCATGAAACAGTTGGAAATGACCCAGAAAGACATTTTGGTAATTTTATGGGTGATCCAGCTGAATATTGGTACGGTGAAGGGTTATTAGCGTTTTTAAACGGTCTGGTAGAGACAGCCCAGTGGTCTCCGAAAAACAGAAAGATTGCAATTGTTACTGGTTCTCAGAATTATAGCATGGTGATTGCTGAAGCTATTCGTGATAATGCAAAGAAATACGGATGGGATATCAATTTGTTTGAGACTGTTGTTGTTCCAATTACAGAATGGGGACCTACACTTACTAAAATAAGAAATGATCCACCTGCAGCGATTGCAGTCACTCACTGGGTTCCACAGGATCTTGCTCAATTCATGTTGCAGTTTGTACCGAATCCTACTGACAGTCTAGTTTATATGCAATATGGTCCATCATTGGCAGCTTTTAGGGAAGTGGGTCAAGATTCAACAGATGGTGTTCTCTATTCAACTGTAATTGCATCACTTCAAGATGAAATTGGCCAGGCATTTAATAAGCGATACAAGAAGAGATTTGGAGCATCGTCCAGTCCTTTAGTTGGTGCTCAGGTTTATGACAGTATCCATTATTGGGCCTTGGCAGGTGCAATAGCTGGAGGAACAGCAGGACCAGGAGGATTTGAACAGAATCGAAAAGTTTCTGAGAGACTCCGCCGTATGATTTATCGTGGTGTAATGGGTTCAACCCACTTTTTTATACCTGAGCAAGCTGCAATTCCATACCCAGACGCAACTAATGATCCATCTCTTGGTATGCCCCACCAATACCTACAAATTCAGGATTATACTCAAGAACCTGAATTGATTGCCCCGCCTCCTTATGAGACAGCAAAATTTAAAATGCCACCATGGATAAAATAATTGTCAGATTTTGATTTATTTTAATAGGTGGAAAATAAAAGACCGCTGCTAGTCTGTAAGAATATTAGTAAATATTTTGGAGCACTTGCAGCGGTAAAAAATCTAAGCTTAGAAGTTTACCCTGGTGAAATTTTGGGAATCAGTGGGCCCAATGGTGCAGGAAAGACTACTTTTTTTGAAGTAATTTCTGGAATGGACCACGCAGATAATGGGCAGATTATTTTTAATCAGGAAGAAATAACTTCTAAGGCCCCTCATAAGATTTGCAAGGACGGGTTGTCAAGGGTTTTCCAGTCCAATGCATGTTTTAATTCTCTTACAGTCAGCGAAAATGTTTCCATAGGAGCAATCTATGGGACATCAAGTGGACCATTTGTTCCACTTAGATTAAGGACAAAAACTCTAAATTATATAGAAGAGATTTTAGAAGAAGTTGGTCTTCAAAGTAAAGGAAATGAAATTGCGGAAAATCTATCAGTTTTTGATCGCAAACGATTAATGTTTGCTTCGGCACTATCTAGTAATCCAAAATTATTGTTGCTTGACGAACCAGTGGGAGGACTAAATCCACAAGAAATTAAGTCAATGATCTCTCTTGTTTCCAAAATATCAAAAAGAGGGATAACAATTATACTAATTGAACATGTTATGCGATTTATGGTTCAGCTTGCCACAAAAGTAATGATTATGCACCACGGTGAAGAGATATTTATTGGTTCTCCAAAAGATTTACCAAAGGATAAGAAAGTAGCAGAAGTTTATTTGGGTGAATCTTCAGCAAAAGGATTAGCTAAATTTCTTGAAAATCAATAGTTTTTTATAATTACGTTAATGCTAGAAATAGTTAACATTGAATCTGGTTATAATAGTCTAAGAGTTATAAAGGGTATTTCATTAGAAGTCCCTAAGTCAAAATTAGTAACTATCATTGGACCGAATGGACATGGAAAAACGACCTTATTACGTTCAATTTCTGGTGTACTTAGATTACAATCAGGTGAAATTAATTTTGAAGGGAAGCGAATAGATAATTTGCGCGTAGATGAAATTGTGCATAAAGGAATTGTTCACATTCCGCAAGGTGATATGTTGTTTCCGGAAATGAATGTTAAGGACAATTTACTCATGGGAGCTTATTTGGTGCGGAATCAGCCAGAATTAAAAAATCGTATCACACAAGTATTAGAGCTTTTCCCGCAGCTTGGAGAACGAGAAAACCAAATTGCTAGTACTTTATCAGGAGGAGAAAGGCGAATGTTAGCAATTGGTAGGGGTTTAATGACAGGTGCAAAAATATTGTTAATCGATGAACCATCTTTGGGCCTGGCTCCTGTAGTTATTGATAATATATTTAAAATATTAAAAGAGCTGAATAATCAGGGACAAACAATTCTACTTGTTGAAGAAAATGTTAGTCGGGTTATAAATGTATCTGATCACATATATTTAATCGATGATGGACTTATTGCATGGCAAGGGACAGGTGAAGAATTATCAAGTGAAAGTAATATAATGGAAGTATATTTGGGAGTTTAAATAATGGATGGGTGGATACAGATAATTGCTAGTGGACTTACTGTTGGTGCAATGTATGCTGTAAGTTCTATATCTTTATCTTTGGTATGGGGGGCATTAAATGTATTAAATATGGGTCAGGGTGCAATGTTAGCTGCAGGAGGTTATATTGCATATACAGCTGTTAATTCATTACATCTTCCTATTCCACTAGCGATTTTAGCTGCAATTATTACAGGAACTCTTATTGGTGGAATAATGTATTTTCTGATCATTAAACACATGATAGGAAAAGATGGATTTGAAACCAATGTGATAATTGCTACGTTTGGTTTTGCACTAATTTTAGAGAATTTAGTTTTAAGAATTTATGGTGCTTATCCATTAAGACAACCTATTGGATTTGAAGGCGGATTGTATTTTGGTAAAACACATATCCCCTTTCAGAATATGTTCTTGATTGTTATTTCAGGTTTATTATTGGTTATTGTTGCTTATTTGCTCAAAAAAACACGCTTGGGGCGAACAATACGTGCTACTGCACAAAATCGAGTAGCTTCTGAATTAATGGGTGTCAGAGTTTCTAGGGTATTTCTAAATGTTTTACTTATAGGTGGTGGTTTATCAGCTATTTCTGGAATTATGCTGAGTACTTTAACCACATTAGCACCAACTATGGGTTATGATCCAATGCTGAAAGCTTTTATTATTTGTGTTATCGCCGGTTTGGGAAATATTTATGGTGCTTTAGTATCTGCTTTCGTATTAGGTTTATTTGAAGTATCAATCCAATTCTTTTTTGGTGTTAGATTTGGGTTCCCAGCATTGCTATTAATTGTGATTTTAACTTTAATCTGGCGTCCATATGGTGTGTTTGGTAAGGGAACACATGAAAGATTATGATTACACAGAAGTATGATTGGAAACAAAAAATTATATAATCGTGATTTTATTGTTGGTGTAATTTTAATTATACTGGCAATTATTATCCCATTTATTTTTAACACAAGATACATTATCGGACAAATGACACTGTTTTTTATATGGGCAACAGTTGTCAGCCAATGGAACTTGGTTTTTGGAGTAGCAGGTATATTTTCGCTCGCTCAAATGGCAATATTTGCTATGGGAGGATATGTTACAGGAATGTTAGCTCTTTACTTGAAATGGTCTTTATGGGTATCTATGTTTTTTGGGGGCTTTGCTGCTGTAATTTTTAGTATTTTAATTGGAATAGCATGTTTACGATTGCGAGGGGCTTATGTAGCGCTTTTAACTTTGGCTATATCCCAGACAATGTATTTATTAATTATTACAGACACCGCATGTTTTATGCGTCAGGGTGTAACATGTAGAAACTTTACTGGTGGAACAAGAGGTTTGGCCAGATTTGGCGATTTCGGATTTAGAGAAATACTCCCTTACAAATATATGGCTTTTGGAGATTATTTTTTAGCATTAACCATACTAATTTTTGCTGTTATTTTTTCATTTTACGTAATTAGAAGTCCAATTGGAATGGCATTTCAAGCATTAAGAGATAATCCTGAATGTGCTGTTGCAAGAGGAATTAGTAAATTTAAATATCAACTTTTGGTATTTTCTTCTTCAGCTTTTTTTACTGGTTTAGCTGGAGCAGCATTCGCTGGACATTTTCGTGTTATGGGTGCAAACACTCTATATTTAAATTTATTACTCCTTCTGATGTCTATGTTGATTATAGGTGGGGTTGGAAAGGAGTGGGGGCCGTTAATGGGAGCTGGCGTACTAATGATTGTGGATGAAATTTTAAAGGAATTTGTCGAGTGGAGACTTGCTGGTCTAGGCATTATTCTTGTTTTGTTCATTATTTTATGGCCAAAAGGTCTATCTGGCTTTGTTGATTTGATTAACCAGAAATATTTTTTAGATAGAAAATTGAAGAAAAATTTAGCTTAATTATCATTAAGCAATAAATTTGAATTAGATAATATTTTGAAACATTCAATATTTGTTGTGTAATATATGATTATTATCGCAAAAAATTTAAGGAAAAATTATGTCAAACACTCATAAACCGGAAATTCAAAAT
>CERQ01009872.1_pt1 | contig 19565 bp, 13 predicted proteins | sample 530711 | NCBI WGS metagenome assembly CERQ01 (sample SAMEA2620882, study PRJEB7988) | marine metagenome | biome: marine biome (ENVO:00000447); feature: mesopelagic zone (ENVO:00000213); material: "saline water (ENVO:00002010), including plankton (ENVO:xxxxxxxx)" | depth 850 m | reverse complement strand
TAGCATAAGTCTTAAAAATAGTGTCCCACTTTTTGTTGCTAGTCCATGCTTATTTTTGAAGGAAATGATGGACAAATCATTAGTTTATCCGCCGGGATAAAATATAATAAACCAGGTATCTGTTTTGGCCCCTATACAAGCCGATTTATTCTTTGAAAGAACAGTATAATATGTTAAAAGACTTATGTTTTAAGGAGATACAAATAAAAGTCTGGTTTAAGATCATTCTCTAAAATCACGAAAATTAATGGAATACTTAAAAGGTTCAAGAAATGGATCTTCCATCTCAATGGTAAGCAAATTGAAATCTTTAAAATTCAAATCAGACATATCCATACTCCATATATGGGAAGAAGGTGTGTTAAGATAAGGCGATTTCTGACTCAGCTTATTTGGATATAACTCTTTATCCTGCCATAATTTGATACGGTTTATATAAGGATCCAGCTTGTTTTCTTTTTCCATATATCCCATAAATTGGTCTTTAACGAAGACCTTAATTTTTGTTTTATCCGATCCAGCATAAAAATTAAGGATAAATTTATTGCTTAGAGTATCTATGGTATTGGCAATGTAATTATTATCTAAAGATCCGAACCAGGTATTCATTTGTCTGCCGGGATCTAGTCCTATTGCTTTATACCTTAATTTATATGTATTATCCGAGACCGAAACCTTAAAATAACCTCTTGGTGCGCCATCTTTCATAAGAGCTAACGGAAGGGCTTCCCAGTTCTTCTGACCGGTCCACCAGTTTCCTGAAACAGCACCGCATACGACTTCCTGAATATCTGATCTGCCATCGCGTTGATAAAAGTGACGACTAATACTATGGGTATGTCCGCTAAGCACTAAAACCTCATGGTCAATAGTAAGCAAATCCAAAAGTTCATTTTTATTTTTCATCCAGCGTAATGGGATGTGCTGGTTGATAATAATCAATTGATTTTTTTTAAGCACCTTATCAAGAACCTCTTTAACAAAAGAGATGGTTTCCGCCTTATAAATTCCTTTATAGCCATATTTTCCAACCGGATAAATTGAGTTTAAGGTAATAAAAAGAACGTTCCCTCTTTCAAATGCATAATTTTTAGGACCAAAATCAGCCTCAAAAGGTTTATCCTGTAGCTCATGTAAGGCACCATGCTTCCAATCATGATTTCCATAGACTACTCTATATGGTTTGGAAATGCTATTCATGGATTCTAGCAGAGGATGAAAGATTTCTGTATTATCATTTACTAAATCTCCAAGATACATTCCAAAATCAAAGTCATCTCTATTGGCTATTTCACGAAAAAAGCTGACATCAGCCATATTTATTTCTTCTCTGGAACCTACCTGTAGATCGCCAATAGCCAGAAAATTAAAATTATCGTTTATTGATTCCTTCTGAAGTTCAAAATTTATCTGTTCTCCATCCTTTGGAATAGATCGATACCATGAGGTATTCTCCATTTTATAGCCACCGGGAACTATGACAAAAAAAGGGGATTCTGATGATATTTTCGCATTAAAATTTCCGGATTTATCTGTTTTAAAAAGATGTTCACCATCAGATAAATAGATTCCGGCTATTCCCCTGGACTTTCTTTTTTGCCGATCACTATTCTCTTTGAGGTATACTTTTCCACTTATACTACGATAATGCTGAGCAATTAGTGCATTAACACTAAATCCAAAGAAAAATATTAAAATGCATAGTTTTTTAATCATGGCCATTATACTAGAATATAAAAAGGCGGAAAAAATCCGCCTTTTTATATCATTACATTAAATTACTGATTATCCGGAGAATCATATTTATGCAAATAAAGTTGATTACCTACTGTATAAGCAGCATATCCAATTCCATTTGCGGCGTATTCCAATTCTAAATCACCGGCTTCATTATTAGATAATACCATCGGAGAAGCCCAGTTGTTCACTTCATCATCAAATGCTAATGTTGTTGGGTTATCTGATGCATTTCTATATAAAATCATCGGGTTATCATAAGCATCAACAGCGATATCAAATGATCGGTAAGAAGCATCTGGAAGAACATCTCCTAAAATTGACCAAGAATTACTTGCTGCTGTGTACTTTTTCACTTTTACCTGATAATCAGTTCCTGCAGCCGCATCAGTTTCTGCATAAGCTAAATAAACATTCCCTTTAGTATCCACGTCCATAGAGATCCAGTTGTATCTAACTATATTTTCAGGAGCCTCTTTCATTTGATCTGCCAGTGTCGTCCAGTTTCCGTTTTCATATTTAAATACAGAGACACTTTGCAAATCTCCGAAATTTAAAGACGCTAGATATATTGTTCCATTAGCAAATATTGCATCCAATTCGACTGCATCATTATTTGCTCCAGTAATACCTATTTCGTTCCATGATGTTCCATCGAATGATTTTAACTTAATCTTTCTTTCACGATTAATATAAAAATTGTAAAGAGTACCATCTTCACTCGTCACTACCCTTGTCTTATCACTTCTTTCTCCATCAGCAATACCGGGTTGACCTACATAATTCCAGGAATTCTCTGTATATTCCATTAAAGAAACTTGATAAGGATCAACAGCATAATCACCAAAAGCTATGAAAGGAGTTCCATCGGGAGATAAAGCAAGATTTACACTTCTTGCTGCTTCAGGAGAAAAATCAGCTGCACCTATTCGACTCCAAACATCATCCTGATAAGAAATAAGGTTTAATTTTCTATCATCTGAATCCTCTGGGTTTGAAATATACCCGATATAAGGCACAGCATTTGTAGGGTTGATACTTAAGGAAATATCTCTCACTTCCTGATCATAAGCAGTTAATTGAGACCATACCGCATTAGCCATTTTTGTTACACTCACGGTATATATTTCATTAGTATTTTCCTCACTAAGAAGGTATTCTACCGCTGCACTATAATCATTTGTAGTCTCTCCACTGACTTGTGTAGCGCCTCCAACGGTCACGATATCATTTTCGGTGGTTGTAAATCTGGCTACCAGGTTTGTTACATCAACCTGTTCAGGCAGGGCGAAACTGATTGATTTTCCTGATATATTTTCCAGGATATAATCCTGAACTAATTGATCATTATCTTCCTGATAAAAGCCGAAAGACATCATTCCTACTTCTGCAGGCTCTGGTGGCAAAGCATCGTCATCGCTGCTACAAGAGCTAAAAAAACCTGTACAGGCTATTAATAGTAAAAGAAAGTTAATTTTAGTTTTCATAAAGTTTAATTTTGAGTAATTATTGATTATTATTCTGTTCATTTTTAGGCCATAATATGGCTTTGATTGCTGGTGATTTCTTAAAGTACACCTCTATGGCTTCAGCAATTTCATTGTTACTTAAGGAATCTATCGATTCCTTGTAATGGGTAACGGCCTCCCAATTTGGAAAATGGTTGAAATAGTGTTCCCGTATGGCTTTTGTCCAATAGGTATTTCGCTGCTTTAGCAGATCATCCATTTTCTTTAGGTTCGTTTTTATTTTTGAAAGTTCTTCCTGCGAAAAATTGCCTGCAGCCATATCCGAAAGAATCTTTTGGGTTTCTTCAATCAATTTATCCACATCTTTTGGTTCGCAAACAAAACTAATACTCTGTCTGCTCAGCGCTATGGGTTGTTTAGTAGAACTTGCCGATACCGAAACACTATAAACTGCCCCCATTTCTTCCCTAAGCTTTTTTAACAAGCGGTTTCTTATCAGATTTTTAACCACCTGATTTAAAAGATCGGTCTGTGGCAAAGATTTCAGAAGAGTATGCTGCTGATAAATCAATGAAACGGTCGCTTTTGGACTATCCCCATCTCTTTGTTGTATCACAACATCATCTTTCAAGACATGCTTTGGCTCATATCGGTATGTAGTAGCTGCTTTTCCTTTAGGTAAAGTAGCGATATAATGCAAAACATCGGATTTAAGAGCTTCAAAAGGCTGATCTGATATAAGACTAATAGTATAATCTTCGGCACTACCAAAAAACTGATGGTAAGTGTCTATAATTTTCGAACCATCCAACTCAGATTCGATATCTTCTGCTTTCAATTTCCTGGTGACATAATCTTCTCCCTTTAAAGCTTTTTTTATTTTTTCACCAAATAAGTCCCCCGGTTTCGGAATTTCATTTTGTTTCGCTTGAATTGTTTGTGATTTAATTTCCTCGAAAATTTTCTCGTCCATCCTGGGGGCAGTCCACTTTAAATACAGTAGTTGGAATGCTGTTTTCTGATCCCTTTTATCGGCGCTGGCATAAAAACCCGTTCTGGTTTTATCTGCCAGTAAAGTAGCTTTAGCACTATTGCCGGCAAGAAACTGACTTAAGGCATCTCTGGTAAAATCACCATAACCACTAAGAGCGATTACAGGAGCGGCATAGAGTCCGGTGATATACTCTTGTTCTTTAAGTGCGTAATATCCGCCCTTTCTAAACCCACTAATTATAATTGCATTTTTATCCAGCTCGGTCTGTTTATAAATCAGTTTCACTCCATTAGATAGGAGATATTGCGTAGCATCAATTTCAGCAATATACTTTTTCGAGGTAATTTTACCGGGAGCAGGTATTTCAGAGAGCAAGTTTTCAGGAACATCTAAATTCCTTTGGTAAGGTTGAATTTGCTTATCTTTAAAATTTAGGTACATTGAAAATTCCGATGCATCCGGTAAAACTGCTTCATCCGCTTTATTAGCAGTTAAAATATATTTTGTTTGTCTCGGTTTTCTAATCTGTTTCAGGTAGTTTAATAAACTTAAAGAATCAATAGAGGTCAGGCTTTTTTGGGTTAATTCAAACTCTTTTTCCGGGGTCACTATAGCGTTACCATAGAAAAATTTCTGATACATTTCCTTGATCATTTTTCCAGAAGAAGGCTGTTCTTTATTTTCAGCATTATTCCGTAATTGTTGAAGCAACTGCTTTTTAACCTTCGAAATCTCCATGGAGGTAAAACCATATCGAAAGATTTGCTCCACATCATACCAGTATTGTTCCAATCCTTTAGCGATTGAATCCTTCGGAAGTTCCGCGCTATACATCAGTGCCGCTTTTACCGGGAAGTAATTCCCCAGACTAATACCTGCTTGTTTGTAAGCAGGATTCAAGAAAGACTTATTATCCAGTCGTTCCTGAAATAGATCATTAAGCAGATTTTTTTGAAGAAAGTAATAAAACTCTTTTTCAGTTGTAATATCCCTAAAGGGCTCTAATAACTGAACACCTGTGAGTTCAATTTTCTTGGTTCCCTGATCAGTTATCACCTTATAATCAGATGCTTTAAAATCATTTATAGGATAAGAAGTATCTGTGATATCATTAGAGGGGATATTCTTAAAGTTTTTCTTAATTTGTTTGAGCACATCATCCGGATCAAAATCACCGGCCACTGCTATAGCCATTAAAGAAGGATCGTACCATGAATTATAAAAATCAAGAATATCTTTCCTACTAAAGTTTCTCAAGGTGGCGGTATCACCGATTACTTTTCTATGGCTATACCTAGAATCATTCAATAACAGCTCTAAAAAGGCTTCATTGGTATTCTGACTAGCATTTTGTTTAGAGAGCCATTCGGAGAGCACCACTCCCCTTTCCTTCTCAATTTCCAGGCTATCTAAAGCTATTCCTTCTATCCAGTCTTGTATAATAACCAGCGTAGAATCAATAACACTTTTCGTCTTTGTTGGAATCTTTAATTTATAGATGGTTTCCCCATAACTGGTATGGGCATTAAGATCATGACCAAATTTAGCACCATGACGTTCCAGAAAATCAATGAGGGTATTCCCTGGAAAATGGGTGGATCCATTAAAGGCCATATGCTCCATAAAGTGAGCAAGTCCTCTTTGCTCATCGCTTTCTTGAAGCGAGCCCGCCTTAAGAAACATTTGAAATTCTGCCTGTCCCTTTACTCTCTTTGTTGGATATAAATAATAATGCAGACCATTAGATAGTTTTCCCGAAATAAGATTAGGGTCTTCCTGGATCTGTTGGCTCATTGCAACGATAGGTAAAAGTAAAAAGGTGAATAATATTCTTTTGAAATAGGTCATTTATGGATTTACTTTTTTAATGATAAATTCGCTTTGATTTTGAGCTGGCCCTGGTAAGCCTACAGCAACATCATCATTATTTGTATTTTCTAGTATGATCTTAATAGTGTTATCCAGGGTCTCATCTAATTCATGCTCCAACCATCTTATTTGAATAGGTCTTTGGTAGACCCCTGCTGGAAAAAGTAGTGGATTTTCAGTAGTAATTATCTTATAATCCCGACCTTCCTTAAGTCCTGTTCCCGGTTCAATTCGATAATTTACCAGAAGGTCTTTACTTGTTGCCGGTGTACTATAATATATATAATAGGTCGCAATATCCCTTCTATTGGAATTAACATTGACTATATTAGACTCATTTTGCATGATATGTACATAGGCCTTTTGAAAGTCTTCTATACTATCTTTATTACAGCCTATCAATGAAAGCATACCCATTGTACACACACCTATAAAAAACTTTAAAGCATATTTAGTATCCTTCATTTTGTATAATATTTTCGTTAGCATTAATTTCTCTTAAAGGAATGGGCAGCGCAAAAAGGTGGCTAGGATAGGCTAATTCTTTGACATTGGAAGAGGTGTTTTCATACCTTTTCAGGTTGTGATGCCATCTGGTAATATCAAAAAGGCGCTGCCCTTCAAAATTTAGTTCCTTTATTCTTTCTTTCTCTAAAACCCCTAGTAATTCATCTTTGGTATTCAGCTTTATTTGTAAACTATCCTCAGGGATATTTAAAGCTCTGGATTGAATTCGAATGATGCTTTCTTTTGCTTGCTCAAAATCATTCAATTCAATTGCCGCTTCAGCCTGTATTAATAAAACCTCCGAAGCTCTAAGCACGTAGAGATCACTTCCAAATTCGATCTGATTTACTTCGGGTCGTGAATATTTCAAGGTTTGATATGTCCCGGATTTCTCCTGCAATAAATTCAGCCTTACATCAGAGGTATCAGAAAACACTTCCATTAATTTTGGGGAAGCCTTGGCTATAGGATCTGAAGTTGCATAAAACTTTCCTACTTGAGATACTTTTTGTTGTCCGCTTAGCACGAAAATCGCCTCTTCTCCAGTCTCTAGAGTTCGGAACATCTCCACATAATCATCATGGGGTGTTAAACCGACGTTTTGCAAAACGATATGGGCTTGTGCCCTGGCATTATCCCACTCTTGCATATAAAGATAAACCTTGGAAAGTAAAGCTCTCGAAGCCATTTCAGACCCTCTATATGGCACGAGATAATCTGCTTCTGGAAAGTCAGAAAATAAATCTACCGCCTCTTGTAAATCCGTGATAATCTGATCATATACTACCGCCATAGTATTTCTAGGGTTTAATTCATTTTCTGCCGGTGTTAAGGTCAGGGCTGGTATTCCTAGATGAGATGCATCCTCAGTATAGGTATAGGTTTGAGCATAGGTTCTCACTAAATCAAAATGGATCAGAGCCCTTAAAAACAAAGCTTCCGCTCTTATTCCCAATAATTCATCCTTATTATTCGGAAACTGAGTCGATAATAAGGGCTGGTATTCAAGAATATTATTCACATTGGCCAGGGCATCATAGCCTTTAGCCCAAATATGTCCAACTGCTGTTGCTTCCTGATCGGGTTCAGAAACAAAATTATATTGTGAGAACATCTTTACATTCTCCCCTATAGCGCTTAGTTCCAATAAATCACCGGCTACTTCAGGATATAAATAAAATTCTGAATCATAATATTCATACACCCTGCTATATGCGCCCGGGAGCGCTGCCTTTATTCCATCTACATCAGAAAAAAATACGGGAATTGAAGCCCGACCGGCATCATCGCCTTCAAGAAAATTCTCACATCCGAAGGTCAGTAGAACACCAAAAAGTATAATTATGGAAAACTTTATATTTCGTAACATCGTTTTTAGAATTGAATATTTGCTCCTAAAGAAATCATGGTTTCCAAAGGATAACCACTCATGTTATTTCGATAAGAATTTGAATTTTTATTGTCATAAGGAGTCCACACTCCCAAATTATCTCCGATTAACGAAAGTGCAAATTGCTGAGCTCCCATTTGATCGGTTATATTGGTTGGCAGTATATAATTAAGGGACACATTTTGAATTCTAATATGGGTTTTATTAAATAAATATCTCGTTGAATTCATCACGGACCGTGTACTTACGCCCCATTGTAATTTCGGAACCGATACCACATCTCCTGCCTGCTGCCATCTGTCCAATTGATCAATGGACTGGTTCTCATCCATAATGTTTAGTCCATCGGAATTCACATCCCTTCCAAATGGGCTGAAAGCATATCCTCCGATAGTATAAGAGGCTAGAACAGATAAACTGAAGGCTTTATAATTGAACGTATTTCTAAGACTTCCATAGAGATCAGGGGTTGAACTTTTATACTTGACTCTATTATCAGCACTGTATTGTCGGGTAACATTTCCATGCGTATCATACCACAGTGGATAGCCATCCCTGGGATCAACACCTGCCCATCGAATCAGGTAGAATGTATTAATATCGGCTCCTTCTTCCCATCTTGTATTTCCGTTATTTTTAGGAATTTCATTATATAGTTCCAGAATTTTATTTTCATTTCTCGAAGCGATAAGGGTGGTATTCCAGTTAAATTTGTCCGTTCTAATATTCTGAGTCCGCAGCGTTGCCTCTATCCCTTTATTCTCAATAGCACCAATATTTCTATAAATTTTCAGTGCTCCAGTTGTTCTACTAACATCAAGTTGACTCAATAAATCGACGGTTTTATTTCGGTATCCTTCGAGTGAGAGATTAACGCGCTGATCAAAGAGCATAATATCGATTCCCAGGTTGGTCATGTATGTAGTTTCCCAACTTAAGTTAGGATTAGCCGCGGTTGTCATGACTGCTCCGGGCTGTCCATTATAGTAATAGCTATCCCCAATGCTGTAAACCCCATTGGCTTCCTGCGAACCGATTCTGCTGTTCCCATTGGTTCCGTAACTGGCCTTTAATTTTAAAAAATCTATGGTCTCACTTTCAAAGAATTCTTCTTTATGAATATTCCATGAAACCCCCGCAGATGCAAACTCAGCCCAACGCACATTCTTTCCAAAATTAGAATTTCCGTCTCTTCTAAAGCTCAGGCTCGCATTATAGCGATCATTGTAACTATAAGACACCTGGCCCAGATAAGAAAGACTATTACGCTCATAATAATTGCCCGAACCGAAACGATCTTGTGCCAATGACACCCTTCTTAGGTGGTCATTCACAAAACCGGTCCCTCTTGCCCCTGTCAAGTTATTCTCAGAGGAATTCATTTCCAGGCCTATAACCCCGCTAACATGATGTTTCTTTAACTGCTTATTAAAATTAAGTCGATGAATCATGTTCCAGTTCAAAAAATTGGATTGGTTACTATAGGCGGTGCCAAGCGGGTTTCCTTCCGTATCTTTACCTGTCCAGTTTTTTATGGAATAATAAATTTCTTCGGTGTTCCCCTGATAGTCTGCTCCAAACTGCCCCGTATATTGTAATTCTTCAATTGGACTATAAGAAAATTTAAAATTCCCCTGAAAAGCGAATGCTTTTTGATTATTATCATTTTGTTCCCGCTCTGCTACCGAATTAAAAAATCTCTTATCTACCCATTTTGGAGAACCATCAGGGTTACTACCTTCAATAACCCTATAATATTGCCTAAAGGTCCCATCAGGATTATATGGTGAAATTATTGGAAGATTTTCATAGTAATCAGATCCCGGATTAAATATTTGGTTCAGGTTATAGGAAGCCGACAAAGAAAGATCTATATCCATCTTAGAAGTGATCTGAGCAGTATTACGGCTACGTAAAGAAAAACGTTGGGTTTCATTACCTATAATTGTACTTTGTTCATCAAAATAAGAACCGGAAATAAAATAGGTGCCTCTTTCACCTCCTCCTCCCGCGGACACATTTACAACCGAATGACTACCTATATCATAAAAAGTATCATACCAGTCTGTATCCGTATCGCTATAGGTATTTATCTGATTATCGGTAAAAGGAAAATAGCGCATATCATTTCCCACGTTTTGATAAGCTTCCCGGGCCAATTTCATATATTGCTCGCCATCAAGAACCTTAAAACGAGTAGCATCGTTTATAATTGATTGGCCTCTTCGAAGTGATACATCAAAAAATGGTTTACCATTGGCACCGCTTTTTGTAGTAATCAAAATCACCCCATTGGCTCCATCTGCTCCATAGATAGAAGTTGCTGCGGCATCTTTTAATACTTTTATACTTTTAATATCCTGAGGATTAATATACGATAGCGGGCTTACACTCGTATTTAAACCTGTTATCATATTGGTTTTTCCTCCGGTATGCATTCTGGTTCCATCAACGATCCATAAGGGCTCGTTGGAAGCACTCATGGAAGCTTCTCCCCGAATGGTAACAGAATACCTGGAACGTGTACTGCTGGCACTTTGGCTTTGCGGACTATATTGCAGTCCCGGTACTATCCCATCCAATAATTTGTCCACTCTTTGCTGCGGCAAACTTTTAAGTTGTTCAGCATCCACGGTAAAACTACTACTTACTTCATTTTCCTTTTTCACCTTTGTCCCATAACTACTGGTAATAATTACCTCTGACAATTGCGAACCAAGCTTCATTCGTACCTCAAATTCAGCCTTACTCCCCACGGGTATTTCTTGTTCCTTATAGCCAACGAAACTAAAAACAAGGGTATCACTGGGCATCGTTCTTATAGTAAACTCCCCATCCATATTGGTAACGGTACCCCGGCTGCTTCCTTTAATAATAACATTGACCCCGGGGAGCAAAAAATTTTCCTCATCTCTCACTACCCCCCTCACATTTTTTTGCTGCTGTATTAAATTGCTATTAAAAGAAGGCTGATCTTCCGCTACGGTATTTTTTCGTATGATAACTTGATTTTTGATCCTTTTGAAAACAATATTTTCGGTAGCGATCACCTTATGGAGTAGGCTAATGATATCAATATCTTTAACATTGACATTTACCTTTCTTTCAATATCAATATCTTCGATACTATATACGAAGCGGTAATCAGTTTCCTTTTCAATTCTATCAAACAAATCCTGAATACTGATTTGTTTGGCTTTGATTGTTATGAATTGATTTTGCAGTTCTTTAGAGTAAGCGTGATTACTAGCTAGAAAAGAAAATACCAGTAAAAAAACACCAACTATTTTAGCAAGAATTTGAACAATAGTCGTCCAATCTACTTTAGAAAGTAGAGATTTTTTCATATTTTTAGTTTTTTATTATTTATTGCTTGTTACAAGCATTTAATAGGGAGTGAGCCACCATTCCCTATTTTTCTTTGATGGTCACCTCTTTATTGGTGATGGTATATTTAAATCCATAGATTTCACTTAAATATTTCATGACTTCGTCTATAGGCTCTTCTCCAAAATTTGCATTTAGCGTTTTACTCTCAATTGCCTTATATTCATTGTCAATGCGTATATTAAAATGACGTTCTAATTTGGTCAGTAAGTCTTTGACTTTCACATTTCTATATATAAGATTATCAAACCTCCAGGCCACAAAATTCTCTACATTAGCTTCTTCCCTTTGGATGGTTTTATTCGCTCTGTTATAATTTCCAACAAACCCGGGACTTAAAACCTTAGCATATTTATCGTTGTTATCCTGTTGATCATATAATTTTACAGCACCTTCCAATAAGGCTACAGCGATATCCTTGTTTTCCTGATAAGCGTTAATATCAAATTTTGTCCCCAGTACCTGGACGTTGAGTTCATTGGTTTTCACTATAAAAGGCTTTTGTACATCATGGGCGATATCAAAAAAGGCTTCACCTTCAAGTTCTACCTTTCTTTCCCGGGATTCAGAAAAATTTATCGGATAGCTTAGCGATGAACCAGAATTCAGATGAACAATGGAACCATCAGAAAGGGCTACCTGAAAAGTTTTGCCATAGGGAACGCGAATCGTATTGTTCCCGGAAATCTTAGAATTTTTATCATATCGGATTAAATTGCCCTGTGTGATCCTAATCGTATCACCTGCAGCTGAAACTATTTTAGTGGATTTCAGCGTATCCAATATCAATTGCTTACCATCATGCTGCTCTAAAACAACATGATCATCGGAAAAGCTATTAATAGTATTCTTCTCATTCCTCCATTGATTCCACAGACTGCCCCCTATCAATAAACCTATAAAAATAGCAGCAGCGCTTAAAATTTTACGCGGCTTCCATCGTTGTCCGGAAACTTTCTTTTGATGGGCACGTTTGAGAATATTTTGAAAAACTATGTCCGATGTTTCTTTGGCAATATCATTAATTCTTTCCTCTTCAGGAAGATGATCTGAAAGCGACGACTCCTTCAGGTAATTTGTGTAAAGAGGATTTTTTAGTAATTCAAAAAATTCATCAAACTCTTCCCTTGAACAGGAATTATTGAGATATTTTTCTAATAGATATGTAAACCTTGTGTTCTTATTCATTTATTAACAGCTTCATTAATAATACAATCGAAAAGGACAGAAGGGTGATCCGGAAAAGTATATTTTTTTAAAAAAAATAAAAAAAACACACTAAATAACTATTTACCAGCTTTTTAATTACTTAAAAAAAATAAAAAAATGATAATAATAAGATCGATATCGGTGTTTTTTGAAAAATATTCCCTAATTCCTTCCAGTGCTTTTTTAATCTGAGTTTTTACAGTATTAATGGATATATTCAATTCCTCGCTGATTTCCTGATACGATTTTCCTTCTTCTCTGGACAATAAGAATATTTTTTTGCGGCCCGCGGGCAAGGCGTCAATAGCATTCTTCTTGAGCTGATCATATTCCTTATTCAGGATATATTCATTGGTAGTACTTCTTTGCGTTTCTAAATTTTCGTAGATTTTATTTCTAAAATTTAAATCGGTAGTTGCTTTATTTAAGATATTTAGAGAAAGATTTTTAGTAATAGTTAAAAGAAAAGACTTAAAATTTTTATTCTCGTCAATAGCATCGCGAGTGATCCATATTTTCAGGAAGACCTCCTGAACTACTTCCATCGCGTGATCTTTTGATTTAAGTAGACTCAAGGAAAAATGATATACATCCAATAAATATTGATCATATAAGCTATTAAAAGCTTTTTCATTTCCCTTTTTGAGTTGGAAAACTAAAAATTTATCATCCCCTTTAGCATCATAGCTCATTTGTTCTTTCTTTACTGCTAAAACTTCTCAATATTACTAATTTTCATAAATTAGTACCTACTAAAGCCAACTATTCCGCTACTATTTATTGAATTTTAATTTTTTCATTTAAAAAAATGAATAATTTTCAAATAAAACAGGATATTACTCTGAAATTAATTTCAATATCTCTTCAAAAAATTCTCATTTGTATAAAAGGTATTAAAACCAGCGCTTAATTACTTTAAATAGAAGCGTTTGTCTTGGCTATTTTGATCGAATGTTATCAGATTAAACAGTTCCCGCATTCGGCTGCGAACGCGGTTGCCGTAGCGCTCTTCCAGTTCCGTTGCATTAAGGTTGGTGGTGATGTGGGTTTTCAGTCGTCCCCGGGTGGTTCGATATAGTTCATATCGGGAAAGTAGCACTTCTCCCATCACGTTGGCATCTTTTCCATAGAACCGCCCGTAAGGTTCGAGTCCCAGGTCATCAAAACAATAACTCCCGGAATCCCCATATTCCTCTACGGTTTTAAATCCCAGGTGGTTAAAACTAAACACCACATTACGGGAGGGGATCATCTCATAGGTAGGTTTACCAGGGATAATATATCGAAGTAATTTCATTAGACTGGTTTTTCCGCAACCCACCGGACCATTCAGCAAAACACCTTTTTGCAAGCTGATTCCATATCGCTTAGCCGCTTTACTATCGTTGATAGTATAGGCACAGAGTTTCCGGATCAGTGGCCGGTCTATTTTAAAGATCTTAAACTCCTCACCATAGAGCAGTTTACCTTTTACCTCCAGGTATTCAAGAATACGGTAGAAATCATAATGCATAGTGGTACCGTCAAAGTCGCCCAGGCTATAGGTGATCCCATTTTCAACAATTTTAGAGGGGTTGTCCATAATCTTTGTTTTTAGAAGTTTTTAAAAAATCCTGATTCACTTTTTTTTCTTTTTGCCAGCGCTTATAACGTGCGATCCATTTTTGGGCAGCGTCTTTCCAATCCGTAATGATGTTGCCTTTCGTGGTTTTCCAGTATTGATTTTGGTAATAACTAAAGAACTTTTTAGCCTCGGTAACCGGCCAGTTTTGTTTTTTAAAAAATAGAATGATTTCATTTTCAAAAAAGGTGGGACTGGTATTGTTTATGTTTTTTAATGTTTGTTGTTTATTACTGTTTATATAAGGTTCGTCTACTTGTTCATATTTGGGATAGTAGTGTGCTGCTACTTGTTCCAATATGGGATCCCTGTGATCGTCTGCTTGTTCGCTACTTGTTCGAAAAGTGAACATCTTCACCCGACTTCCCTGATAGGGATTATGCGAGGGCATATACTGGAGATATCCAAAAACATCCAGTTCCCTAATACAGCGGTGATATCCAGATTGCGAACGTACTTTTGAGGATAGCATCAGTTGCTGGCGGTTGATATAAAGTTCGCCTGGAAACCGGGCACTATTCCATTCCTGGAATATGGCCATATAAAGGCTAATATGGGAAGGATTCAGACGCTCATCTTCCATAAACTGCTGATAAACCAGCTGTAGGTGTCGAATATAATTCATTTGGAAAAGCCGGAATGATGTTGAATACGATGAGTATCCATAACTTTTTGAATATCCGTCGCCTCGTAAAAGATCAAGCCGCCGATTTTAACATACGGCAAGGTTCCATTCAATCGCAGATGCTGTAGCGTTCCCGGACTGATTTGGAGCAGATCCATCACTTCCGAAGATTTTAAGTATTTTTTCAATTTCCTTTCCTCGGTTTGGTGCATTAAATTCTTGAGTTCTTTAAACAATTGCAGTTTAAATTCCCGAAGGTCGTCGGTGGTAATAATAGTTGCAGACATAGAAAATGATTTTTAAAATCCCACCGCTACCAGTAAACTAACCAAATCTTCAAACGGTAACGATGGGATGGTTGATTTGACTTTCAGTACAAAACTGGGAAGAACTATGGAGAATCTTTCGTAGTACGAAGCGGACTACGATAACATTTAACAGTATAGCAAATGCGGAAATATGGGATCATTTAGCCCATGAAAACCACTAAAAAAGACTCATCAAAAACCTTATACTAATTATCAGTTGATCATTATCGTAGTACGAAAGAATTTAACACTAACCTCAACACCCTGCACAAACTGTAAATAAATATCTAGGTGAATGAGTAAAATGAGGAAATAGGAAATAAATATTAAAATATACTTTGGTTTTTAGTAGCCCCAGAATACCTTTATCTGTTACCATAGCTTAGAATAAATTGATGGGTAACTATCTTCGTTGCAAAGCCACTAAGCATTTAATTTGAACAGAAAATATTTAAAACGAGACAGGTCTCGGAGTATTTCATCTCGATTATCGAGTAAATTGAAAAAGGTATAAGAACAGAAAAGTTTGTGATATAACATTCCGAAATTAAATTTTCCAACTGTAATTAAGTTTGGGGGCTATCCACATAAGTTTATCCAGGAAATAAACGATCTAGGCTTTAATCCTTATAATTTCATCAATTCTACTGGTATATCTTTGGGAGAGTCGTTCCTGTTTCATTTTCCAGGTACGTCCCAAATCCTGACCGGCAAATTTTAATTTTCCATTCTGAGATTGGTTTAAAGCATCCAGGGTTTTCATCAGCTCCTCATGTTTGGGATTTTCTTTGGTAAAGAGTGGTAATTGACGAGTAGTATACGGGCTAATTCCCATGATAATGACCCCTGCTTTTTTATACTGATAACCATCTTTAAAAATGGATTTCAATCCATGTATAGCCGCTTTTGTAATGACAATGGTAGAATTGGTTGGGAAGGACAGGCTCACTCCACGGCTCGCCTTATACTGTTTCAAATCTATTCGAAAGGTGTTGGTAATTAAAAATACATGCACCATGGTGCAACCTGAGTTTTGTTTCCGAAGTTTAAAAGCTGCTTTTGCAGCATAGGTGGATATCCGCTCCTTAAGATCATTAAAATGGGTATACATTTTTTCGAATGATCGGGTTACTGCAATATTCTTTTTATGCATGACTTCTTCAAAATCAAGGGTGGGTTGCCCGGATAAATCACGTTGCAATCGAATCCCAACCACAGAAAATTCTTTTCGCACATACTCATGAGGCAATTGTGTATACTCCCAGGCGGTATGAACTTTAATCAGGAGTAAGCGTTTTTGATATTGCCGTCCGATTCCCCAAACATCACCGATCTTCGTCCAGCGTAATGCTTTTTCGATTTTCAAGGTATCATCCAGAGCATATACCCCACCGGTACGCAGGTGATATTTCTTAGCGATCTTATTAGCCACTTTCGCCAGGGATTTAGTGGGAGCCAAACCAATGCTGATAGGAATCCCTGTACTTTTAAATACCTGATCAATAATAGTCATTCCAAGCTGCCGGAGATCATATAATTCAAACCCATTAAATTTCAGGAAAGATTCATCGATCGAATAAATTTCAATTTCGGGGGTAAAACGGCTCAGGATGTTCATTACCCGGTTACTCATATCTCCATAGAGTGCGTAGTTTGATGAAAACACCCCTACTTCATGTTCGAGAAATAGTTTCTCATACTGAAAAGCCGGTGCCCCCATAGGGATGCCGAGGGCTTTCGCTTCATTACTCCGGGCAATTACGCATCCATCATTGTTAGATAAGACCACGACCGGTTTATTTCGCAGGGAAGGATTAAATACCCGCTCACAGGAAGCATAAAAGTTATTACAGTCGATTAAAGGAAATACCTGGAAAAGAGTTTTTACCACTATTAGCGATAAAACTGAATTTCTATACGCCAAATCGAAGAATGAATGGTATGCTGTAAGTGGCCCAATACTTTATAAAAGTAGCGACGCAGGAGAAACTTGGAATGCTGTTAAAAATATAGGAACCAGTTTAGATAAGTTTTATAAGAATGGTAAGAATTTATATGCAAATAGTACTGATACTGAAATTTTCAATATTTCTTTGGATAGTAAAAATACTCCCAACATATCAAACATTGACGGGGACCTAGAAGTTGTTGAGGGAACAAAATCAACTTATTCAGTTCTTAATGAAAATGCTATTAATTATAAGTGGAGTGTATCGGGAAATCCAGAAATCAATTTCCAGCAAAACTATGCTGAAGTATTATGGAAAACGCCAGGCACATATACTATAACTGTAACTCCTATAAGCTCCTGTTCAACTGCACCCCAAAAATCAATTGAAGTAAAAGTTCTGGAGAAAAATGATTATGACATTAAAATTACAGGAGACACAAATGTCAAAGAATTTTCCACTAATAAAACTTACAGAGTTTCTGAAAAAGAAGGCATACGATACCAATGGTTTGCCAATGGTGTTGCAAATATCACTCAAAATAAGAATACTATTTCGGCAGATTGGGGACCACATGGTACAGGAACCATTCAAATTATTGAGACCGATATCAAAACCGGCATCAGACATTTTGCTTTTTTAAATATTAATATTGAAGAAATCGAGCTTGGTGCCGCAATTTTAGAGGTTACTAATGCGACTTGTATTGGTAAAAAGAACGGAAAACTAAAAATTAATACAGGAGATTCTTCTATTCCATATACCGCAGTCCTTACCACGGGGAACGAAAGATTTGTAAAAGATTTTGTGAATGATCTTACATTTAAAGAGCTAAAATCCGGAGAATACATGTTATGCCTTACAGCTAAAGTCAATAATTACAGCGATTGCTACACATTTAAAATATTAGAGCCAGAAGTATTCGAGGTTCAAACAAACGCATCCCAATCGAATATTAATAAAACCACAATCAATATGAAGGGAGGAGAAAAACCATATCGCGTATTTTTAAATGGTCACCAAATCGCCAATACGAATAAAGAGAATATTGCCGTAAATACAACTGCAGGGGATTACCTAGAAGTAGTTTCTTCAGGTGATTGTTCTTTATCATATGGGGAGCGTATCAGTACTAACCTAAAAGCAATAGCTTACCCCAATCCCACTTTTAATTCTACTTTTATAAACTTAGAAAAAACAAGGTTTTCAGAAAACAAACTAATTCAAACAAACTTATATTCTTCCGCTGGAAATTTACTATTTGCAGGAAACATTAAAATTAAAAACAAAATTCTTGAATTTGATTTTAGTGAATATGCAACTGGTATTTATTTTTTAAAACTTGGAGAATATAACCCTGAGACAATTAAAATTATTAAAAGATGAGGAAGCTATTAATTTTCATATTATCCATTTTTTGCTTGTTTTCATGTTCACCAGAAAATAGTTCTAATGAAGATCCAAATATTCCAAGCAATCAAGCACCTACTGCTCCTCAATTGATCTATCCAGATGATAACTCTCTTTGCATCAATCAGGATATCGAATTTTCTTGGAATGAAGTTAATGACCCCGATGGCGATAAAGTGAAATATATAATTGAAATCTCTAATAACCGCTCTTTCTCTGACATTTTTAAAACTGAATCTACCACCAGCCTCTCTATTAATATAAATTTCCCTAAGGGCCAAGCTTATTACTGGCGATTATATTCCATGGACATTATGGATAATAAGAGTACCTATTCAAACGCCTATGCTTTTTATGTAGAAGGTGAGGCTGCTAATAATCATATTCCTTTTAAAGCTAAGTTAATAGCTCCCGGCAATAACTCAAACGCTATAAGCGGAACCACTATTTTATTAAATTGGGAGTCATCTGATATAGATGATGATACTCTTACTTATGATATTTATTTTGGAACAGATGGCAATCTCAACCTTATTAAAAAAGATTTAGAACAAAATAATCTAGAAGTTGACATAGAAACTAATAAAAAATACTATTGGATTGTTAATTGTTCTGATGGGAAGTCTACAAGTTTGGGAGATAGATGGACCTTTAGTACTAAATAACGTTAAAATCCACATCATAATAATCCACAGTAGTAGTATCTTCGTATATTTTATAAAATCAATTGGCATAATTGCTGATATACTCTAAAAAATTGCAACTAATGAAAAAGAATTTTTTACTATTACTATTCTTAGCAAGTTTATTTTCCTTTAATGCATGCTCTGATGACAGTGATATTACAGAGGAAGATCCCACTGCAGAAGAAAAAGAACAAACAGAAGAAGAGCGAATTGATTTTGAGGTTAAAAATTTTATTTATCGAGGACTTAATGATATTTATCTTTATAAAGCCGATGTTCCAGAACTGGCTGATGATTATTTTACCAACGATAAAGCTAAAACCGACTTCCTAAACAATTTTAGCACTCCCGAATCACTTTTTGAAAATTTGCTTTCAAGCCAGGATAGATTTAGTTTTATTACG
>CERQ01124926.1_pt1 | contig 19598 bp, 31 predicted proteins | sample 530711 | NCBI WGS metagenome assembly CERQ01 (sample SAMEA2620882, study PRJEB7988) | marine metagenome | biome: marine biome (ENVO:00000447); feature: mesopelagic zone (ENVO:00000213); material: "saline water (ENVO:00002010), including plankton (ENVO:xxxxxxxx)" | depth 850 m | reverse complement strand
GCCAGCAACAGCGGCCGCAGCGGGGTCGATGAAGGTCTGGTCGATCCGAGCCGTAACGGCGCGGGCCAGTTCATCGCGAATCCAAGCGTCAGCAACGATGGACGAACGGCGCAGCATTTCCTCGGTGACGGCGGCGATGGTCGCAACCTTCAACGGGGTCATGATCGTGCGTGCAGTGGTCCAGCTAGTCAGCGGCTTGGCTTTGCCCTCGCCGACCCAATAGCCCTGACCGCCGGTGCTTTGGATCAGCACAGGCGTATCGAACGGGATCTGGCGCAGCGACGGAATGTTGCCGGTGCCAAACTTGCCGAGAATGGTCATCGGACGCAGGAATTCCACGAAGTCGGCAAAGGCTCCACCATCCGTGATCAGGTTTCCAGCCCAGCCGGCGTTTTCCGTGTTCGCCGCCGGAACGGCAGCTTTCACGAAGTGACCGTAGACCGACGAATCTTCGCCGTAGAGGCTTTTGGCAACGTCGCGGACGCTTTCGCCGTCCAGACGCGCCAGCGCCTTGACCTTGGCGATCCGCGCGAACGCGATGCCGGGATCAAGGTTCTCGGTGCGCTTGATCTGCACGCCAGCACGCGATGCGGTCGCATCCTTCTGCGTGCCGCCATCGATCGGCTTCGCAGCCTTTTCCTGCACCGACTGCATCAGCTTGAGGCGCTTGATGTGGCCGTCGATCTCAGCGATCTCCGATTGCAGGTCATCGAATTGCTCCTGCTGCTCGGCATCCAGCGTGGACTGATCGTCCGCCGCCTTCGTCATGATTTCATCCATCGCGGCAACGGTGGCCGCGCGCTTCTGTTCGGAGGCAGCGATCTGCTCCGCGTAGGTGGCTTTTGCCATTGTGATGTTTCCTTGTGTTCAGGAACCGGGCAGCGCCCGCTTCACATGAAGGAGTTGAAAGGGTTCCCGAACGCGGGACGGTGCATTCAGCTTGACCGCACGCGACTTCTTGCCAGACGCGGCAGGCGTGGGTTCAGCGGAATTGGTTTCAGGCAGAACCGGATCCGGATCGATGCCCTCTTTCGCCATCGCTGCCCGATCAAGGCTTTTGACGGCACTGATGACGGCCTCCGCGTTCGCGGGAACACTGACCGTGGAAAGCTCGTAAATCTCGACCTCCTGGAAGTCGATGCCGCCATCCTCTCGGTAGGCGTATTTCATCGGGCGAAAGCCAATCGACACGGCGCGAACCATGCCATTTGCGATCTCACCCCATGCCGTATCGACGCGATCTTTCAGCGTGCCCGGCTCCGAGATGACAGGGATCTCGGCGGTGAACTGGATGCCCTTCGCAGTCGGCGCGTCGAAGGTCACGGTCCCGATGGGCATGTCATGCTTGTGCTGATGCAGCAGAACCAGCGGGTTCTTGAACGTCGCCCCCATCGGGTCGATGGTGTCCTGCACGCGATCCGGGGTCGGCGTCGTCGCCCAGCCCTTGAACACGCGGCGACCTTCGTCAATCGCCTTCGTCTCGAACAGCGCATAAGCGCGGACTGACATATCCATGCCCGCCTCCTATAGAACCAGAATCTTGTATTTCTTGGGTGGCTTGGTCTTGATGCCCTCGGACGCGCCGACAGCCATTGCAATCGACACAATCCCGTCAATCCGGCCATGCTGACGCGGCTTGACGAACATGTTGTTGCCCATCGCGTCAGGCTTCAGAGCCGCGTTTGCAGCGCAGTATTGCGTCAACCGGTTATCCTCGATAGCGATCTCGCCCGCCAAAATCTTATCCGTCAGGCGGCTGATCGAGTGCGGCATACAAAGGTTGCGCTCACCGAACGCGATCCTCGTCCCTTGGCTGTGCCTCACGACCTTCAGCCCCTGCCCTTCCGGCTTGTCCGGCCCTTCATAGACCCAGACCGCAAGCCCGATCTTCTCGCAGGCATCGCGGAATTTCTCCCAGAACGCGGGGTCAATCGTTAGACTGTCTACGTTGTTCGCAGCAACGATTCCCTTGATCCGCATAGCCACGAATTCGTAGTCAATGACGGCGCTTTGCGTGACTGTCAGCTCTCCCCGCTCGACGTAGTTGCTATACGGAATCTTGTCCTGTGCCGATCTGCGCTCTAGCCCGCTTGGCGTCGTCCAATACCACGCCCGCGCCGTCAGCTTGTCGTCAGCGTCCTTCCAGACCCCGGCCAGCGCCGTAAGGTCGTTCTTTTCGGACAGGTCCAGAGCCAGATAGCAAGGCAGGCTGGCGTCAATCTGAACCGGCTTCATCGCCGCCCGCCAAGCCGCCTCGTCAACCCAGAACCCAGAACTGCCAACCGGAATGCCGAAATACAGCCGCGAAACCGTCAGCCGCGCACCCGCGTCGGTCTTGGCAGCGTTTACCTGCTCCCGAATGTTGGCAATAGGGAAGGTGATCCCCAGAGCCGGAAGAGCCTTGATCCAGCAGCTTTCGTCGTTGAACGGATCGTCGTCCTCGTCCACCCGCGCGATATACGCGAATGAGGTGTCATCCTCGAATACGCCTTCCAGCATGCGCTGATTGCGCTCCGAAATGTCGGTGCAGACCATCTGATCCGCCGCCGGGGTGTTCGTCCCGAGGAACAGAAACGCTGAACCGTGTTTCTTGTTGACGCCAGCCTTCCACAACTCGATGGGCTTGGCCTTGGCGAACTCATGCACCTCGTCAGCAAACACAGCGTCAGGACGCGGCCCTGACAGGCTGTCAGTCGTCGCCTTGGCTTCCAGAAACGAACCTTGTTCGCGAAACTCGATCCGCCATGCGTTCTCGCCGGACCCAGAAACGAACACATCGCCCCGGCTTTCCAGTGTCTCACCCCTGCCAGGGATTTCTGCCCGCACGAATGCCGCAGCATCCTTGAACGGAATTTTCGCCTGATCAAGCTTTGCCGCGATGAAATACGTCTGCGCCCGCTGGATGCCCATGAAGCCCGCGACGTATAGCGCGATCCCGCCCATCAGCGGCGACTTGGCTTGCCCCTTTCCCGTTTCAACGAAAACCTCGCGGAACCGCAAGCGCCCGTCCTTATACCAACCAAAGAGCGATCCGACGACGAACTTGTGCCAATCCAGCAACTCGAAAGGCTGTCCCGCCAATGGCCCGTCCGTAATCGAAAGCATGGCCGGAAAGAACTCTATCGCATCCAGTGCGGCCTCTTGGTCGAAATACAGACCCCTTGCCGCTCCTGCCGTCAGATCCTCGAAATGACGCTCACACGCCAGACGGACGAACTTACCAGCGACAATCTCGCCATCAATGACGCGGCGCGCGTATTCGCTGGTCGGGTCCGCCGCTGAGGTATCTGTCCGCCGCGACTTTGGGGCGTTCCGGCTCTTTGCCTTTGCCATCGCCACCCTTCACTGTGATCTGCAGGGCTTCTTCTAGCTTGAGGATTTCCGCCTGATGTTTCTTTAGCGCCGAGAAGCGGTAGTTGAAATACTCACCGGCATTTTCCCCGCCGCCGACGAGAACAGCGCCTTCCGCCGCCACAGTCGGGAACAGGAACTCATATTCGACAACCTCACGCGCCAGCCGGTCAGCGATCTTCATCCGCCGATCAGTCAGAAGATCGCGTTCGGCCAGGTGCGCCTTGATGGATTCCCATTCCGCAGACGCCAATTCCGCCCGCTCATCGCCATCCTCGCACTCGCGATAGGCGCGTTTGTAGTCAGGCTTACGCATTGGAATGGCCTACCCCTGTTTGAAATTTGATCTCTGTGAGAATTAAGGGGCGACACGGGTCCTGATGGCGTTCTTCCTTTCGGACCTAGAGGCCCCCCCGGGCCATCACCCATCAGGGAACAGATGCAACTGGCCTATCACGCCTGCGCCCTTCGTTAGATTGCAGGACCGACACGCGCACTGCACATTCGCATAGGTATGTGATCCACCCATAGACAACGCGATGATATGATCCAACTCAGGCGCATTGCCGTGCGTCGTGCCGCGCTTCCCCTTCGCAGTCCTTTTGCCGCAGATGCCGCATCGGTATCCGTCCCGCTCGAATACTTGGGTGGGGTCAACCTTCTCACCACCCTTTGCCCCTCGGGCCAATGCTTTGCGTAGCTTCTTATCTGCCCTTGCTGCTGGCGTTCTCTTTGCTCTGCGCCTAGCCTCGAAAGCCGCGGCATCCCTGCATGCCTCAGAACACATAAACCGGCTAGAGCCTGCGTCCGTCCGGTTGAATTCCTTGCCGCACTTCCTGCAATTCGCTGCCGTGACCGGCTTATACCATTTGGGTGTGCAGTCCGCTGAACAATACATGCCCTTGCGCTCGAACCTTGCGCCGCAAGTTTCGCACTTATTGCGAAGAACGGTGTAGGAAACCTTTCCACCACTAGAGATGGCTGATGCCTTAGCCGCCTTCCAAACGAACCCGCACTCCCGCGAGCAGGCAGTCGCGTTCTCCTTGCGCTTAGGTCGGAACTCTTTCCCGCACACCGCACAATCGGTAATCCACTTGGCCGCCGCCGTGTATGCTGATCTCTTAGCGCGGGGTCGGCTATTTCTGCATGTGTGAGAGCAATATTTCTTCCCACTCCGAAATGGGAATTGATCGCCACATACGGCGCATGTAGAGATGGCATCAGCCATATCGAACCTCTCACGTTCGTCTGTGGTTAGGGCCGCGCTGGTGTTGGAAGCACCACGCGGCCTGATCTTATTTTACCCCATACCGAATCAGCTTGGAAGCCCAATGCCTATCAACCCACCTTTCAGGGGGCGATACCGGATACCCATCCCAGCCAATGAACCGATATTTCAGCTTCTCCGCCACGATGCGCAAAGGATCATCTGCATACTTGGCCTCAATCGCCTGACACACGCTGTCGTGCATATCGGACGAAATGGCCCACAGGTTGTCTTGATCGTAGAACAGCGACTGGTCGCCTCGGTGCGGCTCCAGGTGATCGACCACAGCGGGGCGCAGAATGGTGTTGGCCTTGTCGCTTCTGCCTTCTCGCAGCATGGCGCCGCACATCTGGCAGGTGAAGCTGTCACGCTTGAGGATGGCTTGCCGTAGGTTCAGCCAGCGTTGTGTCTGGTAGAACGTGGCATCGCCCTTGTTGCGGCGAGCCATAGCGTCACCTCGTTTCCGTCGCGATCCAGCATCCGATGATGAAGGCGGCGAAGTAGATCACTGTCCCTCGCATGGAGAAACCCGCCTACATCTCTGCGGGCGGGCTGTTGTCCCTCGGGAACAAAATGCGGGCTGATCCTGCCAGACCGGCCCGCTGCACGCCTCTGGCGATTAAAGTAAAAATACACTGTTCGCTGATCCTGTCAATGACGCATATCACTCATAGGCATCAACCCTGTTGAGTAGCGCAGCGCAGGCGAGCGCCAGCCGATAATCACCGCCGCGATCCTTGAGCCGGTTGGCATGTTTGTCAGCATAGCCCAGCATCATCGCGCATTGACGGGCCGATCTGGCCCGCCCCGCGTCGATCATGTCTGCGACCCAGCGGGCGTACTGGTCAGGGGTCATTCCAGAACCTCACATCCGTCGACATCTAGCGTTGAAAGCGGCAGGAGTTATATGGTATCTTTCTTTTGAGCGTCAGGATTGGACATTCCCCGGTCGCGCCTATCGAGGGCTTGGGCGTCGCCCGCGCAATCAAAGACGCCCGCTTTACTAAACAGATTGTTGTGGCTTTCCACCAGCATCAACGCAAATTCCTCCTGCCAACGCAACGCAGTTTCGCGTTCAACGCCGAAGCGTTCGACCATCGGTCGAAGCCAAAAGTCTGCAATGTCCGCAACGCGGCCGTCATGCGTGTGGGCATAGACGGTTATTACGCCGTCCTCTGCCCTGTTCCATCCTAGCCGCATATCAGCCACGATACTCAGCAATCGCAGCCCGAGCCGAATGTTCGTCTGCAAACCAAACCCCGCCGAGTTCGTCATTGCCCTGAACGAGTCCCGCAAACACACCGCGCCCCTCAATTACGCGCCCGTCGTCTGCAAAGTCCATCGCCGTCTCGATGTAGAAGCGGATGCCGTGCTGGTTTGTGGTGTATGCGGTCATCTACCTGTCTCCCGTTGAGCCTCTGCCCGTTTCCATATCCTCAATATATCCCCATTGCGGGGATAGTCAAGAGGAAAAGCGCAGCCCACCGAAAAAATTATGCGATAGCGTCAAGCCCATCACGCAACCGCTGCATATGGCGTTCGCGCTGTGCAGGATTGCCGTGCCAAAGAGGTTTGTCGTCCAGCACCACGCGTTCGATCACTGGCCGCGAGGCGGTTGGCACGTCATCCCATAGCTGCCGGAAATAGCGCCTCGCATCGACACGCGCCGCCTGCGGATCGCCACCGCCACGAACGCGGATTTCATCCAGTGCGGCGAGCGGATCGCGGTCCTTCAATCCCTCTGCCGCCAAGACCAGCTTCTCCGCCGCCGCTGCCTGCCGGTGGTCCAGCTTTCCCGCCTTGGCGAACAACGCGACGTGGCTGTCCCGCCGCCACCTGCGGACGTTGTTAGGGTTCGGAGTCTCCTTGCCCGTCTCCGGGTCAATCTCGGTGGCCGGTTCTTCGCGTAGGCGATGCCGGTTTGCCGGTCCCATTGCGCCCTGATCCCACGGCGGGGTCGCGACCGTGATCTCTTTCCGCGATTGCGCCTTGCGTGCCCGTTTTGCTCTGCTCATGCCGTCCCTCGCGCTGCTGCTTGTTTCTTGCCGTGGGCTTTCATGCGGTGTCCTCCGGCGGTTGAGGTAGTGGCATCCAGTGTGTGGGTTTCACATCATCATCGTGGTCCCACGTGACGACGAACCGATTATTCAGCCACATCATCGGTTGAATGAATTTGAACTTGCCATAGGCATTGGACCAGAAAGCCAGGAATTCAGTCCCATCCCTCGGCGCTGTCTCAATCGGTTGCCACTCCATCACGCATCCTCCTTCACGGGGTGGGGATCGGCGGCGATGCGTTCGAGCATGGTCAGGCCGCGGGGCTTGCGTTCACGCCATCTGTCCACGATCCACGCACCCTTAAGGCGTGGCATCATGGGCACGATGCAAAGCCCGTCACCCATCAGACCAACAAAGACGCACTCATGGAGAAATCGTCGCGGTCCCCGTTCTTCGACTATCTCCATCTGCAATGATGTTCCCTTTTTCGGGCAAATTGTCCCATCCACCCACGGCCCCCACTGTTCGTCGCTCATTCCCGTCCCTCCTTTTCCGCCCGCAAACGCCGCTTGGCATCCTCTGGGCTGTCCTGGGTCCAATCCTCGGCGTCACCGGCTCCTAGCGCGGCTACGGCAGCGTCCACCCCGGCGCGGTTGTATTCGCTGACTGCGCGGGCATAGGACGCCTTGCGCTGATGGCGTTCGGTGGTCATTCGGCTGCATCCATGTTTCTTATACGCTTGCCACGGTCGATCATACATGATACTTGTATATCATCATTGATGGATAGGAGGAAACCATGCAGACTATCGCGGAGATACTTTCCGGGCCGCAGATCGAAAGATGCAACTCGGAAGCCAGAGACGGCATCCCTATGACGGAAGCCAATGTTCGACACACGATTGCTACAATGGAGCGAGAAACAAAAAGCAAAAAAGCCCGCAAGTCTTTGGCTCTGGCCGCCCAAAGAATGCCGACGATATCCCCGGAGGGGAAAGCGCTCTACGCGGCTTATGCTGCGGCGTTGCAATGACAGGCGATGATTTCTGTCGATGGCTTGGCGAAATGCGGGCTTCTGGACTTGCACACTCAGACGCTGAATGCGCTCGATTGCTGGGGAAGTCTGCCAACGCCGTTGTGGCAATGAAAAAGAATGGAGCAGACCGACGCACGGCACTCGCTTGCCGCGCGCTGCTGCACCGCCTTGAACCATACCAATAATCATTCAGCTGCCTCCATCTGCTGAACCATGTCACCGCGCCCCCATTGCGTTGCGATGGCGCGCGCGTGGCCGGGGAACGTGTTGCTGCGGATTTCCTCACGATCAGGGCCGGGCGGGCAGCGGTGGATCATTGACCAACGCTTATGTTCCTCGGTGCCGGGCTTCGGCGGCGTCAGCTTGTCCGTCGCGACCAGCTTCGGCAGGCCGATCAGCCACCAGCCGGTCGCCTTGAAGAATGGATCACCAAACCACCACGGCTGGACGTATTGCGTCGGCGCTCCGATCAGCGCACGGGCATGGGCGTGCGGTATGGGGTTTTCGATGGCGATGCGGGGGGCATTGGCGCGCTTAAATGCGTTGAAGAACGCCGCACCTTTCCGCATGTCTGACCAGCGCGGCTGAAACGGCCCGTTTTCCTTGCGCCCATCGATGTACAGGTGCTTTGCCCCGGCGTTGGTCAGGAACTTGCAGACCGGGTGAGCGATCACGCCAGCCCAGCGGCGTTCGATCTGCTCAAGAGCATCCCCGATGATGTGCGGGCCGGGCGCGCGCGTTTCCTCCAGGTCACAGGATACCGCGTCGATACCGGCGGCAATCATGGCATCACGGATTGCGCCTGATCGTTCGCAAGCGATAAGCCAGGTCATTCGGCTGCCTCCCCGAACGCCTTCTCGATACGCTGATATTTCGGACGCTCAGAGACAGACGCGGCCAGCTTGCGTAGGTTGCCGTGAGCCTCGGGCGGCGTCAGGGCCAGCAGGTCAGCGAGAAAGTCGCGGATGCCCTCTCTGGCACCGGCGCGGAAAGCGTTCTCGTGGCGAATGCGATGCTTGCTCATTGCGCCAACCCGCCCAATTCGCCCTCGGCACGCAGAACCGTGGACGCGCTGATGCCAAGCCTGGCACCGATCGCAGTAGCCGACAGCCCTTGCTCGCGCAGCGGCTTGATCTTCGGCCACAGCGAAGCGCGGTTCCGCTGACCGGCCAGCCTGCGCTTTTCGGCCATCGCTTCGTATGAGCCGCCATCGAGGGCAGCGCCGTTCTTGTGATGGTGCATTCGCATCTTCGCGGCGCGGGCGGTCATGTCCTTGCGGATCACGTCCTGCATGGCGTCGGTGAGCGGGATGGCGGTGCGGAATACGGCCATGCGCCAGTCTGCGGTTTGTTCGGTCGTCGCGTTCATCTCTACTCCACTACTGGTGTTGCTGGTTGGAGAGGGTTGCTGTCAGGGCATAGGACGACTAGCCCCAGCAAATTGCCGGAGTTAGCCCCTATGCCCTGAGCGATCTTGCTGGCCGGAGCCGGGCCGCCGCCTAGGGCCGATCTGGTCGCGTGACATTCGCCAGATCGTTGAGAGCTACTTGCGGCACTTTCGTCACTGTGCCGGGGATCGCGCTTCTCTCTTTCGGACTGCGCTTTGCCTTTGATCCCGCCCCGTGGTAGGCTTCCTGCATCTTGGGCCACTGTCGTTAAAACCGTCCCCAAGACCGGCCCCGCCGCTTTCGAGTGCGCGGGGTTACTCTTTGCCATCACCCCATCGCGGCCTCCTTGAGATGCAGGGCCACAGAGCGAATGCCGCTAGCTTCCTGCATGTCGTTGAAATCTCCCATGCGCGGCGGCATCGACCATTTGCGGCCAGACTTGACGGCGAAGTATTCACCCGCTCCCAGCCCGCCCAGCGTCTCCTGCGGGGCGTCGTGATCAGCAGCGACGACCGATCCGTGCAGACCGCTCGCGACCTTGCCCACGTTGCCTGCCGAGAAGGCGCTCAACACCGTCGCAGAGCGCCCCAGCAGGCGCAGCGCGGCGCGTATGGTCATCGCCGTGGCTATCCCTTCGCAAACCCACGTCTCGCGCCCTGTGGCGATCCTGTGGCTGGCGCCGCTCATCTGCCCGCGCAGGATATTTTTCTTGGCGCCATCGGCGGTGATGAATTGCAGCGTGGTGATGGTTTTCGCGATCCTGCCGGGGATGACCAGCAGCGGGCCGTCGCTCTCGGGCAGCGCCGCCGCCATGGCCTCGCCCAGCCGGGTCTGCGGCATCAGGGGACGGGGATCCTCGATCACCATGCCAAGCTCGTCCGGGAAGCCCTTTCTCGCCAGATAGGGGTGCTGCGCCGCCTCACAGGCTCTCGCGATCCGCTCGCATGTCGCGACGACCTCGCGGCGCTCTGCCTCGGCCTCGCGCTCCCTCTCCGGGTCGCGCGCAGGCGCCTTGACCTCATGCTGACCCGCCAGCCCATCGGCCGAGAACCGCTGCTGCTTCTGCGTCACCCAGTTCCACGCGATCCCGCCTTTGCCGTCATCGAAAACCAGCACACGCCCGGCGCCATTGGACGCGGCTTTGCCTTTTGCGGGGCACTGGACCCACTGGCCCGGCCTGGTGTAGCGCGGCGGCACGATCTGCACGGCGGCGCAGGCTTCCAGCATGGCGGATTGCAGGCTCATGCCGCCCTCCGGTTTTTCCTGAACCGCCGCGTCTCGCGATCGATCAGGGAATAGGCGTTCTGGTCCACCATGCACGGCGGGGTGTCACCCCAGTTCCGGGACGGCCAGTCATTCGGGTAGATGCCGCGAAAGATCCCCTTTGCCCACCGAACGGCGTGGTCAGGCCCCTTCCTGGTGCGCTCGGACGTGTATAGAAGCGCCGCGTCCCATATCTTGCGCGGATCGGCCAGACATTCGGCGCGCAGCCCGTCACGTGCCTGCATGGACGGCGGCGCGAATTCACGCATCTCGCCCTCGACGTTGACGATGCCCGATCGTGCCGGGCGCTCCCAGCCGCAGGACAGGCAGGTATTGCCGCGCAGTACGCCCGCGCATTCCGGGCACTTGATTTTCTCGCGGACCTGCTCGCTGCGTTCGCGCGGCTTGGCGTCCAGCTTCGATGACTGGTCAAGCTCGCCCGCGCCGTGTTCCCACACGTCGAACATATCGAGGCCGAAACGCTCGATATTGCCGGAATGGTCAAGCCAGATCGCCGTCTTGCCTTCCCCGTGCGGCCGCATAACGCGACCGATCTCCTGCATGTGGCTGGACAGGCTCTTGCGGTAGGGGCGGCACGAAATACCACAGCGCACGTCCGGCACGTCAAAGCCGCGCGTCAGGACGCCGCATGACACCAGCCCGTCGATCACGCTGTCAGGGCGGCGGAATTCCGCGATCTTCTCGGCCCGCTCCGCGTCATCCTTGTCCATGTAGCTGATCTGCTGGAAATTGAACCCGGCCGCGTTGAAGGCCGCGCAGAGTTCCCGGCCGTGCTCAACGGTCGCGGCGAACACGATGGTCTTGACGGGCCCGCCGAAATGCTCGGCCGTCTTGCCAATCCATTCCTGGACCACATCACCGACGATCTGAATCCCCGCGGCGGTCGCGCTGCTGTCCGAAAATTCGCCGTAGCTGTTCAGCCCGAATTCGGCATCGTCCGGAGATTTGGCGATGTAGATTTTAGGCTCGACCAGATGCCCGCCGTCTATCAGGCTACGCGTCGTGCGGACGTTGACCGCTTGATCCCAATCGGCGCCCATCCCCTTCGTGAACGGCGTCGCCGTCAGACCGATCCGAACGCAGTCCGGCAGGCTGTCCATATACCTCATGGTCGCGCCGAAACGGACGTGACATTCATCGTAACAAATGAGGGACGGCGATCGCGGCAGGCTGCGACGGGCCAGCGTCTGGATCGAACAGACCTGCACATTCAGGCGCGGCTCCCATCGCGGATGAGACGCCTGCACCACGCCGTGGCTGATGCCATATCGGTCCAGCGTGGCGCTGGTCTGGTCCACGAGTGACACACGATCAACCAGAAACAGCGCGTAGCTGCCCTTTCGGTCAGCCTCTCGCAGAAGATGCGAGGCTATCACCGTCTTGCCCGCACCGGTCGGGGCAACAAGAACCTGTCGCTTCATGCCTTGACGGATGCCGTCACGCAGCGCCTCAATGGCGTCCGTCTGATAATCCCGCAAAATCAGATCATCAACGGAAGGGGTGTCGAAAAAATCACGCATTCATCACCTCGTCATATGCTGCGGCCTCGGCGTCCTCTCGGCGCTGGCTGCCGCAGAATTCACGGATCGCGGCGCGCTCTATCCAGCGGTCATATTCCGGCCAGACCTCCGCCATGAGCGCGTCCCTGTGCTGGCCGATCCACTTGACCGCATCCTCAGTCAGCCGCCCTTTGCGCAGGCTTATCCGCCACTGGTCGCGGATCACCTCGCCGCCACGGGCGCGTATTCTGTCGAGGATCGGCGTCACAGCGGGATCATCCGTTTTTCATCCTCGCGCTTGAGGCGCTCGATCTCGGATTTCTGCGCGTTTACCTGCCGTTGCAGCCGGGCGGCGGTGGCTTGATGCTCACGCATACGGCCCTCGGCAGCGTCGGCGCGGCGCTTCTCGTTCCCAAGCGCCCGGCCGAGGTTGTCTTGCCGCAGAAGCCCAACCTCGTCTTTGAGGGATAGGATCTCGGCTTTCTGTGCCTTGATCTGCTCTTTGCGCTCGGCCAGATCGGCGCGCAGTCCGATGATCTCGTCAATCATCGCGTCGGGGGTCAGCTTGCCAATCTCGCGGCGCAGCTTAGCTGCTTCCAGGTCCGATTCCGCTTCATCGACCGGCTGCGCCTTCTCAGCGGCGCGGTCGCCTGCGGCCAACAGATTTACCGTGACGCGCTGATTTTCTTGCTCGACTCGCCCTTTCCAGTCGCTGACGATGCCGTTGAATTCATCCTCTGGGATCGCAGCATACTTTCGCGCGCGATCTGCAAGGTTTTTGTCGATGCCGACCTCTGCCAACGTCGGGGCTGGCGCTACTGGGTTGTGCTGCAACCCGGTAGACTGGTGCGGCTGACCGCCCTTCGCCAACCCGCCAGCATCCCGCTGCGCCGCCATCAGTTCGCCAATGCGCCGCTCTGCCCGAATGCGAATTTCCGCCGCTTGAACCTCAAGCTGCTTGTTCTTCGCCTGCTTGGCATACGCCCGCATCGCTTCGCTTTGGTCGCGAAACTCTTTAGCCTCGTCGATGCTGACGGCTTCGGCCACAGCGCGGCACGCGGCGTCGTATTTCACCAGTTGCGTCATGTCAGGATGATCTCCACGCCTTGCGCTGCAAGGATCGCTCGTTTCAGTTTGAATTCCTTCGTCTCGAAGCCCTTGGCGTCCTCGATCACGTCCAGCCCCTTCGGAATGTCGTGATAGGCAAAATCGGCGACGTAAAAGGCTGCGCGACCTGACGGGATAAACCGCAGCGGCTCGCCGTTCTCGCCGCGCAGGGGGATGCGGACTTGCCGGCGAAGGTCGCGGATCAGACCACCCTTTTGCAGCAGACGCAGCGCCGCCCAGCGATGAGCCTCGCGCGCGCTGTCAAATCGGATGCCGTCCATGATTGTCGGCTGGTTCCGGTATTTCCGGCGTGCGGCGATCTTCATCACGCCCCCAGCATCCCAAGCGCGCGTTCCAGCCTCTGCCGGATGCTGCGCGTTGCGGTTGATTTCGTGGCGCGGCATGGGCACTCGGCAAGGGCGACGCGGAGCCCATGGATCTGATCAATCGGAATACGTATGACCGCCATTCCGGCCTCGATGCGGACGCTGGGTCCGGGCGGTGTCTGGATCGGCGCGTTCATGTCACGCCCCCACCCGATACCGATGCCATTCCTGCTGCGCGCGCATGAGGGTGATGCCCTCGGCCTCGGCATAGGCGGCGAGTTCGGCGTATCGGCCCCCGGTCGCTGCGATGCCGGTCAGCGGACGCGGTGCTGGCGGCTCTGGAATGGGGTCGCTCTTTTTCGCGCCGACATGGCCGGGCGCTCCTCGCAGACGGCGCGGCAGCCCGCAGCGGTTGGCTGCCCTAAGAACAGACGTATCGCTCATGCCGAAAGTCTTCGCGATCACAGATGTCGGAACACCTGCTTCCCACAGGACGCGCAGCTGGTCGGGGTCGACCCGTGATTTCGGTCCGGGCCTGGCCATCACTCCGCCTCCCGATGCTTCGTCCGCTCGCGCATGGCAGGGTCGGCTGCAATATTCGCGAGGCGATCAGGGTCCACGTCGATACCGGCGAGATCCATAACGCTCCGGCCGTCGCGGCTGCGGAAATAGCGCAGCGCCTTCCTGCGGGCGTCTTCCCGGCTGATCGTGCCCGCCTCGATGGCGGACCAGCTATCGCTGAACACGGTCAGCGCCACGGCAGACCACAGGCGGCGACATGCTGCGGCCTGCATGTGGTCGCGGTCCTCGGGGCTGGGCGCGCTCATGCGGCACCCCCGATCAGATCATCACGACCGATCATCGCGAACACCTCGTTCCGAGCATACCCGGCCCGCTTGAGGGTATCGTAGTCCGCGCGCTCTCTTTCCGTCAGCGTAGCGAGCGGGTTGAACTCCGGGTCCGCGTTCAGCGTCCGCATCCTTGCCCGCGACCGCTCGGCATTCGCGGCGGCAAATTCCGGGTCCGCGTTCAGCGTCCGCATCCGCTCGGCGTGGGCTGCCGACTTGCGTTGGTCTGTCAGCCTGACGCCGTGCCGCCTGGCCTGCCTGCTAACGGCAGTCTTTGATACACCCACAGCGCGCGCCAGGTCGCTCACTCCCATGTCGTGATCGGCGGCGTAGCGGAGACGGTCAGGCCATGACATTGCGATCAGGTCGGTGTCGATGGCGGGCGCGCTCATGACGACCCCCCATCTTGACGGGCGCGTGACGTATCCACATTTGGTGTAGGCGCGCCGCGCATTTTGAAGAGTTCAGGAGGGCAATCCTGCCCCCTTGTGTCAGCTAGTGACTTAACCGCGAGGAACCACGATGACGGGAACCAGCCCCGCACGACCGCATTGCTCACAGCCGTCAGGCCGACGCCAACGGCGTCAGCGATGTTCTTGCGCCCAAGGGCTTCTGCCAATTCGTCGGATGTGCTCATGACGGCACTATATCCACATCAGGTGGATTCTAGCAAGCCCACAATTGGTGGTTTGCACATTGGTTCACAATTTGTGAACATTCGCGCCATGAGAAAAGCCGCTGAAAAAGACATGCCCTACTCTGCCATCGGCAATCGCCTGCGCGCGATCCGAGAGGGGGAGTCGTCAATGTCCCAGAAAGAGTGGGCGTTGAAGCATGGTTTCGGCGTTACCCAGTATAACAACTGGGAGAACGGGTCGAGGCGCATCACCGTCGATGAAGCTGAGCGTCTCTGCGACCTTTACGGGTTGAAACTGGACTTCGTGTATCGCGGCAATTTGTCCGGGTTGCCCGACAGCATCAGAAACGTGCTTTGATCGCACCGGCCCATGTGCTGGACAACGTGGTCCAGCGGCACATCAAGCAAATCTGCAATCTCGATCATTCTGTCCAGCCGCTTATCAACAACCTTCATAGCTCCTCCAAGTCGCGCACGATTCCAGAACATACCATGAACGTAGGCAGGAAATTGCCGATACTGCAACCCCTAGAAAGACAGGTTGACCGCAAGTTCCTGTGGGCGAATCGGTGCGGCCCTAGATGTGGTAGTAAAATTCTACGGACGCCTTTTGACGCTCAGCGATTTTTCCAACGCCTGAGAAAATCAGTGTTCACCCGATCAATGTAAGGCCCCTTGCCAAGGGCCTCTCTCAGTCGGGCAACGAACTCTCCCACGTCCAGGAAATAGTTGGGATATGCGCGCCGCAGCACCTCGATGCTATCTGCGGAAACCAGCACCGCAGGGGCGTTTTCTGGTTCATTGTTCGCGTCCATATACTGTTCGCTTTGCGCAGAAAACGTAGGCCGGGCGATGATCTCGACCTCACCTGCTTTCGCGTCGAGACGTATCAGAAAGTGCCTGTAGGCACTGTTTTCGGATGCCTTCACCACTGTTCGGAATGTCGAGAGAACCGCGACGGCATCCAGCCCCTCAGCCAGAGACTGTAATTCCTCCGTAAGCGCCACGCCGATCCCCTCCTGCCATTTCTGATCTGAGCCGCGCATTCTGCATGCAGATGCGGAGCGGAGGGTTGGACTTGGAAATAGACGGCAAAATGGGCGTCCATTTGGACGGCTCGATCACCAGCGGAGTTTCGCGGCTTGAGGTGATTGAGGGGCCGAGCGGTCGGCGGCGGCGAGGTAAAGCCGAGCGGGCGCGGATTGCAGTGGAAAGCATGATGCCCGGGGTGACGGTCGCGGATGTTGCGCGCCAGCACGGCACGACCCGCTGGCAGATTTATGACTGGCGCAAGCAGTTGCGCAAAGGGAACCTGGTGGTTTCCGAGAGCATGGCCGGGCTGCCTGCCTTTGCCGAACTGGTCGTCGAGGCCCCAGAGCTGCCTGCGCAGCCGGTCCGCGACAGGCTCGATCTGGAAATTGTTGTGGGCGATGTCGTGATCCGGGTCGGAGCTGAAGCTGACGAGGCGCGGCTGACACGCGCCATCCGCGCGGCCCGGGCGGCGGCCTCGTGATGTTCGGGCAAGGCAGTCCCACGAAGGTCTTCGTGGCGACGCGCCCGATCGACTTTCGCAAGGGCATCGACGGGCTTGCGCTGGCGGTGCAGGAGATGTTCGGCCTTGATCCATTTTGCGGTGCCGTCTTCGTGTTCCGCTCGAAGCGCGCGGATCGGATCAAGCTGCTGTTCTGGGACCAGACCGGGATGGTGCTGGCGCACAAGCGTCTGGAGGGCGGCAAGTTCGTCTGGCCGCAGGTGCGGGACGGGGTGATGCGGATGTCGTCAGCGCAACTGGCAGCGCTGTTCGAGGGGCTGGATTGGCGCCTCGTCCGGCCGGAGCGGGCGCGCCGTCCACCGCTTGCCGGTTGATTGGCGAAATGCGCAAGAAATCTCTGCTTTTACTGGCCAAAGATGGGAGGACGTGATTCACTTCACCCCATGGAAGCCGCTGCTCTTGCCCGTGAAAACGCCCGTCTGAGCGCCCGCCTTGCCGAGGTCGAAGCGCAGCTGGCCGAAGTTCAGGATGCCAATCGTCGGCTGGAGGAAATCCTGCGCGCGGCACGGCGAGAGAGGTTCGGCAAAAGCTCCGAAAAGCTGTCGCCGGATCAGTTCAACCTGCCGCTCGAGGATGCAGAACTGGCGCAGGGCGTGCTCGAGGCGGCGCAAGAAAAGGCCGAGGCGGCGCTACGGGCCGCCAGGGGCACGGATGCCCCCCGCAAGCCCCGGCGTAACCGCGGACATCTGCCGCCGCATCTGCCCCGCATCGAGCGGGTGATCGAGCCCGCCAGCACGCTCTGCCCCTGTGGCTGCGGCGAGATGGCCCGGATCGGCGAAGACGTCTCCGAACGGCTGGATGTGATCCCCGCCCAGTTCCGGGTGCTGGTCACACGCCGCCCGAAGTATGCCTGCCGGCGCTGCGCGCAGGGCATGGCGCAGGCGCATGCACCCGAACATATCGTGCCGGGCGGGCTGCCGACCGAGCAGTTCATTGCGTGGATCATGGTCTCGAAGTTCGGCGACCATCTGCCATTCTACCGCCAGGCCGATATCTTCCGGCGCCAGGGGCTTGATCTCGACCGCGGCACCCTCGGCAACTGGACGGGGCGCGCCTGCTTCCATCTGCTGCCGATCATCCGGCATATGCAGGCCCACCTACGCAAGGCCGATCGCATCTTCGTCGACGAGACCCGCGCCCCGGTGCTGGACCCGGGGCGCGGGGCCACAAAGAACGGCTGGTTCTGGGCGGTGGTCTCCGACGATCGCGGCCATGGCGGCACCGACCCGCCCATCGTGTTGTTCCATTACGCCCCCGGCCGCGGCAAGGAGCATCCGCTGAAGTTCCTCGAGGGCTATCAGGGGGTATTCCTGCAATGCGACGCATACCCGGCCTACAACGCGATGACCGAGGTCACGCGCGGCAACAGACCATGGCAACTGGTCCATTGCTGGACCCATGTTCGCCGCCGCTTCGTCAAGCGCTTCGAGAGCGACCGCTCGCCGATTGCCGAGGAAATGCTGCGCCGGATCGCGGCCCTGTATCGGGTCGAAGACAGCGTGCGTGGCAAGCCTCCCGCAGTTCGTCTCGCCGCCCGCCGCGAGCATGCCGCCCCGATCATCGCAGCCCTCAAGCCCTGGCTTGAGGCCCAGCTGTCGCGCATCCCCGGCAAGTCCCGGCTGGCCGAGGACATCCGCTACACGCTGGCAATCTGGCCTGGCCTGAGCCGCTTCCTCGACGACGGCAGGCTCGAGCTAGACACCAATCCGGTCGAGAACCAGATCAGGCCCATCGCGTTGACCCGCAAGAACGCGCTCTTCGCCGGGAACGAGATCGGTGCCGAAAACTGGGCGATGCTGGCCTCGCTCGTCGCCACCTGCAAGCTGGCTGATGTCAACCCGGTCGACTACATCGCCGCCACCTTGCGCGCCATCCTCAACGGTCACCCCAAAAGCGACATCGAAGACCTAATGCCATGGCGCTTCAAACAGCCGTCAAGCCTCGCCGCATAGGGGCGCAACGTCGCGCTTACATTCCTCCAGCCTTTCAGCTTTGGAAACCTGAACATAGCCTCCGACCGGCTGACCCTCCAGTGTCGCGAAATTTGCTGACATTAATTCCATCAGGCGCAGCCAATCCCTGCTTCCCTCACCGGCCTTCAAGTCCTCCCCGCGAACGGCACCCACCGCCTCAACCGCTGTTGCCCACACGTGCTGCAAGCGCGTTCTGATCTGAATCTCAACCCGCTGCCCCCGATAGTTTTCACCATGCCCACCGCCCGCAAAACTGCGGATCAGATGAATGCTTCTATAGCCACCAGACTTGGGACTGGTGATGTAATCATCGACCCTGCGAATGGTGGACTGGCCGTAACCCGCCTGATACTTCGCCACGACAGACGCAACGGCATCCATGTCAGGCAAGATTGCCCTGATGCCAGCTAGATCCTGAATGCTGTCCAGGGTGATGCTCGATCGGCGCAACTTCTTGCGGATCGAGTCCATTCGCTTGATCCGACCCGCCGTATCGCCCGCGCCCGAACAGGCGCGCGACAGCAACACCCTTTCCCTCATCATCGGATAGGCGTGAGCCATGCGCCAATTGTGCGCGATCCTGAACGCCTCGATTGCATCCGCGTTATAGGCGAGCCGTCCAGCAAGCAGATAGCCCGCGTTCTTGATGGTCCGCTTCGAGTGCTCTCGCTTTGACCATTCAGCCATGCCGACTCCCCAATCTTCACCAGGGATCGGATCAGCAGACGGGAGATTCGGCAAGGAAGCTTCGTTCATGACCCCGGCAATGTAGCACGGGGGCGAAGGGGCAGCGCAAGAAAAATCCACCTCGTGTGAATTTACTGCTTGCATGATCCACAATTGGTGGATACATTCCTCCCATACCGCCGAAGACGCCCGAACCGCCAGACCGGCAACGCGGGCAGATCGCGGATCACACGGGAGAGACACATGACAGATGCACCGATAAAGGCGTTCAAGGGCTTCGATGCCGACTTGAAATGCCGGGGATACCAATATGAGGTCGGCAGGACCTATGAGCATGATGGCGAGGTGGAGGCTTGCGTAAGCGGTTTCCACGCCTGCCTGAACCCCTTCGATGTCTGGTCCTACTACGGTCCCTTCGGCAGCCGTTTCTGCGGGGTATCGCTATCCGGCGAGACCAGGACGCACCACGGCGACAGCAAGATCGCCGCTGGCCGGATCACGATAGGGGCCGAAATGTCGATGGGCGCGTTCATCAATCTGGCTGTTGATTGGTTGGTAGACGAGGCGTTTAGAAAAGACGACAGCGGCTACAGCGCCAATATCGGCAGCAGTGGCTACAGCGCCAATATCGGCAGCAGTGGCGACAG
>CERQ01029314.1_pt1 | contig 19755 bp, 19 predicted proteins | sample 530711 | NCBI WGS metagenome assembly CERQ01 (sample SAMEA2620882, study PRJEB7988) | marine metagenome | biome: marine biome (ENVO:00000447); feature: mesopelagic zone (ENVO:00000213); material: "saline water (ENVO:00002010), including plankton (ENVO:xxxxxxxx)" | depth 850 m | reverse complement strand
GCGATGCGCGAGGCCGTCCCGGATCTGGACGCTGCACTGGCCCAGGGCGACGCGGCGCCGGGGGTCGAATGGATGCGCGAAAACGTGCAGCGCCATGGCGGTTTGTATCCGCCGCGCCACTTGATCGAACAGGCAACCGGCCGACCCGTCACGCCCGAACCGCTGCTGGATTATCTGGAAGAAAAATTCGGTCGTATCTACGGGCTTTGACGGGCGCCATCCCGTCCGCGCGGAAATGGGGCCGCCACGCCTGGCGGTTGCGTCCGGCCGCGTGATCTGTCAGGCCCTGTTCCATCACGGTGTTTTTACCAAAGAAGGGGCGAAGCCATGGCAACCGGAGTCTGGATCAGCCTGATCCTCTATTTTCTGCTGATGCTGGCCATCGGCGTCTACGCTTGGCGGAAATCGACCTCCAGCTCCGAGGAATACATGCTGGGCGGACGCAACCTGCCACCGGCGGTCGCGGCGCTGTCTGCCGGCGCCTCGGACATGAGTGGATGGCTGCTGCTGGGCCTGCCCGGCGCGCTTTATGCCGCCGGGCTTGTCGAATCCTGGATCGGGATCGGGCTTTTCGTCGGCGCGCTGGTCAACTGGATCGTGGTGGCGCCGCGACTGCGCGAACAGACCGAACGCTACGACAATTCGCTGACCATTCCTGGATTTCTCGCCAACCGCTTCCCGACGCAAGCCCTGACGCTTCGCGTCATCTCGGCCGTGGTGATCGTGGTGTTCTTCGCCGTCTATACCGCATCGGGCCTGGTCGGCGGCGGCAAGCTGTTCCAATCGGCCTTCGGCGGCAATTATCAGGCGGGCGTGTGGCTGACGCTGGGGGTCGTGCTGGCCTATACGGTGATCGGCGGCTTTCTTGCCGTCAGCCTGACCGATTTCGTCCAGGGCTGCATCATGATGCTGGCGCTGATCATCATGCCGCTGGTGGTGCTGATGGGCCCTGGCGGCGGCGGCTTCGATCAGGCGCGCGAGACCCTGGCGGGGGTCGATCCCGAATTTCTTTCGCTGACCCGGGGGCTGACCGTGGTGGGCTTTCTGTCGGCGGTGACCTGGGGGCTGGGCTATTTCGGCCAGCCCCACATCATCGTCCGCTTCATGGCGGTGCGCAGCGTCCGCGAGGTGCCGACGGCCCGCAATATCGGAATGGGCTGGATGGCGATTTCGCTGCTGGGTGCGGTCGGTCTGGGCATTTTCGGTCGCGCCTATGTGGTGCGCAACGGCCTGACCGTCGAAGACCCCGAGACGATCTTCATTCTGCTGGCCGATCTGCTGTTCCATCCGCTGGTTACGGGCTTTCTGTTCGCCGCCCTGCTGGCCGCGATCATGAGCACCGTCAGCAGCCAGCTTCTGGTCTCGTCCAGTTCGCTGACGGAAGATTTCTACCGGCTGTTCTTCGATCGCGACGCGGACGAGAAGATGCTGGTCATGGTCGGTCGCATCGCGGTGCTGGCGGTCGGCATTGTCGCGGCCTTCATCGCCCGCGATCCGAATTCAAGCGTGCTGTCGCTGGTTTCGAATGCCTGGGCCGGGTTCGGCGCCGCCTTCGGACCGCTGATCATCCTGTCGCTGACATGGTCGCGCATGACCGGACTGGGCGCGGTGGCCGGGCTGGTCGTGGGCGCGGTGACGGTCATGATCTGGATATGGGCGGGCCTCAATTCCAGCTTCCTCGGCGGACCGGGCGTCTACGAGATCATTCCGGGTTTCCTGCTGGCGGGACTTGCCATTATCGGCGTCAGCCTGATGACCGAGGCCAGGGGCGAATTCCGGCCCTTGACCGGAGGCTGAGCGCGCGATCGCGCCGCCGCCGGTGCGATTCCTGTCCCAGGCGGACGGCCGGGTGCTACTCGGCCGCCTTCGCCATCGGATTGTTCGGATGCGTCGTCCAGTTGGCATAGTCGGCGCGCCGGATGCCCGTGCGCCTGTCCAGCTCGCCCGGCTCCAGTTCGCGCATGGTGATGCAATCCTCGACCGGGCAGACATCGACGCAGAGGTTGCAGGCGACGCATTCTTCCTCGATCACCTCGAAGATGCGACCGGGCTTCATCGCGATGGCCTGGTGGCTGGTATCCTCGCAGGCGGCATAGCAGCGCCCGCATTTGATGCAGGCGTCCTGGTCGATCACCGCCTTGGTGACATAGTTCAGGTTCAGGTAGCGCCAGTCGGTGACATTGGGGACTGCCCGTCCGATCAGGTCCGGCAGGCCCATTTCGTGGCTGTCCAGATAATCGCGCAGCCCGCTGATCATGTCCTGCACCACCTTGAAGCCATAGGTCATCGCCGCCGTGCAGACCTGCACATTTCCCGCCCCGAGCGCCATGAATTCGGCCGCGTCGCGCCAGGTCGTGATACCGCCGATGCCGCTGATCGGCAGCCCGCGCGTGTCCGCGCCGCGCGCGATTTCCGACACCATGCTCAGCGCGATCGGCTTGACTGCCGGCCCGCAATACCCGCCATGCGCACCCTTGCCGTCGATCGTGGGCTGCGGCGCGAACAGATCCAGATCGACCGAGGTGATGCTGTTGATCGTGTTGATCAGACTGACCGCGTCGGCCCCGCCGCGCCGGGCAGCCTCGGCCGGTTTGCAGATATCGGTGATGTTCGGCGTCAGCTTCACGATGCAGGGCATCCGCGAATATTGCTTGACCCAGCGTGTCACCATCTCGATATAGTCCGGCACCTGTCCGACCGCGCTGCCCATGCCGCGTTCGGACATCCCGTGCGGGCAGCCGAAATTCAGTTCGACCCCGTCGGCGCCGGTATCCTCGATCTGGCTCAGGATCCTGCGCCAGCTATCCTCGTCGCAGGGCACCATCAGGCTGATGACCAGTGCCCGATCGGGATAGTCGCGCTTGACCTGCTTGATCTCGCGCAGGTTCACCTCCAGCGGGCGGTCGGTGATGAGTTCGATGTTGTTCAGGCCCAGAACCCGCCGGTCATTGCCATGGATCACGCCGTATCGCGGGCCGTTGACGTTCACGACGGGCGGTCCCTCGCTGCCCAATGTCTTCCACACGACCCCGCCCCATCCGGCCTGAAAGGCCCGTCGGACGTTGTATTCCTTGTCGGTGGGCGGGGCCGAGGCCAGCCAGAACGGATTGGGAGACTTGATCCCGATAAAGTCGCTGCGCAGATCAGCCATCGCTTGTCCTTCCTTCCAACGGGCCAGACGGGCCGGGCCTATTTCAGCTATTTGCGGTCGATGGGGCAATCCTTGTCTTGGCCGCGCGGTCCGGCAGCAGCCGGATCATCGTGACCCCACCCCGCAGCAGGCCATAGACGAAAAGACGGTTTCTCGATCATGGCCGGTCCTTCCGTCATGGCGACAGGCTCAGGTGAATATCTTCCGCGGCGTCGCGGCCCTGGGCCACCGCCGTCACCGTCAGGTCGTCGCCGCCGGCCGCGCAGTCGCCGCCCGCCCAGACCTTGTCGAGGCTGGTCCGGCCGGGGCCGGTGACGGCGATCTTGCCGCCCTCCAGCGCCGGCGATCCGGGCGCCTCGTCCAGCCGCTGTCCGATGGCGCGAAACAATTGGTCGGCCTTCAGCCGGAATCGCTGGTCGGTCATGACCAGACCTTCGGGACTGTCCTCGGTATAGCAGAATTCCACCTCTGCGACAGCGCCGTCGCCATGGATTGCCACCGGCGCGGCGTTGTGGATGATGCGCACGCCGGATGCGCTGGCATGATCCTGTTCGTGCCGGCTGGCGGTCATCCGGTCCTGCCCGCGCCGATAGACCATGGTCACGTTTTCGGCCCCCAGCAGTTTCGACTGCACGGCGGCATCGACCGCGGTCATTCCGCCGCCGATCACCACGACATCCCGGCCGACGGCCAGGCCGGCCAGATCCGCGGCCTGCCGCAGTTCGGCGATGAAATCCACCGCGTCGCCGACATTGCCGATTCCTTCATCGCCGGTCCGCAGGGCGTTCGTGGCGCCAAGGCCGATCGCCAGGAAAACCGCGTCGTAGTCCGCCGTCAGACCTTCCAGTGTCAGATCGCGGCCAAGGGCCTTGCCGGTCTCGATGGTGATCCCGCCAATGCCCAGCAGCCATTCGATTTCCGCCTGGGCAAAGCCGTCCACGGTCTTGTAGCTGGCGATGCCGTATTCGTTCAGACCGCCGGGCTTGTCGCGCGCCTCGAAGATCACGACCTCATGGCCCTTGGCCGCCAGCCGATGCGCGCAGGACAGGCCCGCAGGTCCCGCGCCGACGACGGCGATCCGCCTGCCGGTCGGCGCGCCCCGCCGGAACGGATGGCCCGGCCTGGCCATCAGCCCATCGGTGGCGTGGCGCTGCAGCGCGCCGATCTCGACCGGTCTGCCCTCGGCCTCCATCCTGACGCAGGCGCCCTCGCACAGGTTTTCGGTCGGGCAGACGCGGGCGCACATACCGCCCAGGATATTGGCGTGGAAGATGGTCATCGCCGCCGCATCCGGCGTTCCGGTCGCGATCTGGCGGATGAACAGCGGAATGTCGATGGCGGTGGGACAGGCCGTTATACAGGGCGCGTCGTGACAGAAATAACAGCGATCGGCGGCGACCTGTGCCTCGTGCGCGGTCAGAGGCGGGGCAATGTCGCGGAAATTCAGCGCCAGATCCTCGGGCGCAAGACGGCCCGGGACGATGCCTGGCGACAACCTGGCTTGGGACATTCGTGTCTCCTGGCTCACCTGTTGGTCAGGTTCAGGCTGGCACAGATGCGTTTTTTTATCAAATGGTAAAATCAACCCGCCCGAGTCGCGTCCCGGATCGAGCCCGGAAGGTCCAGGATGGCCGCCAATCCGCCCGTCGGCGCCCGTTCAAGCCGCAACTCGCCGCCGTGCAGCGCGGCCAGGTCGGCGACGATGGCAAGGCCCAGGCCGGCGCCGGGAGGGCCTGTTTCGTCCAGTCGCGCACCGCGGATCAACGCGCGCGGCGCGTCGGTTTCGGCCAGGCCGGGGCCGTCATCCTCGATGGCGATCAGAACCCGCCCTTGTCCTGCGCTGATGCGAAAGACCAGACATGAGCGGCCCCATTTCACCGCGTTCTCGGCCAGGTTGCCGATCATCTCTTCCAGATCCTGCCGTTCGCCGAAGAAGTCGGCAGCGGCAGCGGCAGGGTCCAGGATCCGCGCGGTCATGCCCTTGTCGGCCATCGGGTGACGCAGCACGATGAGGATGTCGTCGATCACCTGGGCAATCGCGGTGCGCTGTCCCAGGGTCGCGGGCTGGGCCGCACGGGCGCGCCGCAGATGCCAGCCGATCAGCCGGTCCATGCGCGCGATCAGCGCCTGTCCGCGATGATCGCCCGGCAGATCGTTGGCCAGCGCCGCCAGCGGCGTTTTCAGCGAATGGGCCAGATTGCCCAGATGCCGCCGCGACCGCGCCAGGAGGGTGGCGTTCTGGTCCAGCGCGGCGTTGATCTCGGCCGTCAGGGGGCGCAGTTCCGACACGTCGGGCAGGGGCAGGCGATGGGTCCGGCCCTCGCGCACCCGACGCAGATCGGCGCCCAGCGAATCGAGGCTGCGCAGCCCGACGGCCACCTGAACGACGGTGCCCCCCGCCAGCCCAAGACCCAGGATCGCCAGCGAAATCGCCAGAGGGCGCCGGATCTGGCGCAGGCTGGCGCGGATTTCGTCAGCCGGCGCTGTGACGGTCACGGCGACGCGGGCATCGCTGTCGGGGATGGTCAGTTCTTGCCGCGACACCCGCAGATGGGCGCCATCCGCGCCGCGTCCCGGCCGGCCGGCATAGCTGCCCGGCGGGCCTTGAAGCCGCCCGTCCAGCAACGAGGGCGATCGCGCCACCGCCCGGCCGTCCGCTGCAACCTGCCAATACCAGCCGCTGAAGGGCAGGCCGAAGCGGGCGTCGGCGGGCGGCGTCGCGACCGCAATCCGGTTATCGGCGCCGACCTCGAGTCCGGCGATCAGCGAATCCGCAGCCGCCCTCGTTTCGGCGTCGAAACGGTCGGTGACGAAATCGTCCAGCAGATTCGAGATGACCAGGAACGCCGCCAGCAGGGCCGCCCCAAGCCAGACCGCCGCCAGAACCAGCAGTCGCCCCCGGATCGAGCGCATCATGGGAGCGCCCGCAGGACATAGCCCTCGCCCCGCCGCGTCTGGATCAGGCCGTCGCCGATCTTGCGGCGAAGGCGGCCGATCACGACCTCGATCGACTTGAAGTCGCGATCGGTATCGGCCTCGTAGAGGTGGTCCGACAATTCGGTCCGGCTGACGACGCGATTCTGGTGGTGGATCAGATAGGACAGGATGCGCGCCTCGAAGGCGGTCAGTTTCAGTGCCACGCCGTCGCGGGTGATGACGCCCAACTGGCTGTCCAGCCGCAGCGGGCCTGCGGCGATCACGGAGCGGGCATGACCGGCCGCGCGCCGGATCAGGGTTCGCGCGCGCAAAACGACCTCGTCCAGGCGGAAGGGCTTGACGGCATAATCGTCGGCGCCCGCGCGAAAGCCCGCGACCTTGTCGGTCCAGTCGCCGCGCGCCGTCAGGATCAGCACCGGCATGTGGATTCCCTGTTCGCGCCAGCGGGTCAGAACCTCGATCCCCGACAGGCCCGGCAGGCCAAGATCAAGGATCGCCACGTCATAGCATTCGGTCGCGCCCAGAAACTCTCCGGCCTCGCCGTCGCCGGCATGATCGGTCACAAAGCCCGCATCCTTCATCGCCTGCGAAAGCTGCCCGGACAGAACCGGGTCATCCTCGACAATCAGCGCGCGCATTCAATCCTCGTCATCATCTGTCAGCTAGGGCCGGTCCTTGCCGCGACGCAGCGCCTGCAATTGTCCGCGACCGGCCACTTCCAGAAAACGACCGGTGCGGGCATCCAGCCGGATTCGCAGAAGGTTGCCTTCGGGCGTGAGGAGGCGGAATTCATAGACCAGCGCCGCACCCAATTCGTGTTCCCGGGGGCTGGGGCGGCGAATCTCGGCCCCGACAAGGCGGCCGGCATAGCGGTCGCTGACGCGCCGGGCCAGACGGTCGAAGGGCAGCGGCTGAAAATCCTGCGCCATCGCGGCGGGCTGGCGGGCGAGGGGAAGGGAAAAACCGGCCCCGAGGGACAGGATGGCGATCAGCAGCAGGGGCAGGACATTGCGGCGCATGGATCATCTATGCCGACTTGCCACCCAATGGAAACCAAATGGCCGGTTGGTCCTTGGTTCGGCATGATTGTCCTAGAACCGATTCGTCCCGGCCATGCAAAGGCCGGAGAGTTGACGAAAGGAAAGACGATGAGAAGAATTCAACTGGGAACCTCTGCCGTGATCCTGGCGCTGATGGGCGCGATCGGCACCGGCGCGTTGGCGCAGGACCAGGCCCCCGACCCTGCGCAATCCAGTCCGCAGACGCAGCTGCCGCAGGTTTTGGGCGCGTTGAACCTGACCGACATCGCGACGCGCGAGGCCCGGCACGGCGGCAACCGCATCGAGGGCAACCTGCCCGAAGGCGGTGAGATCCAAGCCGTCATCGACGAGAGCGGCAATCTCGTCATGGTCGATGTGGACGACGCCGCGATGCCGCAATCGCTGATCGACGCGATGCTGCCGCAGAGCGTGCGCGACAATGCGGTTTTCGGCCAGTTCGCAACGATCGGCAAGCTGGCCACGATGGATTCGCGCGTGATGATCGGCGGCGAGGATGCGGATGGAGAGGATCTCCGCGCGGGTTTCGACGCCGAGGGCCGGCTGTTGCGCTTTGGCCGCGAGGATGGTGACGGCCGGCGTTTCGGGCGCGGTCCGGAACGCGGTGAGCACGGCGGCAAGGACGAATCACGTAAGGGTCGCGGCCCGGGCATGATGGGCGGCCATGACGGCGACAGGGAAGGTCCGCGCGGCGGTGATCGTCGCGGTGAACGCCCCGGCGAGGGGCCGGGCCGGGCGCCGATGATGGATCGCGCGGCGATCGACAAGGTGCTGGGCGATGCGGGCTACACCGATCTGGCCCAACCCCGCCGCGCCGGTCCGCGCTTTGCCCTGGATGCAACCAATCCCGCGGGCGAACAGGTCACGCTGGAAATCGACGCCAAGGGCGACATCCTGCGCGAAACCGCGCGCTAGGACATGAAGCGGCGGTCCCGACGGGGGCCGCCGCGCCATTCGATGATAGAGGCGTCAAACGATATAACGGTCGCGCCGGTGATTGATCGCGATCACCAGGTTCAGGACCACCGCCCCCAGAAAACTCCAGGCGACAATGATCGGGTCGCGCAGGCTCAGCGCGATCAGGAACAGGGCCGCGTCGAACGCCATCTGCACCCAGCCCGCGCGGAACCCGGTCGCGTCCTGAATGTAGAGCCCGACGATCCCGATCCCGCCCAGCGACGAGCCGTGCCGGAACAGCGCCAGCAAGCCGGCACCGGTCAGGCAGCCGAACAGCACCGCGCCCACGGCCGGATGCACGGGTCCGAATTGCATCAGCGAGGGCAGGACCATGGTCAGCACGGATAACAGCGCCACCGCGGCAAAGGACTTGGCCACGAAGACAGGGCCGAAACGTTTCCAGCCCAGCCAGTAGAAGGGCAGGTTGACGACAAAGAAGACCGGGCCGAATTCCCAACCCGTCGCATAGGAGATCAGGATCGCCAGCCCCGCCGTCTGGCCGGTCACGAAGCCCAGATGGGTCAGCAACAGAACCCCGATGGCGGCCATGAAGCTGCCGAAGGCGATGCCTTGCGCATCTTCGAGGGACGAATGTTTCCGCGTGTCCGGTTTCATGACCGCTGTCTCGCCCGGCTTGCCGGGATCCGCAAGAGGCGGGGCTTGTCTCTCGAAGCGTCGAACGGGACGCGGCCAAGCTGGGCCGGGCCGGGTCACCTTGATCGGGACAGACTGCGCGACGATCCCCCCGGTTCGTCTGAGGCCGTCCAGTTCTCCGCGCGAAATGATCGTCGTCCTTGGCCCCTTGCGGCAGGTCCGGCGCGGAGCTCGACCCGCGCCGGACCTGTCATCATTTCATTGCCTTGTCGGTCACTTCCGCCGACCAGGCCCCTTCGGGTTCCCTGGAGATCACCGGGTCCGAGCCCCCCGACATCAGCGTATCGACCGTGCGCTGATAATCGGCCTCGTCCAGCGATCCGTCGGATCCTTCCAGAAGCTTCGCGATCTCGCCCATCATGCGGGTCTGATGCGCGATGGTCTGGGCGCCGGTCTCGTCGTTTTCCAGCACGATCTCGGCCGCTTCCTGCGGGTTTTCCGCGGCATAGGTCCAGCCCTTCATGCTGGCGCGCACGAACCGGGCCAGCTTGTCCACCATCGCCGGATCCTGAAGATTCTGCTCCAGCGTATACAGGCCGTCCTCCAGCGTGGCGACGCCCTGATCCTCGTATTTGAAGGTCACCAGATCTTCGGGCGTCAGCCCCGCATCCAGAACCTGTCCGTATTCGTTATAGGTCATGGTGCTGATGCAGGCGGCCTGCTTTTGCAGCAGCGGATCGACGTTGAAGCCCTGTTTCAGGACGGTGACCCCGTCGGGTCCGCCATCGGTGGACAGGCCCAGCGTGTTCATCCAGGACAGGAACGGATATTCGTTCCCCGAGAACCAGACGCCCAGCGTCTTGCCCTTGAAATCGGTCTTGGGATCGGTGATGCCGCTTTCCTTGAGACAGGTCAGCATCATGCCGGATTTCTTGAACGGCTGGGCGATGTTGACGATCGGCAGGCCCTTTTCGCGTGCGGCCAGGGCTGCGGGCATCCATTCGACGGTGACATCGGCGCCGCCGCCGGCCAGAACCTGCGTCGGCGCGATGTCCGGTCCGCCCGGCTTGATGTTGACGTTCAGATCCTCTTCGTCGTAGAAGCCCTTGTCCTTGGCCACGTAATAGCCCGCGAACTGCGCCTGCGTGACCCATTTCAATTGCAGGGTCAGGTCTTCCGCCGCCTGGGCGGCGCCGGCGATCAGCGCAAGGGCGCCGGCCGAAAGCATCAGTTTCTTCATCATACACCTCTCTGTTGGAGCGGTCAGCCCCGTTGATTGCGCTGCGACGGGTGCCAGAACGTCACCTTCTTCTCGATCAGCGCGACAATGCCATAGAACAGCGATCCGGCGATGGCCGCCACAAGGATTTCCGCCCAGACCAGCGGCAATTCCAGCCGCCCGACGGCAGTCGCGATGCGAAAGCCCATCCCCCGGGTCGGGCTGCCGAAGAATTCGGCAACGATGGCACCGATCAGCGCCAGCGTCGTGGTGATCTTCAACCCGTTGAACAGGAACGGCATCGCGGCCGGCAGGCGCAGCTTCCACAGGCTTGCGCCATAGGGCGCGGCCCAGGTCGCCATCAGGTCGCGCTGCATCCGGTCGGTGGCGGCCAGTCCCGCGACCATGTTCACCAGGATCGGGAAGAAGACCATGACCACGACCACGGCGGCCTTGGATTGCCAGTCGAAGCCGAACCACATCACCAGAATGGGTGCGATCCCGACGATGGGCAGGGCGGCGACAAAATTTCCGATCGGCAGCAGCCCGCGCTGCAGAAAAGGGCTACGGTCGATGGCAATGGCGGTCAGGATCGCCGACAGGGCGCCGATCAGCCAGCCGCTGAGCGCGCCCTTGACGATGGTCTGCACGAAATCGGTCCACAGGATCGCGGTATTGGCGGCAAAACCGGCAGCGATCTGGCTGGGCGCCGGCAGAATGACCGAGGGTACGGCATAAAGCCGCACGACCATCTCCCACAGGATCAGGATCGTCGCGCCGAAGATCACCGCGACGAGAAGACGTGTCGTTCTGGTGTCGAACCGGGCCAGCCAGATGTTCAGCGCCCAGCCGGCCAGCCAGACCAGAAGGATCTTCAGCAGCGTCATCGGGCCAGCCCCATCCGGCGCAGAGCGATCTTCTCGACCGCGCCGATCGCGATCACCAGCCCGGCAGCCAGTGCTGCCGCGGCAAAAAGCGCCGACCAGATCTGCACCGTCTGCCCGTAATAGCTGCCCGACAGCAGGCGTGCGCCCAGGCCGGAACTGGCGCCCGCCGGCAATTCGCCCACGATGGTGCCGACCAGCGCCGCCGCCACGCCCACCTTCAGGCTGGCGAACAGATAGGGCATCGACGAAGGCAGCCGCAGCCGCCAGAAAATCTGCGAAGGCGAGGCCGACCAGCTTTTCATCAGATCCAGCTGCATCGCGTCGGGTGTCCTCAGCCCCTTTACCATCCCGACCAGGACCGGGAAGAATGACAGCCAGGCCGCGATTACCGCCTTGGGCAGAAGCCCGGTGATCCCCGCGCTGGCAAGGACGACGATCACCATCGGCGCGATGGCCAGGATCGGCACGGTCTGGCTGGCCACCGCCCAAGGCATCACCGACTGGTCCATCGCGCGGTTGTGCACGATGCCGACCGCCAGCAGGATCCCCGCCGCGGTGCCGATGGCAAAGCCCGCCAGCGTCGCCGACAGCGTGACCCAGCCGTGCCAGACAAGACTGCGTTTCGAGGTGATCTTCTGCCCCGCGATCCCGTCCCACAGACCGGCGGCCACCTGATGCGGCGCGGGCAGGACGGGGCGATCCAGGCTCAGCGTCCGGACGACGAATTCTCCAGTGCTCAGCACCGTCTCGCTGCGCGCCGCCTGATCCCGCACCCATTGCGCGTTCAGGCCGACGGCGCCGGCATACCAGATCGCGACGATGGCCAGCAGGACGGCCAGGACGGGCAGGGTGCGGCCCTTGGCGGCCCGGCGCAGCATTCCTCCGCCGCGCATCTCTCCGATGGCGGCGTCAGTCATCGCCGTGCCCGTCCCGCAGCGCCTCGCGGACCTCGTGCGCCAGCGCAATGAAGTCGGGCGTGTCGCGGATGTCCAGCGGGCGATCGCGCGGCAGGGAACTGTCGATGATCCGGGTGATCCGCCCCGGCCGCGGCGACATGACGACGATGCGCGTGGACAGATAGACGGCTTCGGGGATCGAGTGGGTCACGAAAGCGATGGTCTTTCCGGTCTTGGCCCACAGATCCAGCAGTGCCTCGTTCAACCGGTCGCGGACGATCTCGTCAAGCGCGCCGAAGGGTTCGTCCATCAACAGGATATCGGCATCGAAGGCCAGCGCGCGGGCGATGCTGGCCCGCTGCTGCATCCCGCCGGACAATTGCCACGGATATTTCGCCCCGAACCCGGCCAGATCGACCAGTTCCAGGACGCGGGCCGTCCGCTGCCGTCGGTCGGCGCGTGGAAACCCCATGATCTCAAGCGGAAGGGAGATGTTCCCCGAAATCGTTCGCCACGGATAAAGCCCCGGCGCCTGGAACACATAGCCATAGGCCCGGGCCTTGCGCGCGGCATCCGGTTCCATGCCGTTGACCGACAACCGTCCCTCGGTCGGTGTCTCCAGCGCGGCGATGGCGCGCAGAAGCGTGGTCTTCCCGCAGCCCGAGGGGCCGATGAAGCTGACGAAATCGCCCTGGCCGATGGTCAGGTCGACATCCTTCAGCGCGTGGACCGGGCCGTCGGCCGTCTGGAAGGTCAGGCCGATCTCCTGCGCCCGAATGACCTCGTTCATGCCGACCTCTTCAGTCCACCAACCGCGCGGATGTCCTGCCCGCTGACAGCGGCGCTGGCCTCCGGACCCCGAAAGGCGATCGCCGCGGCGAACCGGCCCTCACGAGGTTTCCGAGAGCGAGGGCCATGACCGGAATGGTTGACCATCGCGCCGATCCGTCGCCCTCGGTCCATCGCGCCGTTGACAGGTCGGGCCCTATGTTCGTTTGCCTGGTTCGAGCCGCCGCCCCCGATCTTGCCCGGCAGCGCCTTGTCCTCGCCCGGGTTCCCGACGGCCAAGCCGTTGGCAGTCCCAGGTCTTGCAGCGGTCGCATCCGGCACGGACCGGCCGGTGGCAGGCAGGGCACCCTTCACAATCACACCCCGCTGGCGGGGATCCCCGTCCGTTCCACTGGCCGTGGCGCAGTCAACTCTTTCCACTGCGACAGCGCCCGATTGACCGTTCCGCGCGGCTCGCGGGCGACGAATTCACCATGGCCCTCGCGACTGTCCAGCTTGCCCTCGGTCACCGCCACCACGCCGCGCGTGATCGTGTAGCGCGGCAGGCCCTTCACCTTCTGTCCTTCGAACACATTATAGTCGATCGCCGATTGCTGGCTGCCGGCGCTGATGGTCTTTTCGGCTTCGGGATCCCAGACCACCAGATCGGCATCGCTGCCGACCAGCACTGCGCCTTTCTTCGGATACATGCCCAGGATCTTGGCGCTGTTGGTCGAGGTCGCCGCGACAAATTCGTTCGGCGTCAGGCGCCCGGTACCGACGCCGTGGGTCCACAGCATCGGCATCCGATCCTCAAGACCGCCGGTGCCGTTCGGGATCTTGGTGAAGTCGCCGACGCCATGGCGCTTCTGCTCGGTCGTGAAGGCGCAATGATCGGTCGCCACCACCGACAGGCTGCCCGATTGCAGCCCCGCCCACAGGCTGTCCTGATGGCGCTTGTCGCGGAAGGGGGGCGACATGACACGGCGCGCCGCGTGATCCCAATCCTTGTCGAAATACTCGCTTTCATCCAGCGTCAGATGCTGGATCAGCGGCTCGCCCCAGACCCGTTTGCCCTGCTGACGCGCGCGGCGGATCGCCTCGTGACTATCCTCGCAGGACACATGCACGACATAGAGCGGCACACCCGCCATGTCGGCGACCATGATCGCGCGGTTGGTGGCCTCGCCCTCGACCTGCGGCGGACGCGAATAGGCATGCGCTTCGGGGCCGGTATTGCCCTCGGCCAACAGCCGCGCCGACAGTTCCGCCACCACATCGCCGTTCTCGGCATGGACCATCGCGATCCCGCCCAGATCGCCGACGCGGCGAAAACTGGCGAACAACTCGTCGTCATTCACCATCAGCGCGCCCTTGTAGGCCATGAAATGCTTGAAGCTGGTGATGCCGCGATCAACGATTTCGGCCATCTCGTCAAAGACCTGCTGACCCCACCAGGTGACGGCCATGTGATAACTGTAATCGCAATGCGCGCGCCCGGACTTGTTGTCCCACATCTGCAGTGCGTCCAGCAGTCCCTGACCGGGCGAGGGCAGGGCGAAATCCACGACCATCGTGGTCCCGCCGGCCAGCGCGGCCCGGGTGCCGGATTCGAAATCGTCGGCGGAATAGGTGCCCATGAACGGCATTTCCAGATGCGTGTGCGGGTCGATCCCGCCCGGCATGACATAGCAGCCGGTCGCGTCCAGTTGCGTGTCGCCGGTCAGACCCTGACCGATCGCCGCGATCCTGCCACCCTCGATCAGCACATCCGCCTCATAGGTCAGATCGGCCGTCACGATGGTTCCGTTTCTGATAACCGTGCTCATCACCAGCCTCTTCTTCGTTGTCCAAATACCCCGGGGGTCCGGGGGCGGCGCCCCCGGCCTCCGTCCGCCTCAGCGGACAACCTCTGCCGCATCCAGCACCGCGTGCAGCAGCACGTCGGCGCCGGCCTTGGCCCATTCGGGGCTGATCTCTTCGGCCTCGTTATGCGACAGCCCGTCCACACAGGGGCACATGATCATCACCGTGGGCGCCACGCGATTGATCCAGCAGGCGTCGTGGCCCGCGCCGCTGACGATATCCATATGCGAATAGCCCAGCCGCCGGGCCGCGTCGCGCAGCGATTGCGCCAGCCCTGCGTCGAATGTCACCGGATCGAAATGGCCGACCGGCTCGATCTCGATTCCAAGACCAAGATCCTTTGCGATTTCAGTCGCTTCCGCCTCCAACTTCGTCCGCATCGAGGTCAGCTTGTCCAGATCGGGGCTGCGGAAGTCGATGGTAAAGACCGCGCGGCCGGGGATCACGTTGCGGCTGTTGGGATAGACATTGGCCTGGCCCACCGCACCGACGGCGTCTGGCTGATGTTCCATCGCGATCCGGTGAACGGCCTCCGTGATGCGTGCCATGCCAAGCCCCGCGTTCATCCGCATCTCCATCGGGGTGGACCCGGTATGCGCGTCCTTGCCCAGCAGCGTGACCTGCAGCCACCACAGACCCTGGCCGTGGGTGACGATGCCGACCTGCTTGCCCTCGGCCTCCAGAATCGGACCCTGTTCGATATGGTATTCGAACATCGCATGGATCGGACGCCGGCCCGGCTCCTCGTCGCCGCGCCAGCCGATCCGGTCCAGTTCCGCGCCGAATGTCCTGCCTTCGGCATCCTCGCGGCTGTTGGCATAATCCTCGTCATGGATCCCGGCAAAAACTCCCGAGGCCAGCATCGCCGGTGCGAAGCGAGTCCCTTCCTCGTTGGTCCAGTTCGCCACCACGATGGGCCGGCGCGTCCGGATCCCCATGTCCCGGATCGAGCGGATCACCTCCAGCCCCGAAAGCACGCCCAGAACGCCGTCATATTTGCCGCCGGTCGGCTGGGTATCCAGGTGGCTGCCGATATAGACCGGGTCCAGATCGGGCTCCTCGCCCTCATGGCGCATGAACATGTTGCCCATCCGGTCCAGGGCCATGTTCATCCCCGCCTCCTCGCACCACATGCGGAACAGGGCGCGGCCTTCGGCATCGGCGTCGGTCAGCGTCTGGCGATTGTTGCCGCCGGCGACGCCGGGGCCGATCTTGGCCATCTCCATCAGGCTGTCCCACAGCCTGTCGCCGTCGATCTTCATGTTGTCGGCCACGGCCGTTCCGGTCAGGGTCATGTCTCGTCCTTCCTGTCTGGCCGCCGCGTCTTGCCGCGCGGTCGGCTGAGTGGCGTCTGTTACTTAAGTTCGACCTCGATAAAGCTCATCGGGGCGGCGCCGCCATTGGCGACGTTGTGTTCGGTTCCTCTGGGCCGGGAATAGGCGCTGCCCGCCGGGATCGTGCTGTCCGTCGTCTGCCCGCCGGGCAGGTCAAGGCGCAACCGGCAATCGGTCAGCGTGACAATGACGTATTCCATGTCGTGAACATGCCAGCCGGTTTCGTCGCCCGGCGCAAAGTCATAGCGCGTGACCCGAACCCTGTCGTCATCCATCAGGACCGAGGAGGCGGGCGTGCTCATGCGGTGGCCTTCAGGACATCGGCGAGGGTGTCGATCAATTCATCGATCTGGTCCTTGCTGATGATCAGCGGCGGCGACATCGCGATGATATCGCCGGTCACGCGGATCAGGATCCCGGCCTCGAAGGCTTTCACGAAAGCGTCGAAGCCGCGCTTGCCGGGCTGGCCCTCGATCGGGGCCAGTTCGACGGCGCCGATCAGGCCCATGTTGCGGATGTCGATCACATGAGGCAGGCCGCGAAGGGCGTGCAGCGCCTCTTGCCAATGCGCCTCCAGCTCGGCGGCGCGGGTCAGCAGCCCTTCCTCGGCATAGGTGTCCAGGGTGGCGATCGCCGCCGCACAGGAAACCGGATTGCCGGAATAGGTATAGCCGTGGAACAGCTCGATCACATGGTCGGGGCCCTGCATGAAGGCGTCGTGGATCGCGGCCGTGGTCAGCACCGCGCCCATCGGGACGACGCCGTTGGTCAGGCCCTTGGCGCAGGTGATCATGTCGGGCAGAACGTCGAAATGCTGCGCGGCGAAGGGGCTGCCGAGCCGGCCGAAACCGGTGATGACCTCGTCGAAGATCAGCAGGATTCCGTGTCGGCGGGTGATCTCGCGCAGCCGCTGCAGATAGCCCTTGGGCGGCAGCAGCACGCCGGTGGAACCGGCCATCGGCTCGACGATCACCGCGGCGACGGTCTCGGCGCCATGCAGGGCGATGATGCGTTCCAGTTCATCCGCAAGATCGGCGCCGTGTTCAGGCTGGCCTTTCGTGAAGGCGTTCCGGGGCAGATGCGTATGGGACAGGTGGTCCACGCCGGTCAGCAGATTGCCAAAGAAGCGGCGGTTGTTGACGATGCCACCGACCGAGATGCCGCCGAAGCCGACGCCGTGATAGCCGCGCTCGCGTCCGATCAGGCGCGTGCGCGCGCCGTCGCCGCGTGCACGGTGCCAGGCCAGCGCGATTTTCAGGGCGGTATCGACGGCTTCGCTGCCGGAATTGCAGTAGAACACATGTTCGATGCCGTCAGGCGCGATATCGACCAGGCGGTTGGCCAGCTCGAACGCCAGCGGATGACCCATCTGGAAGGCGGGGGCATAATCCAGTTGGCCGATTTGCGCCTGCACCGCCTCGGTGATGCGGGGCCGGCAATGTCCCGCGTTGCAGCACCACAGACCCGCGGTTCCATCCAGGATCGCGCGGCCATCGGCGGCGGTGTAGTGCATGTCGCTGGCCGCCACCAGCATGCGCGGCTGCGCCTTGAACTGACGGTTGGCGGTGAACGGCATCCAGAAGGCACGCAGGTCGTTCGGGGCGGGCTTGCGGTCGAGCGGCATCGGGGAACCTCTGCAAATTATTGACCAAAAGGTCAGGATCAGGCTAGCACGGGGCCAGAGCCAGTCAAGCACGCAGAGATGCCGCATGACAAATCGGGCCCCGATGCCCAAGTTTGGATCATGCCAGATCGGATTTGCCAATGACAGATCAGCCTGAACCGCAGCGGACCAGGATCCAGCAGAAGAACCGCGATCTTATCCTGGAGGGCGCGCTGACGGTCTTTTCGGAAAGCGGTTTCCGCGGCGCGACCATCGACCAGATCGCCGAGGCGGCGGGCCTGTCGAAGCCGAACGTCCTGTATTACTTTGCCTCGAAGGACGAGATCCACCGCACCCTGCTGACCACGCTTCTGGATCTGTGGCTGGCGCCGATGCTGAACCTGGATCCCGACGGCGATCCGCTGGACGAGGTTCTGGGCTATGTTCACACCAAGCTGCGGATGTCGCGCGATTATCCTCGCGAAAGCCGGCTTTTCGCCTATGAGATTTTGCAAGGTGCGCCGCATCTGGGCGATATTCTTGGCGGCAGGCTGCGCGATCTGGTCAATGACACCGTGGCGATTCTGGCTGGCTGGATCGCGGCCGGGCGACTGAGCCGGGTCGATCCGCACCACCTGATCTTCTCGATCTGGGCGCTGACGCAGCATTATGCGGATTTCGAGGTTCAGGTCCGCGCGGTCCTTGGCCCTGCCCAGGATCCCTATGTCGGAGCCGACGCCTATCTGGACAATCTCTATCGTCGGATGCTGGCAGTCTAGGACGGGCCGGATCAGGTGGGGCCGGGCGCCGGCCCGGTCAGCATCGCGGTTGCGGTAGAGATCAGCGCCAGATTATGGCGGGCCGCCGCGATGAAATCATCGACCTCGCCGGTGATCCAGTCCTTGGTGGCGACATTGGTTGCGGCAACGATGGCCGCGGCCAGAATTTCGACCAGACGGGGATCGGCATCCGGCATCCGCCGCTGAAGCAATTGCCGCATCTGCGCACGCCGCGCCAGGATCGCGCTGTTGCGCAGGGCCTCCAGCTTGGGATCCGTTTCGGCCAGCGCGAAGATGTGGCCCAGCATCTCGCGTTCGTCCAGAAAGCGGCCGAGATGGGTGGTGATCAGCACGCGCAGATCCTCGATCAGCGGGCCGGTGCCGTTGACGAATTCCTCGCTGGCCTCGGCCGGGTAATCGGGCGGCGGCCCCATGATCGCCGCCTCCTTGTAGGGATAGTAGTTAAAGAAGGTCCGGGTGCTGACGCCGGCAAGCCGGGCGATCGCATCCGTGGTGACATTCGCCAGACCGTCCCTGACCGCCAGTTCGACGGCAGCGGCCTGGATCTTCTTGGCCGCACGATACCGGCGTGTTCTGTAAGGCATGGACGATCCCGTTCGTTTCCAAAGCGTTGTTGAAGCGTCCTGGAATGCGTCTTGCGGGTCAAGCCTCGCGTGCGCAGGCCGGACAATTGCGCCGGCAAGACGCAACTCCGCGCGAGGAAGCCGCGCGGCGCCGAAGACGAAGGCGCCACCCGCGTTTTCCGCGAGCGGCGCCTTCGTCTGCCATCATTGGCAACGATCCCGGATCACGCGCCCCATTGGCGGATCGGGCCGCAATCCATGTGAACGAAGTTCGAGCGGCTGTATTTGCCGACCCCCCCCGCCCTGCATGCAACCGCCGCCTTGAACATCTGCGCGACCGAACGCGACTTGAGCCGCATGTCCGCAGCCTTGCCGGACATGTGCAGAGAGTTCTTGGCGACACCGGAAGACGTCCGGCGCAGCATCGCGTTGGTCTGCGGCGAACGATAGCCCGACAGCATCATGTAGGGTTCGTTCGTCTGCAGCAGCCTGTGGGTCGCTGCGGCGACATCCATCGCGCGCGGGTCGATGCCGATCGCGGTCCCGGTTCGCCAATCGCGCATGAAGATATTGATTTCATTCAGTGCTTCGCGAATATACTTGCCGTTGACCCAGTAAACGGTGTCGATGCTTTCGCCAGTCCGTCCATTGTACATGCGCACGCGACGCATGTCGCCCGCGCCACGGAGAAAGCCGAAGGCATTCGCCATCACGGGTGCCGCCGTGACTGTCGTGGCCGCGAATACGCCCATGAGTCCCCGGCGGGAGATGAGGTCCATTGTCATGTCAGATCGCCTGTCCTGCTTCGTTCTTGCGGCCGCGTTCTTCCGCGACATTCTCGAGATTTAGTCTCGATTGCCTAACAATATGTCAAAATGCTGTGCGTCGGGAAACCGCTTTGGTCGCGAAAGCGGGCGTTTTTTCCACCATAGGCAGAAATTCGCTCATCTTGCGGCGGTGTTGCGAATTGTCATCGCAAGCGTTGCGGCAAGGCAACAGGACCGATGTGATGGGGGTGAAATTTCCCTCTGGCTCGATTGAACGGACCGGACGCGGCGGATTGTCCCGTCATATCAGCCGAAAAGTGCGTTGCTGTGGGCGCGGGCTGCAGCAGCAACCGTG
>CERQ01075441.1_pt1 | contig 19781 bp, 14 predicted proteins | sample 530711 | NCBI WGS metagenome assembly CERQ01 (sample SAMEA2620882, study PRJEB7988) | marine metagenome | biome: marine biome (ENVO:00000447); feature: mesopelagic zone (ENVO:00000213); material: "saline water (ENVO:00002010), including plankton (ENVO:xxxxxxxx)" | depth 850 m | reverse complement strand
TTGGTGCCGCGTGCCGTGACCTTTTCCGCGCGGGTTTTGCTGATTGCTTCGTGCGAAAAATGGAAGCTGGTAGCGCCAGCTGCGTTTGCTGCGCGAACTGGCCGGGCCGCTGGAATGTTGAGCTTGGTGAAACGGCGAGACGCCTCCTCGCCCTTTTTCGGTCGCTCTGGCTCGAGCCAGCTGACCGGCTTCTGCTGCCGGACGGCTCGTCCGCCCAGGTCGCCATTGATATGCCGATCACCGAGACTGAATGCTGTCTTTGGGGGCACATTCAAAGCCTCGGCGCCTCGGAAACTTTTTCGCGCTGCAGCTGAAGGATCGGGTGAAGATGGCGTGAATGAAGAGCCACCTCGCCCGGCCGTCAAAGCGGGTTCGCCATTGCGGTCGAGATTGCCACCGAACGTCCGTAGGTTTTCGCTCTTGTCAGTGAGGGATTTCAAACTCTCGCGCGCGGCGTCGAGTTCGCGGTCTTCGTATCGGTTTGCCATGCGAAGACTTATAGGATGATCGTGTAAAATCGAGAAGCCGACCTACAAGTCGGCGACGGATCGCTGCGATAGAGTTTTCAAGCGAGGCCGCTTTGTTGCGAACGGATGCCGTTAGGGAGGGCGAGAGGTCGCGGCGATCGGTTCGTGCAATCGAATAAACGATGAAACGCGTCGCGTTCGAAAAATCCGACCCCAAGGCATCGCCAGGTGGCGCCCCAAGGGTGTTAGCCCGCCGTACGAAGGAGGCCGAGAGGTCGACGTGCGAGCACCGCGAGCCTTATCCGAAGCCGAGATGGCGAAGGACGCAACAGGTAGGGGTGCTGCGAAGCTGCGCCTCTTCCTGAGGTATTGCGCCTAAGAAATAATAGACCTGATACGACTCTGAAAACGGTCGTTATCATGGTCTCTTTCCAGGAACTTGGCCGAAAACGACTGATTGCTGAACGTCAGCCTGTTCGAAAAGTCAGCAAATCGAGGTAGCTTCAGCGATTTCGATAAGGATGGGTGCGTCATCAAGGCAGCGGAATCTGCGGGTTTCGCCTGACGAAGACGATTGAGTGAGGGCTAAATAGCTTTTCGGACAGCCGCACCGAAAAAGGATGCTTTCGGACTTCGTTGGACAAGCTGAGCGCTAATTGCGGGATATGCTGAATTGGTCAGCTACTGAGGGCTAAAGAAGCATCGGGACATAGGAGCGCTGCTACTGGACGCGCGGAAATCCGTGGGTCGTAACCAGTTGACGGCAAGCTGAAGGCCGATTGGCTATTTGGACAATGGGCTTTTCCATCCTAAAACTGGGAGATCTGGACTCGTTCCTGTGGCGAGTCCGGCGGAGTGCACGCAAGGCTGATCGCTAATCGTCGATGCGGACACAAGTGATTTGCGGTCGATTTGGCGACCAGATTTAGGAGTTTTTTGCCGTGGAAATGGGGTCAAAGAAGCAGTTCGACGATGGATCTAATGAGGGCAGAGAACAGCATTCGGACTCGGTTTTGATCGCATCGAAAGGCGCTGCTCGGAAAGCAAAAAGACGTGCCGCGCAAAGGATGGCAGAAGCCATAGGAATGCCTGATTCAGCGGTTGCAGATTGGCTTGTGGACTTTGATAATTTCATGCCTGAAGCGAACGGCTTGACGGCGGGAGAGGACCTGATCGAGTTGTTCGAAAAGGCCTTCGAGGGTTTGAAGGAACTCCGCGGCGGAGTGATCTTCTCCAAAGGATCAGGCATCGATCAGGATGCTTTCGATAATGTTTCTGGCTACTATCGAGATAGCAAAGCGATGCAGGAAATGGCTGCCAGCGAGCCTGACCTAATGCTTGGAATGATCGCGGCCGAAAGAGCGGGAGCGGCATATCTGCTCAAGGCTACGGAGTTCTCGATCCTGCGCACTCTGATGCAAGCCGACCTTGTCCGCAGGCGTGCGCTTGCAGAGTGTTGGAAGCATAATCTGCCGAAAGCTATGCTGGCGTTCTTTGCGGTGATGGATCGGGCGGGATTCAGCAGCAATGACTATCGTCTGTCATCTGGAATGTTCAGTCGGTTCCTAGACTTCGTCGTGAGAGAGACCAGTGAAAAGGTCGATCGTTCGGCGTTGATGCAGGCAGCGATACAGAGCGAGGAACTGTTCACAGGGTATGGAAGTGACGAACTAGGCAGGAAGCTGAGAGCGGAAAGAACCGCATCTGAAGTTGCCGGTGATGGCGGATCAGAGACGCCGTCGGTTCGGATCTCCTCAAGAATAGCGGAGTTGAATTCGCGTCTGGATGGGAAGGATGGCCTAGATGCAAATTTGCAGATCCAAAGAGATTTGTTGGTGAAGGCTCAGCAAGCTGGCGCCGGTCTCGACGCAGAAGGTCGCATAATATTTGAGAGCATCGAGGTCTTCTCGAATTGCGTGAAGGGAGACGCCCCCTCCCCCACGTCTATGCTGGCAACGGTCGATGATGTTGTGGCCGATGAGGCCAAACCGCCGAAGCAATTGATCGAGCCCGAGTTGGCAAAATTGCCTGCCGAACTAGAGGCAGAGGTCGCCCGCGCAAAGACGATCCGTTCTTCGAGGTTCGCTACGTCAAGATGCGAACGGCCATTCGATGCCTATCGATATTCTTCCGGCAAGGCTCCGTTCCAGTTCATGCCTTTGAGGGAACGCGGGCCTGAGAATGATAGGCTTCTGACGGTTTTGGAACCTAGTGATTTTGTGCGTCTGGAGGTTGGAACATCAGGATGCGAATTCGAGGTTATGCCTGGACGGTCTGCCGTTCTCGGGCGTTGTCACGAGCTGATGTTGCCGACCAATGCGGCCGCCGTGCTCTATGGATCTAAGCTTGGTTGGCCTAACAGCGAATCGAGGAAGTTGATGGCTTTCGGGTCGGCGTCCCGACCTGAAAAGTTCGAACCCGGCGGCGATTGGCGGTTGCTCCACAAGGCCCTGCGGGGTGTCGCTGCTCTTCAGATAAGGGAGCTAGCAAATGTGCAATCGTCTCATCTGCTGGCGGTAGATGAGAAAGCGAACGAAGCAGCGGAGGATCTCAGCCGCTGGTGGATGTTCGTCATGTTCGTCCGGCTCAATCCGGAAAAGATGATGGCAATGCTTCCCCCTGGATTCCTTCACGGTGTCCATGGCCCTGACGTGGCGATTGAGGATGGACGGCCCGTGATGGGCGATAGCCATATACGGATAATCGATCCGTTTCAGGATTTGTTGGAGCTCAACATGACGGATGAGGAAATCATCGCCAAACATGGCCCGCGCCATGTCAGGCGCCGGCTCTTCGACAAGGTGTAGAAGGGAGCCCTTTCCACGCCTTTCCTCAAAACGAGAACGGCCCTTAAGCGGACACCCGAGGTTTGCCGCGCATGGGATGATGCGCTCGCCGGCGATGAAGCGCGGGTAGGCTATGGCCGGGTTGCCCTGTCGGGCATCACTCAGGGTCAGCGTGTTCTGCCAGCGTCACCGAAGTCATAGGAATAGGCGATCGTGGTGGGGCCCGGATCTAGGATTTCGCGCAGACCAAGCCGCGAGGCATTTTCGGGCTGCGGTGCGCCCCAGAAGTCATCCATCGGTATTCCATACGCCATGCCGTCGATGACGATTTCCCCGAGATGATAATCGAGCCATACCATCGCGGCCTGTACGACGGGCCTCTGCATGGATCGAGCGGTCATGCCGCCTGCGTTAGCGCTCCTGCGTTCGCACGCCAGTTCCAGGGCCGCAGTTCATCGATCCGGTTGGCGGGATATCGCGAAGCGCGCAAGACCGAGCTCGAGCAGGAAATTACTCGGTCCTGCGAAATGCGCTCTAGTCTGCTAGGTGCACTTATCAGCCGTCTGGGAGATGCATTCCAATCGATAACATATCGGGAAGCGGCCGCAAAAGCATGGTAAGTGGTCCATTACGACGGCTTCTCCTTTTCAATTTCTATCCCCCTGAGAGTCGCGAGAACAGTCATTATCGCGACTCTCAGGGTGTTAAGGTGCCTGCCGTCGAACATTGCGTCTGGCATGGCGATCAGCGCCCAGCGATCGTTCGTCCGCCACGCTAGCGGCTGTTTAACGTGACGAAGCAGCATATCAAACGGCGGCATATCTACTTCGCCCGGAGATACGTTCCTGTCGGCCGAAGGAGCCCCCTCCCCAAAATTTCTTTTTTCAAAATCATACAATGAAATTCGATCCGGTTAGAACCGTTAAAACAGTTAATTAGACTGTTAAAGTGGTTACCGCTCCACTGATCAGCCGGAGATTGCGGCAATCCCACGAGTCGCGGAAGTCTGGGTGTACGCGAAATCACGAGGATTAGTCCGTGAAATCACGACTGAGATGTTCGCGAAGTCCCGCTCATTCGTTCGCGAAGTCCCGACAAAATGTTCGTGGTATCCCGTTCGATGTTCGCGGAATCACGACAGGGCCAGAAAGCCGCCATACGGCCCGCCCACTTTTGCCTCGAAATTAAGAATGGTTGCCTTCAATGGAAAATCGGCGTGCATGTTGATCTCGTTTTGTTCTAGACGAGGGCTGCATTTTAGCCCCTTTAGCCAAGTCGTAATTGGTATCGTGATTTCGCGAACATTTCCAAGAACATTGTAGTATTTCAGTGCGTTAACACTATGTGGGTTATACTGGGAAAGGTGAGAATTCGTCGTTTGTGCGTCGCTTACCAAAAAGGTTTGCCGGTTTCTTGCAAGAAAGCCCCCTTCCCTACTCATACGAAATATGATTGAGCTATCGTGATTTCGCGAACATTTCGGGTGAAAGTGGCTATATTCCGCGGGTTTGCTGTTGTATGTGAGCTTGTTGCGCACATTTAAGGCGTTCGCTCAAGAGGGTTCCTGCGAGATATGTCTGTACGGTTGGAGCGTCGATTGCAGAGGGTGCTCCCAACGACGTGGCTTGGCGACTATCCCGTGCGACAGCGAACGGATCTAGCGCGCGCAGGCTTGGACATGGGCCGGTTTCTTGCGAGAAACCTTAGTCGCTCGCGGTTGAGGATATTGGAGAGTTAGACCGAGAGCCGCGGGCCTCGAGTGGGATGAACAAACGATTTTGCCATCGTTTACTATTTGACTGCCGAATGGCGGCAAAGCTTTCGGTCAGAGAATTGCCGCCCCGGTTGTAAGCAAAATATATTGTGCTTACCGGCCCAATGTGTGGCGGTTGCGCTCATTGTGCTTCTTGGCCCAAGCGATGAACGCGGCTTGATAGTTCGCCGGAGTGCGACTGGGGTCTGCGGACAACCATGCATCGAAGTCGACATGAAGGGCGTAAATATCCCAACCGGGACAGTTTTCGCGTAGGTGGGTGACAGTTTCTGGCTCGAGTATCCCGTAGCTGGCCTTTGCCCCGAATGCGCTGGTGACCTGCTTCAAAAAGCCCTTTGCTTCCTTAGGATCAATGTAGTCCTCAGACTCAGTCGTAGCTCCTTGAACGACGGGGTTCTTCGGTTTGAGCGGGACTACCTGATCGCATTGGTTCGTAGTCTTGCGAAGAAGTTTCTTGCAAGAAACTTCCGCCTCACCTTCGTCGCCAGTGTAAATCATTCGAAGCTTGAGTTGCTTGCGCTCACCGACGGCCACCAGATTGATGCCCGGGAGATTGTCACGATCAACGATCTTCAGGAGATCATGTTTGAAAAGCCTCAGCGGTCGCGAACTACCCGACTTTTCATAAAGGGTTCGGATGCCGATCTCGAAGCCCTTTTCGCCGTGTCTGCCAGCATGCTTGCGAGCAACTCGGTAGAGCCAGCGGTCGAGCCCGCCCTTGAGTTGAAAATAGCGAGGGTCGATTTTTAGGACGCCATTTTCAAGGACAAGGCCCTCATAGAACCAGTTCGACATCTCTAACGTATAGCCTTGGGTCATTTCGCGCTCGTCTATGACCTGGCTCCAACCATCGAGCCAACTGAAGGTCGCTTCACGGCGGCCCTTGGCGCGGATGTTGGTCTTGATTGTCGTTGCGACAAGCCGATCAAGACCGGCCGCAAGGAGTTCGTATTCTCGACCACCGGTTCTGCGCCCGATAGCTTTGAGGAGATCGTTAGGGCGAACGGTTACCTTGCGCGGAATGTCATTCACGCCTTGGCGCTTCATCTCGCAGATAACCGAGGCCAGATAGATCAAGATGTCAGCGTCCCATATCGTAGCGAGGCCATAGGTAGGGTCTGCAGACACGGTGACGTGGGTTTTCCCATCTGGAGAAAGGTAATTGATTGGCTCTTTACGAGTCTTGCTGATCGCGAAAAAGGGCCGCTCCATCATTTCACGCATGTCGCGAAATCCGAAGTCGCCAACGAAGGAAAGGAAGAAATACAGGTCGTCGTTACCACGCACCGTAATGCGTCGATTTGACTCGGCTGATTTTCCGCCTTCCAACGCTTTCAAGGCCATATCATGTCTCCACGGCTGGATTCGCCGTTCGAATTGTCATCCTTCGGCGAGGCCGGAGTCGAATCGGAATTACGAGTTATACCCAGACCATTCGATTATTGGATGCATGGCCTGCACCACAATGAAATTTCTCGAAGCTTCGAAACATCTGAAAATGAGCCGAATCTTCACTCTCGTTGAAGGCTATATCCTGAGCATCGCCGATTCACAAGCATATAATTATAGGATGACACTATGGGCGTCATTAGCGGATCTGGCAGTCCTGAAATATTGTGCCAAGCCGCTCGCAATATGAGGCCTGATTTCATGTGGCGATCAGATTCTAATTCGGCGATCGCTGGTCCTTAGCCGCCGGGTTCGGAAGGCCGCCTAGGATCCCGACGTTTGGGATCGCCAGGGGACGTGGCGGGCAGGTGCACTCTGGTGGAAGCTTAATAATCAGGAGGGCAACGCTCGTGGCTCAGGTTTCTTGCAAGAAACGTACATCAGGTATTTGGACGGGTACCACAAGGTATGGTGGCTATTAAGGCGCTCGGTCGAATCGTGTCGGCGCTCAAAGGCCACGCATCCATCATTCTGGGCAACGAAGGCAGCATAATTGGGCTTCGATGTCGAATTCAGGTGGTAGGGTTGCGATGGTTTGTTGCCGACCCATCAGCAGCATTGTGACTAGTCTTGCTGGAAGCCAGCCAGGCAACCCCAAAGCAGGAAAAGGCAGATCAACTTCATGAGGTCTCTACATGGACCGAAGAGATGAGTCTTGGTGATAGATTCTGAGTCAGGCAGGTAGGGCGAGCGACGCGTCTGAGTTAGCTTAGATTAGTTGATTGCGCCCTGTCTTGAGGAAGGCGGTCTAGACTGTCTTGAGGAAGGCGGTCTAGAATGCAGCTTCGGTTTCTTGCAAGAAACCGCTTAGTGACAATGAGGGGTAGTATCTCGTGCTCGAGCCATTTGCGGGAAGGCTAAGGGGCCAGCCTGTATGGGTTGCTGAGAGCATGAGCAGATCCAAGGGTGCGGCACCTTTGCGTTGTCAGTTTCCTTCGAGAAGATTTTAGGATGCCAATATGCGTTTCTCGGCTACTGCGACAAAGGTTATTTAATCTAGCAATCCCAGAATTCTCGCTATCATAGCCGGGGACGGATCACGCCTTTTCGTTAATGGCCAATGGGGCGGATGCCGAACAACAATGGCGTCCTTCGAGCCTGTAGTATCTTGATTAGAGGAAGCTCGACGTACATCTCAAATGATTGGGCAGAGTAGGGCAATGGCGATCCCTAGCCTTGTGGCGGTTCCCCTTCCTCAAAGCCTCGCCTTTAAAAAGATGCTTGGCATCATTTTTGGAACCGCCCTTCACGTGAGTGCGGAACTATCCCGTTGTCGAAGAATCGCAGCTGGTGGATGGTCATCACACTCCTGCATGATGGCAGGTTCAAGTTTCTTACAGAAACGATAAGGTGGCATGTTCGCTCGTCGTTTGATTCGGCGAGTATGCCTGTTGCTGATAGCAAGCAGGATTAAAGCAAGGGGAGGGGAGGGCTCGCAAAAAATGGCCGCACCTCAAGCGGTGCGGCCACGGACGTGGAACATAAAGAGAACATCTAGGACATTCCGTGATTTCTCATCAGCTCCTGTACGGTTGTGATAACCTCGTTTTCAAGCGCGCCGGAATTGGACATAATCTTCAGAGTTAGCCCACCCTTGGTCGCTGAGCGAACTTCAAGCATGGGTTTGCCAGCCTTGGAGTGTATGAGGTACTTACCACCCACCGCAGGCCTGGCGGGGCGCTCTTGGAGCCGCTTCAGGACTGTTGCGGTGTCCAAGCGGGCTCCGCCATCGATTTCCTTCTGGATCACCTTAGCGGTGCTCAGAGCGGCTCCGCGAAAGTCGGCGTCGTCGAGCTTAACTGCAAGATCATAAGCTTTGGAAAAGCTGAGGTCGGGCAGGCTAGGGATTACGTTGATGATCGCATCTGGAATGGTGGCGATCTTCATCAATCTGGAAACGGTGCTCTTAGCGAGACCGAGTTTGTTGACGAGAGTGGCTTGGCTTCCATTGTAGTGGCGCTCAAGGGCAGCAGCGTAGTTCTTGGCGCGCTCGACTGGCGAAACATCTTCGCGGTTGCGATTTTCTTCATCCGCTAAACGAAAGGCGGCTTCGTCGGTGACGTCTCGAATCTCGAGCCGAAACTTGATCTCCGGGTAGCCATTCTGCTTGAGATATTTTGCCGCGAAGAGCCTGCGCGAACCGTATATCAGCTCGTAGCGATTATCCTTACGCCGAGCGACGCCAGGAATGAGCTGTCCCTGAGCCTTGATGGACTCAATGAGCTCCGCGAGCCGATCAACATTTAGGTCGTTCTGAAAACGGGGATTCCCGTCCCAAACATCGACAAGATCGGGATCGACCTGCTTCTCAACTATTTGTGCGGTTTCGCCAGAGCGGACACGGTCGATTGCGGTGCCGCCATTGCCCATGAGCGAGAGGGCGCCACGAGACTGCTCGCGCTGCTCCGGTGTTCGATAGGCGAGATTGCCCTCGGAAGCTTCATCTCCAACGCTGAGATTGGATGTTACGGCTGAACGAGTGCGCCGGTTCGGCCGGGCGAGGGGGGCTTGCTCGGGGATGCCCTCAAGTGCCGCGTCGAAAATGTCGTCGATGCCGGAGGTCCTCTTCTTGGAATCCGTCATGGCTGGCTGCTCCTGACAATGTTCTCGATGGGATCGCCGGCCCAGCTAAGGAGAATCTCCTTCTCAACATTGGCAAACGCGTCGTCGAGGTTTTCCCGGCACCGCTTGTAGGTCTTTGATGCCCCAATCGGTCGGGTTAGTTCATAGACGCTCTTCCAGCGGGATAGGGCGTGACTGATCTCGGCGGACTCCAAAACCGGCGTGCTAAGAAGCTCTGCTCCAAAACCGGTTTTCAGCACTTTGCTGAACATGTTCTGCTGCGACTTGTCGTTGGTGTTGAACTTCGAACAGATGACGCTGATGAAGTCCATGTTCATAGCCACATCGAGATTAGCGCGGTTCGACGCTTCCTCAAGGTCTTCGGCAACGACGCCTAGCATGTCGAGAAACTTTGCCGTCGATGTATAGTCGGGCATTGTAGCGGCGAGAGGTACGAGCAGGCTATTGGCCGCACGCATCACTGCGATACTGAGGGTGCCGAGTGCCGGAGGCGGATCCAGGATTACGATGTCGTAGTTGGTCGCGACCTCTTCGACTCCCTCCTTTAGCTGGGAAAGGCGGTCCAGGAGGATCGATCCCCCTTTTCCACTGGTGGCTGCGAGCTCATATTCGGCATCATAAAGGCCTTGCATGGAGGGAATAATGTCGATGTTTGGCCAACTCGTTTTTTGGATCGCGTAGTGGAGGCTGCTCTGCTCCTTCTCAATCGACAAGAAGGGATAAAGCGTTTCGCTCTGCTCAACGAAGAGGTGTGGATCGAGACCGAAACATGTCGTCGTAGTGGCCTGGCTGTCGCAATCAATGACAAGGATTCGATATCCCTTTATTGCAAGGTAGTGCGACAGGTGAACTGAGATTGTAGACTTGCCGACACCGCCTTTGAAGTTCTGCACCGCGAGGATCGTCGGCCGGATGTGTTCGGGGCGACGGGGCGAGGCGTTGAGTACCTCACGCATGTTCCATAGGTCTGAAACCGTGTAGCCTAGCCGACGGCCATTTTCACCCGTTTCGGCGGGCGGAAGGCGGCCGTCGGCTTCAGCGTCTCGGATACGTGGTGCCGAGCAGTCAAGGAGCCGTGCGACCTCTTCAATCCCGATCCGGATATCGAGCCGCTTGTGGGCGTCGGGACGAAGAGCGGCAGCCCTGAGTTTGTCTACAACATTCAGAGAGCGCGCAGCGATTGACTTGATGTAATCCGCGGTTGTGATCTCATGCTGAGGCGCGGTTATTAGCGTTTCGCTGCTCATGGTAGCCTCCAAGGGTTTTGTGTCGTATCCCAAAATACGACTGGGCGACGCAAAGTGAAGCCTAGAACAGAAGAAATCCCCATCTGTGGAAAAAGACAGAATGTAGCAGTCGCTGTGCACGCGATATCGACCGTGTGTTGCCATCGCGCATTATCGGTAGGTCGTCGCCTGCGGGAAGATCGGGCTCTTCGTTTAAGCGCATGGGTTTGCCCCCTTTCCGCTTACCTACTGATGTGCGCGAACGATGATGCTGTCCCGCATCAGATATAGACTGCCCCGATCTGCCGACAACGTGTTGAACGCCCGCTTCCATAGGCCACCACGGCCCTAAGGGCGGCGGGGAAGGCGGTCAGGCGCCGATCCTTGCATCAGCTGCGGATCGTCGAACGGCTCGCAGGCATGCGCTTTTCTTTCTCTCTTTCTAATAGCTTGTCCGATAAGAAGGATTATCAGACAAGTTCTACGGTGTCGCAGCTTTGGGTGACGAAGCGCGCTGCCACTCTGAGGAAAATAGGCGCCGGGTTACCATTGCGCTGAAAATCGGATTGCATGGCGCCGATGCCTGGCTATCCGTTCGTCGAGAATAAAGTGTGACGGCGTCGACTGGCCGGAACGCTGTTTTCGCTGGCCGACGCCTTTCAAGGACCCGGTCGGCTAGCCAGCCGGACGCCGAAGCCGATGAGAAATCATCACCGCCAACAGGGCGCAATGGCGCTGACGATGAAGACCGATCGCACCCCCGGCACGAACATCTCGTCCGGCTGGTGATTAGCGAAAACCGGCATCACGACGAACACATCGCCACCGTCCAAGATCTGAGGAGCCGCAACTCGAGCGTGATCGACCAGCTTGCGGAGATATTGATAAAGGGTGAGGCGGCAGGCGTATACCGTTCCAGTATCGACCCTTTCGACCTGCATGCGAATATATCCTCGCTCAGCTTCTACAACATGTCGACCCGCCATCCTTCTCTGCATAATCTCGTCGTCGGTTCGCCGCGCCCGCCGTCAGGGCGAAACGACTGCATCAGATCGTGCAATGCGTGATGCGCTAGGTCGCCAAAGACTGAACGTCTGGGCCCCGCCTGCCAGTTACGCGCAGTTAGATGCTTACTGGAGGATTGGGTGCACTGGGCCGACACGAGATTGTGCACTCTGCTACAGCGCAATCGGGCGTGGATCGGCATAAGGTCGAGCAAGAGGATCCATCTAAGAGAGGCGCTTGATGAACCTGCCCGGTCGCAGCAGCACGCATTCCATTACGAAGAGGAACTGCATCCGGCTCCGGGGGCCACGGGCGATCTTGCTGGCGGCGACCTGCTGCGCGGCGATTGCGGGCACCGGCCTGCAGGGCGCGACGCAGTCGTCTGCGGGATCGGCATTACCGGGCGCGGCGAAGCAGCTTGTGGAGACGACCTGTGCGGGGTGCCATTCCTTTGCGCTTGCCACTTCGCGCGGGCGCACGCCGGGCGAATGGAACGATATCGTCCAGCAGATGATCGGGCTGGGCGCGCCGCTGGGCCCCGAACAGGCGCAGACCGCGACCGAATATCTTGCCGCCACCTGCGCAGGCTCGTCCAATCGCTCACCAATCGAGGTGTTCGGATTGAGTTCGTGAAGGAAAGCCTGGCAATCACCGGCGAAGATTCTCCCATGGCCAACCTGATACTTTCAGTCATGGGCGCGTTCGCCGAATTCGAGCGCGCTTTGATCCGAGAACGACAATGCGAAGGCATCGCTGTCGCCAAGCAACGTGGCGCTTATCGCGGACGAAAACGGTCCCTGTCCGACGAAATGATCGCTGAGTTGCATCGCCGCGCCGCCGCCGGTGAGCGCAAGGCAGCCATCGCACGCGAACTGGGTATCAGCCGTGAAACGCTATACCAGTATCTCCGCGCCGCCACCTGACGCCCATGTTCGCATTATGTCCGGCAAGTCGTTGTCTGGCGCACAAACCCTAAGGTGACGCCCAATACAGGTCGCTCATACTCAGTCTCCTCGCGGAGCCTGGAGCCCAAGGCGTGCAAAGCACAATCATATCGTCGCCTGCAAATCAATGGGTCCTGAGCTTAGGTGGCCAACGATATTCGAATCACTGCTGACTATTCAAAAAGTGAAGCAAGCCTCGACATTTGCCTTAAGAAAACGGCTTAAAGCCGTGATTTTTGCCCTGAAAAGCCAATATTGGTCCGACCTTTCAAACATATTGCCGATCCGAAAATCGATCATTACGTATTAGCTATACGCACACTGAGAGATGCGTAATCGATGAGAGGTTTGGCATCACCCATTCCCCGCATTCGAGATGAGCGAACAGCGTCGACCATCGTGACGAGACTCGCTGGCTAAGCACTGTCTGACCGATGGTGTTTGATGCGGCGCGCCGGTCAGACGGCTGCAACGAAAAAAGACTAATGAGCTGGCAAATAGTGCCTGCGAGATGGAGAGAGCTATGAACGAAACGGCTTTTGCGCAGACGCTGCATGGTAAAAAAGGGCACGAAGTCCACCTTCCACGCAATCGCATGCTGATCGGCGGAGAATGGACCGAGAGCGCCGATGGGCAATGCATCGATGTGGAGGATCCGGCCACCGCCGAAATCTTCACCCGCGTCCCGGCAGGTTCCGCCGAGGATATTGACCGTGCTGTTAGCGCCGCGCGAAAGGCATTTGAGTCTGCAAGCTGGGCGCGCATGCGTCCGCTCGACCGCGGCAAGATAATCGAGAATATCGCCCGCAAGATCGAGGAGCACGCCGGCGAACTGGCACTTCTGGAAAGTTACGACAACGGCAAGGCGGTGCATCACGCGCTAGCCGTCGACGTGCCGGCGGCGATCGACATTTTTCGCTACATGGCGGGCTGGACGTCCAAGATCGGCGGGCAGGTCAATCCGATTTCCGGCGACGGGCAGCAATACCACAGCTATTCCGTGCGCGAGCCAGTGGGCGTGGTCGGCCAGATCGTGCCATGGAACTATCCGCTGGCGATGGCCGCGTGGAAGATCGCCCCGGCGCTGGCGGTAGGCTGTACGATCGTCCTGAAACCCTCGGAAGTTACGCCGCTGACCGCGCTTCGGCTGGCTGAACTCGCGCTCGAGGCCGGTTTGCCCGAAGGCGTGCTCAACGTGGTCACGGGGTACGGTCAGGATGCCGGGCAGGCTTTGGTCGCACATCCCGGCGTGGACAAGATCGCCTTCACCGGTTCGACAAGGGTCGGCAAGCAGATCGTGCGCACCGCTGCCGATGATCTGAAACGCGTGACTTTGGAGCTCGGCGGTAAATCGCCTTCGCTGATCTTTGCCGATGCGGACCTCGAAAAGGCTACGCTCGGCGCCGCGCTCGCCATCTTTTTCAATTCGGGGCAGGTGTGCCTCGCCGCCTCGCGCCTGTTCGTCGAACGATCGGTCTATGATCAGGTGGTCGAGGGCATCGCAAAGGTGGCGCAAGGCTTCAAGCTGGGTCATGGCCGTGATCCGGAAACGATGCTGGGGCCGCTGGTGTCGCGTGCGCAGCAGATCCGCGTGCTCGACTATATCGAACAGGGCCGGCAGTGCGGCGCCGAAGTCGTCACCGGCGGCGGGACCGGCGGCAAGGACGGCTATTTTGTAGAGCCGACGATCTTCGCCAATCCGAACCGCGATGCCAGCATCGTGCGCGAAGAGATCTTCGGTCCGGTTCTTGTCGCGACGCCGTTCGACGATGTCGAGGAGGTGGTGAAGGCTGCCAATGACACGCGCTTTGGGCTGGCGGCCAATATCTGGACCCGCGATCTTTCGCGCGCGCATCTTACCGCACGTCAACTGCAGGCCGGCGTGGTCTGGATCAACACCCACGGCATGAACGATCCTTCCGCGCCTTTTGGCGGCGTGAAGGAATCCGGCTGGGGCCGCGAGGTCGGGGAAGAGGGCTTGCTGCACTACACCGAGACCAAGACGGTGACCGCTCTGCTTGGCGAATGAGCGCGAACATGGCTGCCTTCACAACAGGAAAAGAAGGGAGACATGAGTGAATGAGTTGTTTTTCGACGTGTTTGGCGGCGTGTAGGCAGCGTGCTCACCGCTGCGATCGCCATGCGACTATGGCCAGGACGCAGAAAGACTCGTTCGAAGACACAGTTCCGTGAATTGGAACGATCTGCGTGAAAAGCTTCCCGCATGCGCCGAATGCGCAACGTTTAAATTCGCGATCGGCCAACGCGACCAGATGGTCGAGTGCTGCCGCAATCCAAAGGCGATTGAGGATACGACCATGATCGTCGGGCCGATTTGCGCCTGACGCAGAAGGATCAAGGAGAAGAACGTGAAGGCTGCCATACTCAATAACCTGGACGGTACGTTTCAGGTCGGCGAAATCGAAATCGACGAACCCCGCGACCACGAGGTGCTGGTCGAGGTGAAGGCATCGGGCCTTTGCCATTCCGATCTTCACTTTGCCGAGACCGATTTCGGCGTGCCGCTTCCCGCCGTGTTGGGGCACGAACTGGCCGGCGTGGTCATCGCGGTCGGTCCCGAAGTGCGCGAATTCGAGATTGGCGACCATGTCGTCGGCTCGCTTATCCAGTTCTGTGGTCATTGCCGCGCCTGCAATTCGGGCAAGACCTATCAATGCACCCATCCAGAAGAAACGCTGCGCGCCGATGAGGGTGAGAAGCCGCGCCTGCGAGGTGAGAGCGGGGCCGTCACGCAAGTTTTCGGTACGGGTGCCTTTGCGGAAAAGGCGCTGGTGCATGAAAACCAGCTTGCCAAGGTGCCAAAGGAACTGCCGTTCGCACAGGCCTCGCTGCTGGGCTGCGGCACGATCACCGGGGCAGGTGCAGCGATCAATACCGCTTCTGTCCGCCCGGGCGATACGGTTGCCGTGATCGGCATTGGCGGCGTCGGGCTTAACGTTATTTCGGGTGCGAAGCTGGCTGGCGCAGGGCGCATTGTGGCGATCGACATGCAGCCAAGGAAGGAAGAGCTTGCCCGCAAGTTCGGTGCGACCGATTTCATCGATGCGTCTTCCGGCAATTCTGTCGAAGCGTTGCGCACGCTTATACCGGGCGGCGCGGATCACGTTTTCGAGGTCGTGGGCATCAAGGCTACATCGGAGCAGGCGATCCAGATGGCCCGCAAGGGCGGGGGCGCCTATATGATCGGGGTCCATGCGCCGACATCGACCATCGATGTCAATGTTACGGTCGACCTGTTGACCAATCAGGTTGATCTCCGCGGTGTCTATATGGGTTCGACTAATATCAAGCAAGACATCCCGATGTATGCCCAGCTGTACTTGCAGGGTAAGCTCAACCTCGATGACCTGATCTCGCGCGAGATCGGGATCGAGGAGATTAATGAGGCCTATACGGAGCTGAAGGGCGGTGCGATCGCCCGCAGCGTGATTACCTCGTTCTGATCGAAGCGTTCATCATGTGCAAAAGAAAAGGAGCGGTGCTGAAGCGCCGCTCCTTTTTAGTGGGGCAGAATCTTTTCCGTCAGGCCGCCATGCCCTGACCTTCTTCAGCCTCAGCCATAGCGCTGAGCAGGCGGCGAGCCTGGTTCACGGCGCCGTCGCTGGCAATGCCGACGAAGGTACGACCAGGATCGTCATTGATCCGTTCCTGCTGTAGCGCCAGCGTCTGTTCGTCTTCGGTGATCGTGTCGAAGAACTGATCGAAAAGCTTGTCAGGCACGCCGGTCGCCGGATCGGCCGTGGTGCAGATAGTCCACAAATAATGGCTGGTCGTTTCCGTTTCGGGCGTGATGAAATGGTTGTTCGCCAGTTCAAAGCCATTGTCGCGGCGGCCTTCATAGGCGCCGGTCCCCGCATCGCAGCCACCCGCATTGACGCGCAGGGTCATGCCCCGGGCCGGTTCGAAGCGCACTTCCTGCCAGCGATCGACGCGTCCCTTGAAGCCGCCCGCGTCGATATAGGAACGCGGCGGGACCGAATTGGGCATCTTGCGCAGAAGTTCCACGCGCTTGCCGTCGAACTCTACCTTGGTTTCCGCGCCATAATGCTGTTCGGGGTTACCGCCGATCGTGCCCGCGTGGATGTAAGGCACATGGGTCAGGTCCATGATATTGTCGACGATAAGCTGCCAATCGGCATTCACCGGGAAATTATAGGGTCGCCACGTCCACTTTGGATCGTTGTGTTCCGGACTGTCGATGATCTGTGCGGGATCGGCCAGTTCGGCATCGCCCATCCAGATCCAGATCAGATGATCCTTTTCGACAACCGGATAGCTGCGCACATTGGCGGCAGGCGGAATACGTTCCTGATTAGGAATGCGCGCGCACTTGCCGTCGGCTTCGAATTCGACACCGTGATAGGCGCAGCGGATGCGACAACCGTCTACGTGGCCGGAACTGAGGGGCATCGCACGGTGACTGCACCGGTCTTCCAGTGCGGCGATTTTGCCGTCGTCGGTGCGAAAGAGGACGACCGGTTTGTTCAGGAGCTTGCGGGCGAGTGTCTTGCCCGACTCGATCTCGGCGGCGAAGGCAGCGACATACCAGGTGTTCTTGATGAACATGAATCTCTCCAGATAATTCCTGCCGATCTGAGCGGCACTGTTCTGATCTGTATTTTCAGTATGCTGCCATGCTGCGCGCAAGCCAATTCCAATAGCATAATGCCATAAGATTTTCGGGATGGAGGGGGCATGAAATTCAGCGCCGTTGTCGTGTGTAGGCGGGCGAGGCGCAATTTCACGGGTTCTGAATGGTATTTGCGAAATTGAATAATTGCGATTTGCTTAGATAATAAATCGAATATCGTCAATACGTTGCTTGGCCGCCGGCAACGCAATTTTTCTCTAGCAGCCGGTTTGGAACGGCGCTCGCTTTGTCGCCTGCCTCAGAATTGGCCGACATCACTCTTGCAATGGTAGGACCATTATGCTTTTTCAGTGTTGAGAGTGATCGAGACATTTGAAAGGCACATCATGGACTTCGAACTTCCCGACGAGATCAAGGATTTCTGTGAGGCGACAAAGGCCATCGTCAACGACCTGCTGCCGCTGGAGCGCGAATTCGTTGAGACTGGCGTGGTCCCGCCGATCGTTCGCCAGACCCTAGTCGATAACGGATATTTCGGCATGGCCTTGCCCGAGGAATATGGCGGCCTTGGGCTTGGCGCTCTGGCGCAGGCTGCGGTGCAGATCGAGCTTGCGCGCCTTCCCCCCCAATTCTGGACCGAAATTCGCCCACTGATGGGTCCGGGCGCGAAGAACATCGCCTATCACTGCACTGAAGCGCAGAAGGAGATGCTGATCCCGGGAATGGCAACTGGCGAAATTCCGGTAGCCTTCGCTCTCACGGAGCCGGGTTCGGGGTCTGATCCCGGTTCAATGCGCACCACCGCGACGCGCAATGCCGATGGCTGGGTGATCAATGGATCGAAGACCTATATCTCGAACGGCAAGAACGCGAAATTTGTCACGGTCTATGCCTACACGGACAAGAGCGCAGGTGCTCGCGGGGGCATCTCGGCCTTCTTGATGCCGGCGGATACGCCGGGCTTTTCGGTGTCGGGCGTGATCGAGCTGATGGGTACTTCGCCGGCCGTGTACGAACTGACATTCGATGAATGTCAGGTGCCTGCCGACGCTCTGATCGGCGAAGAGGGCAAGGGCTTCAGCTATGCGCTTGAATGTTTGAACGAAGGCCGCATGAATGTTGGCGCGACGGCAGTGGGAATGGGCGAATATGCGCTCGAACTTGCGACTGAAGAAGCGAAAGTTCGCCCGGCGTTCGGCAATGTCATCGCCGATTTTCAGGCAATTCGCCATTATCTGGCCGGTATGGCGACCGACATGCGTGCCGCGCGCCTGATCCTGCTCGATGCCGCATGGCGCTATGATCAGGGCGAAAAGCGCCGCGAACTGGCTTCGATGGCGAAGCTGTTCGCGACCGAGGCGGGCGGCCGTACGGTCGATACCGCGCTGCAGATTTATGGCGGCGCGGGCTATTGCAAGGGCTATGCGATCGAACGGCTCTATCGCGATATCCGCATCACGCGGATTTATGAGGGTTCTTCAGAAATCCAGAAGAACACCATCGCAAAAGAACTGCTGCGCTGATTCACCTCTGCATTGAATAGGATAGGCTTATGAAGGCCCTGGTGCCCGTGAAGCGGGTTATTGACTATAACGTGAAGCCGCGTGTGAAAGCGGACGGCTCGGGCGTGGATCTTGCGAACGTGAAGATGAGCATGAACCCGTTCGACGAGATCGCGGTGGAAGAAGCGATCCGTCTGAAGGAAGCGGGCAAGGTCGAAGAGATCATCGCGGTCAGCATCGGTCCTGCCAAGGCGCAGGAAACGCTGCGCACGGCGCTGGCGATGGGTGCGGACAGCGCGGTGCTGGTCGAGACCGATCAGGAGGTCGAGCCGCTGGCGGTGGCCAAGATCCTGAAGGCCGTGGCCGCCGAGATCGAGCCGGGAATCATCATCCTTGGCAAGCAGGCGATCGACGACGACAGCAACCAGACCGGCCAGATGCTGGCCGCGCTGATGGACCTGCCGCAGGGCACGTTTGCGTCGAAGGTCGAGGTCGAGGGTGACAGCGTCAGCGTGACCCGCGAAGTCGATGGCGGGCTGGAGACGGTGAAGCTGTCGCTGCCTGCGATCGTGACGACCGATCTGCGCCTGAACGAGCCGCGCTATGCTTCGCTGCCCAACATCATGAAGGCGAAGAAGAAGCCTTTGGAGACCAAGACCCCGGCTGACTACGGCGTCGATATCGCGCCGCGTCTGAAGACGCTGACCGTCGCCGAACCGCCGGTCCGGCAGGCGGGCGTGAAGGTGGCCGATGTCGATGAATTGGTCGCCAAGCTTAAAGCAATGGGAGTCGCATGATCATGAAAACGCTTGTTTATGTCGATCACGACAACGCCAATCTGGGCGATGCGACGCTCGCCACAGTCACCGCTGCGGCAAAGCTGGGCGAAGTGCACCTGCTGGTCGCGGGCGCTGGCTGCGGCGCAGTGGGTGAAGCGGCTGCCAAGATCGCGGGCGTGGGCAAGGTCCATGTCGCGGATGACGCAGCCTTTGAACACCAGCTGGCCGAGAATGTCGCGCCGCTTGTCACCTCGCTGATGGATCATCATGACGCGGTGCTGTTCCCGGCCACGACCACCGGCAAGAACATCGCGCCGCGCGTGGCGGCGCTGCTCGATGTCATGCAGATCAGCGACATCCTCTCGGTCGAGGGCGACAAGAGCTTCACCCGCCCGATCTATGCGGGCAACGCGATTGCGACCGTTGAATCGACCGATGCGAAGCTGGTCATCACCGTACGCGGCACTGCCTTCGACAAGGCCGAGGCCGAGGGCGGATCGGCTGCCATCGAGGCGGTCGCCTCCACCGGCGATGCGGGCAAATCCAGCTTCATCGGCGCCGAGATCGCCAAGAGCGAACGCCCGGAACTGACCAGCGCCAAGATCATCGTGTCGGGCGGCCGCGCGCTGAAGGACAGCGAAACCTTCGAAAGCG
>CERQ01049371.1_pt1 | contig 19932 bp, 21 predicted proteins | sample 530711 | NCBI WGS metagenome assembly CERQ01 (sample SAMEA2620882, study PRJEB7988) | marine metagenome | biome: marine biome (ENVO:00000447); feature: mesopelagic zone (ENVO:00000213); material: "saline water (ENVO:00002010), including plankton (ENVO:xxxxxxxx)" | depth 850 m | reverse complement strand
CGCACAGCCGCCATGCCATGTCCTGATCCGGCAGCCACTTGCCCCCGACGATCGTATCCATGAAGTGCCGCTCGACCGTGTCACCATGTCCCAGGGCCACATTGTAGCCGCCCTGAACCATGCGCGTGCAGCCGCATTTGCCGATCAGCCCCTTGACCGCGATGGTGATCTTGGTCCCCGGCGGTGCCGATTGCTGGGCGTGCAGCGCGCCGAAAAGCCCTGCTCCGCCGGTGCCAAGGATCAGGATGTCGGTGTCGTGACGATCGATATCGCTTTTCAGGGGCATGATCACACCGCTTGCAGGAAAAAGGTTCCGGAGACGAGAACCGAGAGGCCCACCGCCCCCGCCGCCAGCGTCTTCTGGCGAGAGGTCCATGGCATCAGTTCAAGCGCGAGAAGGCGCAACCCTCCGAAGAAATGGACGGCCAGCAGGAAGACCAGCCCGAATTCCGCGAATTTTACCAGCGGCATGTCCGTCCATGCCAGGAATCCGTCCAGCCGCGCGGCTTCGTTCAGGGCCATGGACAGAACCCAGAAATGCGCCGGCAGGAACAGGGCCAGCAAGGCCCCCGAGACGCGATGAAGAATGAAGGCATACCAGAGCGGATGGGTGCGGTGCGGGCGGATCATGCGACACCCCCGGGGGCGGTAACGGCCCAGACGGCGCGCACGCCCATCCAGACCAGAACCAGAAAGGCAATCCAGGTCAGCACGGAAAGGGCGCGCGCCCCAAGACCCAGCCATTCATGTGCGATGACGCGCAGGCCGATCGCCGCGTGGACAGACACGGCAATGACAAAAGTCCCGTAAAACGTCGCCCAGGCAAAGCTGCCCTGCGTTCGTCCCAGGATCTCGGCTGCGCTTAGCCCGCCCTGAATCGCATAGATCATCACCGCGAGGTGCCCGATGACCAGAGGCGCCATGACCAGCGCCGACAATCGCTGCAGCAGGTAAAGCCGGATGTCCAGCATCGGTCAGGTCCTCCGCCTGAAGAACGCGGCGGCGGTCGCCCGCTTCAGCCCGGCGATCGCGTCCATCGGATTCAGTCCGTTGGGGCAGAAATGCGCGCAACTTCCCATCGAGTGACAGTTGTGGCAGCCACCGGCGCCGCTGACCGCATCAAGGATTTTGCGCGAACCCGCATCCCTGGAATCGTTGTAGAGCGTCCAGGCACGATTCAGCGCCGCGGGACCGAGGAAATCGGGATTCCCGGCCACGGTATCGCATGACGCATAGCAGACCGAGCAGTTGATGCATTCGATCCCGGCATCGGCCTTTACCCGCTGAACGCTCGCCGGGTCGATCTCCTCGATCTGGTCGTTGCGGGTCTTCGACGGGTGGAACACGCCTTCCGCCTTGACCCATTTCTCGAAAAACGGGTCCATGTCGGCCGCGAGATCCTTGATGACCGGCAGATTGCGCAGCGGCCCGATCTCGATGCAATTGTCCTTCAGCACCTTCTTGACATGCGTGCGACAGGTCCAGCGCGGCTGGCCGTTCACCATCATCGCGCAGGATCCGCACATTCCGACGCGACATGCAAAACGGTATGACAGCGTGGGATCGTCGTTCTGCTGGATCCACGCCACGACATCCAGCACGGTCTGGCTGTCTTGCGCGGGAACGTCAAAGATCTGGAATTCGCCACCTTCATGGTCGCCGCGCCAAACGGAAACCTTCATACGGGTATCGGTCGAAGACACGGTGCCGGATCCTTGTCTGCTTGCGTGATGTTCATCTCTTTCCAACGATGCATACGTTTAAATGAAAGTTACAAAAAGCGACAATTACTATACAATCGTGTTAGTTTAGCTGACATATTCGGGCGGGGCACCTCTGTCGCATCACCCGATCGCCGGTGGCCTGCGCCGAATATCCGGAACAAGCCCCTTGCGCTTTCCTTGAATACATCCATATACCATCCATACAGATGGAGAATGGAAGATGGGCAACGTCACGCAGATCGGCCAAAGGATGCCCGAGAACGAGAAGATCACCATCAATATGGGATTCGTGGATCTCGGCAGGATCGACCTGCTCGTGCAGGAAGGATTCTATTCCAATCGCAGCGACTTCATTCGCACGGCGATCCGCAAGCAGTTGGACACGCATGGCGACGCGGTGGCCAGATCGATCGAACGGCATACGATGGAGCTTGGCCTGCGCGACTACAGCGCAGCCGATCTGAAGGCCGCGCGCGATGCGCATGAAATACTGCATATCAAGGTCGTCGGCCTCGTGCGGATCGCATCCGACGTGACGCCGGAACTCGCCCTCGCGACGATCGGGTCCATCGACGTGCTGGGGGCCCTTCAGGCCAGCCCTGAGGTCAAGAAGGCACTTGGGTCGCGTATCCGCTGACCCCCAATCAAGGAAAAACAGAGATGACAGACGATGCAAGCTCGGCGATGCGCCGGGCCAGTGACCTTGTGCGCGCCGGAAACCCGATCGCTGCCACGGAAATGATCCAGGCCGCCTTGCGCGGCACGGCCGCGTCCGCCATGTCGCGACCGGGGCCGGTTCCGGAAACGCTGCGCGCGGCAGAAGATGTCGCGCCCTTCGGCAAGGGCCGGGGTTTGCGCAAGACCCTGGCCGAACTGGCCGCCCGAGCACGGCCGGGCGGCGGGGTGGGCGGTGCGCCCGCACCCGAGCCGGTGCTGCCCAGGGGTGCCCGCTTCGACCATGGCAGTTTCACCTGCCCGGCGGGAGAGCGGGCATACCGTCTCTACATTCCCGACCTGCGAGCGCGGCGCCCTGCCGGTCTGGTGATGATGCTGCATGGATGCACCCAATCGCCTGCGGATTTCGCGAATGGCACCGGGATGAACCGGATCGCCGATGCCCATGACCTGATCGTGGTCTATCCCGGCCAGTCGCGTGGGGCGAACATGCAATCGTGCTGGAACTGGTTCGCGCCGTCCGATCAGGAACGCGGAAGCGGAGAACCCGCGATCCTCGCCGGTCTGGCCGTTCAGATCCGTCAGGATCACGACATCCCCGAGGACAGGATTTTCGTTGCCGGATTGTCGGCCGGCGGTGCGATGGCGGTGATCCTCGGACGGGCCTACCCGGATGTGTTCACTCATGTGGGGGTGCATTCCGGTCTGCCCTACAAGGCGGCCCGCGACGTGCAATCCGCCTTCGCGGCGATGGGCGGCAGCTTGCGCCAGACTTCTGGCGCACCCCTCCGCCCGCTGCCGACGATCGTGTTTCACGGTGCGGCGGACGCCACCGTCAACGCGGCCAACGGACAGCGGATCGTGGACGAGGCGGGCGCCGCCGGGGCCGAGCTGCGCGATAGCGGCACGATGGGCGGGCGCCGCTATATCCGTGATACTGTGCTGGCCCCGAACGGTCAGCCGATCCTTGAACATTGGCGCATCGACGGGCTGGGCCACGCCTGGTCGGGCGGCGATGCGACCGGCTCCTATGCCGATCCGGCCGGCCCCGACGCAAGCGCGGAAATGGTGCGGTTCTTTCTTGACGCGACCGGGACGGTTTCATGACATGACCTCCTTCCCGACATGCTCCGTCGCGGCCAAAACCACCTTCGGTCCGACAAGGGGCCGGATGGCGGCAAGGTCGGAAACTGCCGCCCCAGGCCACGCGACGCAGCCTGCCGGGGTCTCCGGCCGGCCTGTGCGCATCGTCCCGGCCGCGGCGACGTCGGGTCAGGTCCGGCCTTTCGCGGAACCAAGATGATCGGCCTTTTCCGCATCGCGCGCACCCATCGGTTCGTCCGGGCCGACGGTCGAGTCGGCGGCGGTCTGGGCCTCGATCTCGGCGTTCAACTCGGCTCCGAGCAGGACGATGAAGGCCGAAATCCACAACCACATCAGCAGGATGATGACGCCCGCCATGCTGCCGAAGGTCTGGTTGTAGCTGCCGAAATTGCCGACGTAGAGAGAGAAGGCGATCGATGCGAGGATCCAGATCACGCAGGCCGCGATCGCGCCGGGCGTCAGCCATCGCCATTCCGCGTCATCGCGCGACGGACCATATCGGTAAAGAACCGCAAGCCCGATTATCGTCATGATCGCAAGCAGGATCCAGCGCGACAAGGCCAGCACCGTTTTCAGCCAGCCCGGCAGGGCGACAAGATCCAGCGCGACCGGCACCGCCAGCGCCGCGAGAAGCCCCAGCAGCAGGCCGACGATCAGAAACACCGTCAGGCCAAGGGTCCACAGGGTCTTGCGGATGAATCCGCGATCCTCGTCTTCATCATAGGCGACGTTCAGCCCTTCCATCAGGCTGCTCATTCCCTTGGACGCGGAATAGATCGCAAGCAACAGGCCGATCAGGAACGCGATCCCCAGGCCCGCATCCTGCGATCCCGCGACGGCGACCGCCTGATCGAGGATGATCTGCGCGGCCTGCCTGGGGATCATCTGGGTCAGCGTCGCAAGCTGCGCGGTCACCTGGGCAGGGTCAAGCACCATGCCCGCCAGCGCCATCAGCGCCGTGATGGCCGGAAAGATCGCCAGCAAGGCGTAGAACGCGACGCCCGCGGCAAGGAGGCCAACGTGATCCGAGACCAGTTCGTCCTTCACGCGAAGGGCGATGTCCTTCCATCCTGCCGCGGGAATTTCCGCCGGGGTGTCGGCGTTTCTGCCACGGGTCATGCGATGCCTCTTTTGCTGAATCCGGCCCGCACGGGATGCGCGGACCGGCAGGTTTCATGGCGTTTTTCGATCACGACCTGTTCTGGACATCGCCCAGGTTCTGCTTCTCGGCCTCGGTTTCGGCTGCGCCCGCGATCCGCTCGCCCGAGGACTTGGCCTTGTCGATCGCCGATTTCGCCGCGCTGTCCACCTCGTCCCGGGTTTCTTGCGCGATCTTTCTGGCTTCGTCGGTCGCGGCCTCAGCGACCTTGCCGAGTTTCTCTTTCTCCTCGGCGTAAAGACGTTCGGCCTCTTCCATCAATCGATCGCTCTGTTCGCCCAGATAACGGTCCTCGGTCCGGCTGCGCGGCAGTGCCGCACCAATGGCGGCGCCGACGGCAAGGGCAAGCGCACCCGCGATGAGCGGCTGTTCCTCGAAGATATCGACGGCCATGTCGCGGCCTTGACGGGCATATCGCAGCGACGCGTCGCGTGCCTCGATCGCGCTTTCACGCGCGGCGATCACGCGATCGCGTGCTTCCTCGGACAGGGCCTCGGTGCCCTCGGCCAGCCGCGCCCGCATGGCTGCCGCGCGATCCGATGCGCTGGTCGCCGCAGCGCGCGCGCTGTCGGCAACCGCGCGGCCGGTATCCGCCACCCCATCGGCGGCACCCTTGAGCGTATCCGTGACCGATCCGGCCGCGCGTCTGGTGGTATCCGCGACAGAGGCGCCAGGGCCGCGCCCCGATCCCCCGGCCCCGGACGCCGCCTCCGAGGCATTCCCGGCGACGCCCGGGGCGGTGTATTCTGCCCGCGATGACAGGCCAAGTCCGTCACTGTCATGGTCTCGCGCCCAGGAGGGGGTGTTTTCGGGCCGCGCGAAACGTCCCGTCCCGGTCACGGGCCGGGACCTGTGATCATCCGCGACACCGCTACGCGCATCGTGACCGTGCCGGCGGCCATACCGGCCGTCCTTGTCGTCATCATCGAACCGGCCATGGCGCGCATCGCGGGCGGCATGGTCGTGCCCGCCGCTTCTGTCGCTCAGCATGAGCCAGGCGAGGCCGGCCCCGGTCAGCGCCAATGCCAGCGGATTGCGCTTCACCGCGTCCGATACGGAACGGCCGATATCGCCGCCATGCTCGCGGACCTGATCACTTACCTGCCGCGCGAGGCTTTCGATCGAAAACCTGTCTTGCAGGTCCGACAGCGTATTGGTCAGACCGGCGCGTTCGCGTTCGATATCGCGTTCGATCTCTTTGGGGGAACGGGTCTCATTGGTCATCATAGGCCTCCTTCACGGCGCGCGCGTCGCGCTTGACGTTCTTCGCGGTCCTGCTGGGGGCGAGACTGCTGAGTTTCAGGTTGTCCTTGCCCTTCTTGAGCATCACGTAGGCGATGATCGCGAAGACGACCCCGACGATCAGCGCCGACCAGCCGCCGGGGATCCCGGCCTCGGTCAGGGCGGCGACAAGGGCGGCAGACAACACGTTGAGAGCGGTCAGCGCCACCACGAGGGCGCCGATGATCAAGCCGATGGCGGCGCCGGCATTGTTGACGTTTTCGTTGATTTCCGCACGGGCCAGATCGACCTCGTTGCGAACCAGGCTGCTGACATGGGACAATGCGTCGTTCAGCAAGCCGCTGGCGGACTTGTTCGGTTCGGTGCTCATGCTGATGTTCCTTTCGCTGTCGTGACGGGGGCCGGGCTTTGCAGCGGATCGGCGGCTGCGGGGCCGGACATGCCAGCCAACGAGGGGTTGGCGGGCTGTGATGGCCTGCTGCCTGACGCCTTGGCGAACCGGGTCGCTGCAAACCCAAGGAGTGCCGCGCCCCCCAGGAAAGCCAACGGATTGCGCCGCGCAAAGTCGTTGAGGGTTCCGACGACCTCGCCCAAATCCTTGTTTCGCATGGCTTCCGAGGCATCGGCCAGCCCGTCCGCGATCTGGCTGAAGGTGCGTTCCTGAGGCGATCCGTCACGCATCTCATCGGCCGCGGTCCGCAGCGCGGAGGCGACATCCTTCACCTCGCCCGCCAACGCGCCCTTGGCCTTGTCGGCCTGTCGTGTCGCTTCGTGGGAAACCTTCCCGGCCACATCCTGCGCCCGCTCCTTCACCTCTTCCGACGCCGAGCTCGCAGCCGACTTGGCCCTGCTCGTCGTGTCCTGGTGCGCAGTAGGCTTCTGTTGGTCAGTATTCGTCACAGCTAAATCCTTTCGAGTTGCGCGATCCGCTTGCAGACCGCGAGAATGGGACGGTCACGGATCAGCGGGGCGGTCACGGTCCAGGCCACCTTGCCCGCGCCGCGCGGTCAGCCCGCCCGTGCTGCGGGCGCGACAAGAACGGGCCGCACCCATGACATCCTTGCCGGGTTTCATCGAACTTGTGGGCCGCCCTCTGTGCCGGCGTTTCGCGCGAATCCCCCGATCACATGCCGATCCATGACAACGTGGCGACGTTTCCGCCCGCGGCAGTCAGGGATAGTCGTTCCGAGGGGCCGGGTGTGCCGGCCAGAAATCCACAGAGGTGCAGCCCGAACACTCATGAAATTCGCAACAGGGCTTTCGCGGGAAAACCGGGATCGCCCGTTGGTCCGGCGGCATGAACGCTTCCACGCCGCCGAACCCTTGTCTGGCCTCTGAGCCTGGTCGTCGTCAGTTCGACATCGAACCCGCAGCGCCGCGCTTCTGTTCGATCGCGTCGGCGGCCTTCATTTCCGGGGTGTCGGTGCACGCCGTAATGACCTCCTCGACCGGGATCTCGAACATTCCGCTGACGCGCATGATGGCGACGTCGCCACCGGCGCTGCCAGCCTGGCTGCCGCCGGCATCGGCGGACATTCCGCCGCCCGATTGTCCGCCACCAGACGCCGATGCCGAGGCATCCGCACCTGCCGCGGTCGCGCTGCTGTCAGTGGCCATCGTCGTGTCCGACGCCGCCCCGCTGGAGCCGCTGTTGGCAGAGGTGTTCGCATCTCTCGTGATCGCGCTGCCATCGGCCGCGGTCGCGGCATCCGATGCCGGCTTGTCCATGGCGCTGTTGGCAGAGGTGTTGGCATCGCTTGTCACGGTGCTGCCATCGGCCGCAGTCGTCGCAGAGCTGTCGCCGGATGCGGACCCTGTCGCGCCTGACGCCCCCGCCGCAGCCGACTGGCCGCCGCCTTGACCGGCCGACATTCCTGCATCGCTGCCTTTCTTGTACCCGGCGATATAATACAGGGTGCCCGGAACCAGCGCCGTGTCCATGGCAGTAATGTCCGCGCAGGTCACGGAATCCGGGCTTTGTTCTTTGCCCGTGGTCTGTTTGCTCGCAGATTCGGACTGAGCCAGTGCCATATTCGCCGACAAGGCGCAGATGGCGGTGGTCGCTGCGATCCTGATTTTCATTGGCATGATTGATTTCCTCCTCCGGCTGAATTTCAACCATCGGGGAAACCCGGCGCCCAAGGCGGCGGTTCCTGAAGCTTTTGTTAATCGGAACGCGGCGGAGAGGCTGCTGGCAGCGACCGCCCGCGAAATCATTTCGGCCAGGAAACAAGGGCGCGGACGTGATCCGTTGCCAGCCTGCGGCGCCATGTCCGGCCCGGCGTTGAACCCACATCGTGGACTGCGGGCAAGGGATCAACCAGAGGGCGCGACCTTCCGGAGATGGGACAGGGCAGGGCCCAGCAGGTCGGGGTCGGCCTGCGACGAACTGACCGCGCAAACCGGATAGGGGAATTGCGGCGCGTCCGGGACAAGGTGCAGTGCGCCCGAGGCGAGATGGGGCGCGATGTCGCGCTGGCGGAAATAGCCCGAGCCCCCGGCCGCCAAAATATAATCGGCGGCAAGCGGGCCGGGATCGAACGTCACGCCGGCGCCCTGAAACGCGGGAAAGCCGGAAACGAAGCCCTGCGAAAAATCCGGGCCCCAATCGGCGCCCACCAGGGTCTGCCCGTTGGCGGGGTCGGCGGCCGGGTCGGTGCTGGCCAGAACCAGCCTGTCATCCGCCAGCAGATCGATGCGCAGGCCGGGCCGTTGCGGCGGCGCATGGATCACCACCGCTTCGACAAGACCCGCGGCCACCTGGTCGATCAGCGTTCCGGGCGCATCGACCTGGACCCTGAGCGCGATGTCGGGGCATTCGGCCCTGAGCCGCCGGATCCAGTCCAGCAGCAGCGGCTGCCAGAGGCTCATCTCGCCGCCGATGGCAAGGATGGCTCTGTGACCCTGCGGAACGGCGACCTGGCGCCGCATCTGCCGCGCAAGCTGCACGAAGTTCGGGGCATGGCGCAGAAATTGCCGGCCGGCGGGGGTCAGCGCCGCGCCGCCCTTGTGGCGCACGAAAAGCGGGCGTTCGAGTTGGTCCTCCAGCGTGCGGATGCGTGCGCTGACGGTGGTCTGGCCGATGTTCATTTGCGCCGCGGCGGTATTGAAACTGCCGGTGGCGACGATTTCCAGAAAGGTCTCGACAAGTTTGGTATCCATGACGCCTGTTAGCAGATTTATTGCATTCATCGTGCAGAATTTTTCGTTTGTCTGCATCCCGATCCGCGCTCATGCTGCCCAGGAAACAGGGATTGGCTCGACAAGAATCCAGCCAGAAGAACAGGATAGAGGCGCGATTTGCCGAAGACGAGCGACATCAATTCTGCGAGGGCGGAGCAGGACTTGTGGCGGCTTGCCGGCCTGGGCGACCGGCCGTCCTTTCCGATCGCGGCAACGACCGCCGCAGTTGACGCCTGCGCCGGGGCGGCCCCGTGACCGCGGCACTCGAAGCCAGGGGTCTGACCAAGGAATTTCGCGGCTTCGTTGCCGTGAACGACGTGAACCTTTCGGTCGAAACCGGCTCGATCCACGCGCTGATCGGGCCGAACGGCGCGGGAAAGACGACCTGTTTCAACCTCCTGACGAAGTTTCTCAAGCCGACCGCGGGGAAGATCATCTACAAGGGCCAGGATATCACCGCCCTGTCGCCGACCCAGATCGCACGGCTGGGCATCGTGCGATCGTTCCAGATCTCGGCCATCTTTCCCGATCTTACGGTGCTTCAGAACGTGCGCATCGCGCTTCAGCGGCGGCGCGGCGAAAGCTTCGATTTCTGGCGTTCGGAAAAGACCCTGTCGCGCTATGACGACAAGGCGCGCGACTATCTGGAAGAGGTCGGACTGACCGAGTTCGAGCGTCACCGCGCCGCCGAACTGCCCTATGGCCGCAAGCGCGCGCTGGAAATCGCGACGACGCTGGCGCTGGACCCCGAGATGCTGCTTCTGGACGAGCCGATGGCCGGCATGGGCCGCGAGGATGTCGAACGCATCGCCGCCCTGATCCGCCGCGTATCGAAGAACCGCACGATCCTGATGGTCGAGCACAATCTTTCCGTGGTCGCGGATCTGTCGGATCGGATCACGGTTCTGGCGCGCGGCGAGATCCTGGCCGAGGGCGATTATGCCGCGGTGTCCAGGTCACCCGAGGTGATCGAAGCCTATATCGGAGCCGACCATGAGTGACGCGATGGCACAGACGGAACGTCCGGGCCGGACGGCGGGCGCCATGCTGGCGGTGCGCGATCTCAATGGATGGTATGGCGAAAGCCACGTTCTGCACGGCATCGAATTCGACGTGGCCGAAGGCGAGGTGGTGACGCTTCTAGGCCGCAATGGCGCGGGAAAGACCTCGACCCTGCTGGCGATCATGGGCATTCTGGGCAAGCGTGAGGGCTCGATCCGGTTCCAGGGCGCCGAGATCGTCGGAATGCAGCCGCGCCAGATCGCGCGCCTGGGGATCGCGCTCTGCCCCGAGGAACGCGGCATCTTCGCCTCGCTCAGCGTCGAGGAAAACCTGATGCTGCCGCCGCGTATCCGGGAGGGCGGGTTGTCGGTGGACCGGATCCACGAGCTTTTCCCAAACCTCAAGGAGCGTCGCCGCAGCCAGGGCACGAAGCTGTCGGGCGGCGAACAGCAGATGCTGGCCATCGCCCGCATCCTGCGCACCGGTGCGCGGCTTCTGCTTCTGGACGAGCCGACCGAGGGGCTGGCGCCGGTCATCGTGCAGCAGATCGGCCGCACGATCCTGGCGCTGAAGCAGGAGGGCTTCACCATCGTGCTGGTCGAACAGAACTTCCGTTTCGCGGCCTCGGTGGCGGACCGTCACTATGTCGTCGAACAGGGCAAGGTGGCGGACATGATCCCCAATTCCGAACTGGACGCCAATATCGACAAGCTGCACGCCTATCTGGGCGTCTGAGAACCATCCCGCGCACGGCGCGGCCAACAGAAGGAGACCGACCTTGATCAGGAACATTCTCATCGGCACGGCACTTGCCACGCTGGCCATGAACCCGGCGCTGGCTCAGGAAATCAACGTGAAGCTTGGCGTTCTCAACGACCGCTCTGGCGTCTATGCCGATCTTTCGGGCGAAGGGTCGGTGATCGCCGCGCAGATGGCGGTCGAGGATTTCAAGGCCGCCGACAAGGGCATGAAGGTCGAGATCATCTCGGCCGATCACCAGAACAAGCCCGACATCGGTTCCAGCATCGCGCGGAAATGGTATGACGAAGAGGGCGTGAACGCGATTCTCGACGTGCCGACCTCGTCCGTGGCCCTTGCCGTGGCCGACATCACCGCCGAGAAGAACGGCGTGCTGATCAATTCCGGCGCCGGATCGACCGAACTGACGCAGGGTCAGTGCAAGCCGACGACGATTCACTGGACCTATGACACGGCGGCTCTGGCCAACGGCACCGGCAAGGCGCTGACCGATGCGGGCGGCAAGAAATGGTTCTTCATCACCGCCGATTATGCCTTTGGCCAGTCGCTGCAGGAAAACACCGCCAAGGTGGTCGAGGCGAGCGGCGGCGAGGTCGTGGGCAATGTGGATGCGCCGTTCCCGACCACCGACTTCTCGTCCTATCTGCTGCAGGCACAGGGCAGCGGCGCCGACGTGATCGGGCTGGCCAATGCCGGCGGCGACACCGTGAACGCGATCAAGCAGGCCTCCGAGTTCGGCATCACCCAGGCCGGTCAGAAGCTGGCTGCGCTGCTGTTCTTCATCACCGACGTGCAGGCGCTTGGCGCACAGACCGCACAGGGCCTGTCGCTGACCTCGGCCTTCTACTGGGACCGCAACGACGCCACCCGTGAATGGTCCAAGCGGTTCATGGAACGGCACGGCGCCGAGCCGACGATGGTGCAGGCCGGCGTCTATTCCGGCACGCTGCAATATCTCAAGGCGGTCGAGGCACTGGGCAGCGCCGAGGACGGCAAGGCGGTCGCCGCCAAGATGAAGGAGTCGCCCTTCGACGACCCGCTTTTCGGCAAGGGCTCGATCCGCGGCGACGGCCGGGCGATCCACGACATGTATCTCTACGAGGTCAAGACCCCCGCGGAATCGACCGGCGAGTGGGACCTCTACAAGGAAGTCGCGACGATCAGCGGCGAGGATGCGTTCCTGCCGATGCTCGAGGAATGCGACTTTACCAAGCAGTAACCTGACGGGGCGGTCGCGCCGGAGAAATTCTGGCGCGGCGCCATTTCAATCACGGGACGGAACGAGATGTTCGAACTTCTGGGCGTGCCGCCGCAGGTCTTGATGGGCCAGCTTCTTCTGGGGCTGATCAACGGATCGTTCTATGCGGTCCTGTCACTGGGACTGGCGGTGATCTTCGGGCTTCTCAACATCATCAATTTCGCCCATGGCGCCCAATACATGATGGGCGCCTTCGCCGCCTGGATGCTGCTGACCTATGTCGGGGTGGGCTACTGGCCGGCGCTGATCGTCGCGCCACTGGTCGTGGGCGCCATCGGCATCGTCCTGGAACGGCTGATGCTGGCACGGCTCTACCATCTCGACCACCTTTACGGGCTTCTTCTGACCTTCGGACTTGCACTGATCATCCAGGGGCTCTTTCGCAACTATTACGGCATCTCGGGCCTGCCCTACCAGATTCCCGCGTCGCTGTCGGGCGGCTACAACCTTGGCTTCATGTTCCTGCCGACCTATCGCGGCTGGGTCGTCGTCGCCTCGGTCATCGTCTGTTTCGCCACCTGGTTCATCATCGAGAAGACGAAGCTTGGTGCCTATCTGCGCGCCGCCACCGAGAACCCGGTTCTGGTCGGCGCCTTCGGCATCAACGTGCCGCGCATGATCACATTGACCTACGGTTTCGGCGTGGCACTGGCGGGCTTTGCCGGCGTGCTGGCCGCACCGATCTATTCGGTCAATCCCAACATGGGCGCCGACCTGATCATCGTGGTTTTCGCCGTCGTGGTGATCGGCGGCATGGGATCGATCATGGGGGCGATCCTTACCGGCTATGGCCTGGGTCTTGTCGAGGGTCTGACGCGCGTGTTCTATCCCGAAGGGTCCGCCGTCGTCATCTTCGTCATCATGGCGATCGTGCTGCTGTTCCGGCCCGAGGGTCTTTTCGGGAGGGCAGGCTGATGGCGATCGCCGAAGACACGGTCAAGACCGGCCCCCTGCGCGAAAGCATCGGCATGCCGCGGCTGCACAAGGTGATCTTTCTGGTCCTGCTGGGGCTGGCGCTGCTGCTGCCCTACGGGGTCTATCCCGTCTTTGCCATGAAGGTCATGTGTTTTGCGCTTTTCGCCTATGCGTTCAACCTGCTTCTCGGTTTCGGCGGACTTCTGTCCTTCGGGCACGCGGCCTATTTCGGCGGGGCAAGCTATGTTGCCGCCCATGCCGCGAAAGTCTGGGGACTGACGCCGGAATTGTCGATCCTTGCCGGCACCGTGGCCGCCGCTTTGCTGGGGCTGGTCATCGGCGCGCTGTCGATCCGGCGGCAGGGGATCTATTTCGCCATGGTGACGCTGGCCTTCGCGCAGATGGTCTATTTCTTTGCCCTTCAGGTGCCCTTCACCGGCGGCGAGGACGGCATCCAGTCGGTGCCGCGCGGTGATCTGTTCGGACTGATTTCGCTGCGCTCGAACATGGCGCTGTACTATTTCGTGCTGGCGATCACCTTCGGCGGCATCCTTCTGATCTACCGGATCGTGCATTCGCCCTTTGGCCAGGTCCTGAAGGCGATCCGCGAGAACGAGCCGCGCGCCATTTCGCTGGGCTATCAGGTCAATCGCTACAAGCTGATCGTGTTCACGCTGTCGGCGGCGCTGGCGGGGCTGGCCGGCGCGACCAAAAGCCAGGTCTTCCAGCTTGCCTCCCTGACCGACGTGCATTGGGCGATGTCGGGCGAGGTCGTGCTGATGACGCTGCTGGGCGGCATGGGAACCGTGTTCGGCCCCATCGTCGGAGCGGCGGTCATCGTCACGATGCAGAACTATCTTGCCACCTTCGGCGCGTGGGTAACGGTGATCCAGGGGGCGATCTTCGTGATCAGCGTGCTGCTGTTTCGCGAGGGCATCGTCGGCGTGATCTCGAAATGGCTGAAGCGGCCGCTATAGGCATTGCCCCAGACGCATTGCCGCAGGCCCGCGCGGGAAGGCTGCGCTGATGCCCCGGCGCGGCAGGAACGGGCCAAGATCGGCTGACGTCAGGAAACCGACTTGTTCCCGATACCCGAATGTCACGGGATAGTGCTAGCCCGGTTGCGATACCAGCCAATCGGAGCCAGCCCATGACCTTTTCGCGCATGTCCCGCCGCCGCCTGCTTGTCTCCGGCCTCGCCGGGACATCGATTCTCGCGATGCCGGCGATCAGCCGCGCCAGCAGCCGCCCTGTCCTGACCCATGGCGTGCAGTCCGGCGATGTCACCGCGCAGGGCGGCATGGTCTGGACCCGCGCCGACCGGCCCTCGCGGATCGCGCTGGAGGTCGCGACCACCGAGAGCTTTCAGGATGCCCGCCGTCTGGGCGATCTGAACGCGTTGCCGGAAAGCGATCAGGCCGTGAAGGCGCTGGTCGAGGGCATGGCCCCGGACCAAACGGTCTTCTATCGCATGACCCCCACCGATCTCGGCGATCCGAACGCGACCGGTGCGCCGCTGACCGGCCGCTTCCGCACCGCGCCCACGCAAAAGCGCGATATCCGCTTTGTCTGGTCCGGCGACACGGCCGGGCAGGGCTGGGGCATCGACGACGAGGGAATGCGCAGCTATGCCACGATGGCGCTGCACGAGCCGGATTTCTTCATCCATTCCGGCGACACGATCTATGCCGACGGACCGATGCAGGACGAGGTCGCGATCGAGGGCGGTCTGTGGAGGAACCGCATCCTGACCGACGAGGTCCGCAAGGTCGCCGAAAGTCTCGACGAATATCGGGGGCGCTGGAAATACAACCTGATGGACCAGCATGTGCGGGCCCTGTCGGCGATTTGCCCGACGCTGTTCCAGTGGGACGATCACGAGGTGGTCAACAACTGGTCGCCCGGCAAGGATCTGAGCGCGGATGACCGCTACAGCGAAAAGTCGGTGCCGCTGCTGATGGCGCGCGCGCAGCGGGCCTTTCACGAGATGACCCCGATCAGCTACAACCCGGCCGAACCAGGTCGCGTCTATCGCAAGATCGGCTATGGTCCGCTGCTGGACATCTTCTTTCTGGATCTGCGCAGCTATCGCGGCGCGAACAGCGATGGAATGCAGGACGCGGTGACGGCGCAGTCCCAGATCCTCGGCAAGGCGCAGATGGATTGGCTGAAGGGGGCGCTGAAAGGCTCGAAGGCCACCTGGAAGGTGATCGCCTGCGACATGCCCATCGGCGTCAATGTCTGGGACAAGGTCGCCGAGGATCAGCGCTATGTCGAGGCCGTGGCGAATGGCGATCCCGGCGCGGCGAAGGGACGAGAGCTGGAATTCGCGCAGCTTCTGCGATTTATCCGCGACGAGAAGGTCGCGAACACGGTCTGGCTGACGGCGGATGTGCACTACACCGCCGCGCATGAATACCATCCCGACCGCGCCGCCTTTCGGGATTTCGAGCCGTTCTGGGAATTCGTGTCCGGACCGCTTCACGCGGGCACCTTCGGGCCGAACGATCTGGACATGACCTTCGGGCCCGAGGTGAAATTCGTCAAGGCGCCGCCGGCGGGCCAGGCGAACCTGCCGCCCTCGGCGGGGATGCAGTTCTTCGGTATCGTCGATATCGAGGCTGCCTCGGGCCAGATGCGGGTGCGGCTGATGGATCGCGGCGATCGGGAATTGTGGTCGATCACGCTGGATCCGAAACCGGCCTGAATCCCGGCCGCGGGCCGCGCCCGTCTCAGCCGGGCGGGGTCCTGCGGTCCCGCCGGCGGTCGCGCAGGCCGGACAGGGCACGGTTCTCGGCCCGGATGCGGATGGCCAGGACGGCCGCATTCAGCGCGGTGAAGATCAGCGCGACGGGCCACAGGCCCAGCACCACCGGCGCGACCGCGATCTCGGCCACGACGACGGCGTAGTTCGGATGCGGGATCAGCCGGTAGGGCCCGCGCGCGACCAGCGGCCGATCCAGCACGATGATCCGCGTCGTCCAGCGGTCGCCCAGCGAGGCCAGCACCCAGAGCCGGGCCGCCTGAAGCGCCACGAACAGGATCAGCCACAGCGGACGGATCGGCTGGTCCCAGCCGAAAATCGCGATGGAGGCCAGCCAGCTTGCGTGAAGCGCCACGATCAGCGGATAATGCGCCGCGCCGTGTTCGACCGCGCCTTGCGCCAGCAGCCGCACCGTGTTGCGCCGCGCCAGGATCAGCTCGGCCAGTCTTTGCAGGACCAGGAAGGCGATGAAGGCGGCCGCGCCTGTCATGGCACGAGGATCGGCACGGCCGACAGCGTGAAGCCGGGTCCAAGCGCCAGCACCAGCAGGTCGCCGCGCTGGTCCGATGCCAGCACCTGCTCCAGCACGAACAGCACCGTCGGCGCGGACATGTTGCCGGTGCGGGCCAGCACGGCCCGTTCGGCGTCCAGCGCGCCTTCGGGCAGATCCAGCGCCTGTTCCAGCGCCACCAGCACCTTGGCTCCGCCCGGATGGCAGACATAGCGTTGGGGCGCGTGACCGGGAATCAGCGCATCCAGCGCGGGCCGCAATTCGCGCGTCGCGAAATCGGGGATCGAGCGGTCGAAGATCACGCCCAGCCCGTTCTCCTCGACCGACCAGCCCATGATGTCCAGCGTGTCGGGCCACATATGCTGGCGGCCGGTGCCGATCTCGGGCCGGCCGTCGTCCCGCGCTTCGCCCGCGCGCAGCACCAGTGCCGCCGCGCCATCGCCGAACAGGGCGGTGGCGATGATGTCGGCCTTGCGCAGCCGGTCCAGACGGAACAGCAGCGTGCAGGTCTCGACCGCGACCAGCATGACATTGGCGCCGGGCCGGGCCGCCGCCAGATCGCGCGCGATGCCCAGTCCCGAGGCGCCGCCCGCGCATCCCAGACCGAAGACCGGCACCCGGATCGCGTCGGCGCGAAACCCCATTTCGCGCGCCACCTGCGCCTCCAGCGTCGGCGTGGCGATCCCGGTCGAGGAAATGGTGACGATCACATCGACCTCTGGCGCCGTCAGGCCCGCCATCTCCAGCGCCCGGCCGGCCGCCTGCCGGAACAGGTCCGAGGCGCCGGACAGATAGGCCTCGGTCCGGTCCCGCCAGCCGCGTGGCGTGGTGAACCAGTCCAGCGGCACGACCGACCGGCGTTCCTCGATCCCGCCGTTGCGAAAGGCCGGGATCAGGCGTTCGAACTGCGCAAAACGGGGGCCGAGGATCGCGCGGGCCGCGTCGATGACTTTGTGCTGTGGCAGCAGGTGGGGCGGCACGGCGCTGGCAATGGCCAGCAGACGCACCGGCGCCGCGAGGATGGCTGGCATGAGGATTCCCGTCTGTTCCGTCCCAGTAACGCATCCCGCGGGAAAAAGGGTGCACAGGGATCGCCGCGACGCGGCGAAAACGGCACGGCGCGCGCGCGGCGCAACCAAGAGGGCCGCGCCCGGCGGCGCGGCCCGTCATCACCGAAATTCGGCCGGATCAGCTGTTGACGCTGTCCTTCAGGGCCTTGGCGACTGTCACCTTGACCTGCTTGTCGGCGGGTTTGGTCATCATTTCCTGGGTCTGCGGGTTGCGGACCTGACGTTCGGGCCGGGCGCGGCAGGCGACCTTGCCGATGCCGGGCAGCGTCACCGCGCCGCCATTGGCGACTTCACGGGTGACGACGCTCGCGATCGCGTCCAGCGCCGCCGCGGCCGATTTCTTGTCCGAGCCCATTTCCTCGGCCAGAGTTGCCACCAGCTGGGTTTTTGTCATCGGTTTTGCGGAAGCCGTAGCCATTCTTCTGTCTCCTCTTGCCCCTGTCGTTCCGGGCCCAAATTAGCGCCTTTTGCGGCATATCGCCTGCTACACACGGTTTTGACCGGCAGATCAAGCATTTTTCGCGTCGCACGCGAAAACCGGCCTTTCCCGGCCCCGCATGTCGCGGGGTTACAGGAAGGCGGTCTCGCTGAAGGACCGCAATTTGCGCGAATGGATCCGTTCCAGCGGCATCTCGCGCAGCTTTTCCATCGCGCGGATGCCGATCAGCAGGTGGTTGGCGACCTGCGTGCGGTAGAAATCGGTCGCCATCCCGGGCAGCTTCAGTTCCCCGTGAAGGGGCTTGTCCGAAACGCAAAGAAGCGTGCCATAGGGGACGCGAAAGCGAAAGCCGTTGGCGGCGATGGTGGCGCTTTCCATGTCCAGCCCGACGGCCCGCGACAGCGACAGGCGGTGGACCGGGCCGGACTGGTCGCGCAATTCCCAGTTCCGGTTGTCGATCGTGGCGACGGTGCCGGTGCGCATGATCCGCTTCAGTTCATAGCCTTCCAGCCGCGTGACCTCGGCCACGGCTTCTTGCAGCGCCACCTGAACCTCGGCCAGGGCCGGGATCGGCACCCAGACCGGAAGATCATCGTCCAGCACGTGATCCTCGCGAAGATAGGCATGGGCCAGGACGAAATCGCCCAGGCTCTGCGAATTGCGCAGGCCCGCGCAATGGCCGACCATCAGCCAGACATGGGGGCGCAGCACCGCGATGTGATCCGTCGCCGTTTTCGCATTCGAGGGGCCGACGCCGATATTGACCAACGTGATGCCCTGACCCGCCGCGCGCTTGAGGTGATAGGTCGGCATCTGCGGCAGCTTCGACAGCGGCCTGATCGGCGTCTCGGGATCGGTGATCTCCTGATCGCCCGGCGCCACGAAACTGGTATATCCCAGGGCCGGGTCGGCCAGCGCCATGCGCGCGAAGGCCTCGAATTCGTCCACGTAGAACTGGTAGTTGGTGAACAGGACGAAATTCTGGAAATGTTCGGCCTTGGTGGCGGTGTAATGCTGCAGGCGCGCCAGCGAATAGTCGATCCGCTGCGCGGTGAAGGCGGCCAGGTGATGGGTTCCGTCCGGCAGGGGGCCGGCGACCCCGTTCACGATGTCGTCGTTCATGGTGTTCAGATCCGGCACGTCGAAGATGTCGCGCAGCGAGAAATCCAGCACGCCTTCCTGCGGCACGGCCAGTTCGCTTTGGGCCGCGACCGCGAAGTGAACCGGCATCGGCGTCTCGCTGAGGCCCACCGTCACCGGAACGCCGAGATTCTTGATCAGCAGCGCGATCTGCTCGGTCAGGTAGTTCTGGAACAGATCGGGCCGGGTGATGGTGGCGGCATAGCTGCCCGGCGCGACGACATGGCCAAAGGAAAGCCGCGAATCCACATGCGGATGGCTGGTGACGGTCAGACGCAGTTCCGGGTAGAAGGCGCGATAACGCGCGGCGGGGCGTCCGCCCTCCAGCAGGCGGGTGAAATGGTCCAGCAGGAAATCCGTCGACTCGGTATACAGCCGCTGCAGCCGCGCGACGGCGGCGCGGGCATCGGTGAACTGCTCGCGCGCGGGGGAATCGGGGCTTTCGACGGGCAGATAGCGGGAATCCGTGTCCATGGTCTTCTTATCCTTCTTGTTGCGCGGATCCTGCCAGCCCGGCGCGGGTCAGGCAAGCGTCTGGCGGCACCGCCGCGGGCGCGTTAGCCTGCGCCCATGAAGATGCTGATTTTCGGTCATGGATACAGTGCGGGCTTCCTGACGCCCGCCTTGATCGCGCGCGGCTGGCAGGTCAGCGGCACGACACGCGCGGATCCCGACCGGGTGGCCGCCGCGGGGGCCGCGCCGCTGATCTGGCCGGGGCAGCGGGATGCGGTTCGCGCGGCGATTGACGGGGCCGACGCGGTTCTGGTTTCGGTCGCGCCGGGATCCGGGGGGGACCCGGTTCTGGCCGCCTTCGGCGCGGATCTGGCGCGCGCGCGGCCGGGCTGGCTGGGCTATCTGTCCACGACCGGGGTCTATGGCGACCGGCAGGGCGGCTGGGTGGACGAGGACAGCGCGACCGACGCCAGCGGCCCGCGCGGTCTGGCGCGGATCGAGGCCGAGGCCGGGTGGCGCGAACTGGCGGAGGGC
>CERQ01005572.1_pt1 | contig 19944 bp, 15 predicted proteins | sample 530711 | NCBI WGS metagenome assembly CERQ01 (sample SAMEA2620882, study PRJEB7988) | marine metagenome | biome: marine biome (ENVO:00000447); feature: mesopelagic zone (ENVO:00000213); material: "saline water (ENVO:00002010), including plankton (ENVO:xxxxxxxx)" | depth 850 m | reverse complement strand
CCTGCGAGGTCGTTACCACCTGCTGCACCCGCCCCGAGAACCAGCCCTCGAGACCGATATTGACCAGAAAACCCGCGAACAGCGCGACCAGCACCGTCGGCACCAGCGCCAGACCCGCGAAGATCGCCACCAGCCGCGCATGAAGACGGGATCCTGCCGCCGAAGCCCGCCTGGCCGCGATCAGCCGCGCCATGCGCAGCACGACAAGACCCAGAAGAACGATCAGATAGACAAGATCCAGCAGCAGGATCAGCCGCAGCATCCGGCTGGCCGCGCCCTGGCTGAATGGACCAAGCACGGTCATCGTTGCCACGGCCAGCACCGCGCCCAGCCCGAGAACGGACCAGGTCAGGAAACCACGCCATTGCCGCGGCAAGCGGATGCGCGCCAACCTGTCCCAGCTCAGCCCTGATGCGGACCCTGCCATAACCCCCACTCGCCGTCTCTCGCGGCTTTGCTGTTGCCGGGCCGTAACTGCGGCGCGGCACCCTGTGGCGGTTTTACATCAGTTTGCGGCGCCGTGTCACCTCGATATTCAACTCGGTCAGCTTCTTGCGCAGCGTATTGCGGTTGATGCCCAGAAGATCGGCGCATCTCAGCTGATTTCCCCCCGTCGCATCCAGCGCGACCTGAAGCAACGGACGCTCGATCTCGCGCAGGATGCGGTCATACAGACCCGGCGGCGGCAGCGCGTCGCCGTGCAGATCGAAATAGCGTTGCAGATGCGCCTCGACCGAATCCGACAGCCGCGCATTGCCCGGCGGCAGCGGAACCGCGGCGGCAGTGCCCGGCGCGCCGTCGCGGAGCGCGGCGGTTTCGGTCGCGACAGAGGCCATGCCTGCGCCGCCCCCCTGCTGGTTCAGCGCCTCGCGCATTTCGACGGCGGTGACGACCGGGCCGGCGGCGATCAGGGCCAGCCTGCGCATCATGTTTTCCAGCTCGCGGACATTGCCGGGGAAGGGATGGGCGCGCAGGGCCGCCGCCGCCTCGTCGGAAAGGCTGCGTTCGGGCAGGCCCTGGGCCGCGGCGCGTGCCAGCAGATGCGCGGCCAGCGGCAGGATGTCATCGACCCGTGCGCGCAGCGGAGGCACCGAGACGGTGACGCCGGCAAGCCGGTAATAGAGATCCGATCGCAGTCGTCCCGATGCCACATCGGTCTGCGGATCAGGGCCGGTCGTGGCCACGATGCGCGGAGCCTGCGCCCGATCGGGGCCGGTTTCCATCGCCTCGATCAGCCCGATCAGACGGGCCTGCGCGCCCTGATCGAAGCCTGCCGGGTTCTCGATCACGATCGAGCCTCCGCGCGCCTTCTCGGAGGCGCGGCCAATCGCCTCTGGTCCGGCATCGGCCGAGGTCAGCACCGCCAGCCCCCGGCCGCGCCGGTCCGACAGGTCGTGAAAGGACCGCGCGATGGTGGTCTTGCCGACGCCCGGCTCGCCCGCGATCAGGACCGGCAGATCGGCGTTCAGGATGCGCGCGACCATGCGGAACAGGTTTTGCATGGCGGGCGCATGACCGATCAGCGGCATCGCCGGATCGGCGCCCTGGCGCGGCGCGGGGTCAGGTTCGGGTGCGGGTTCCGATTTGCGCGGGCGGCGTGACAGGGCAAGGTTCGCCTTGCTCATCAGGTCGGGCAGATCGAAGGGCTTGGGCAGATATTCGAACGCCTCGGCCTCGGTCGCACGGATCGCGGTGACGATGGTGTTCTGGGCCGAGATCACGATCACCGGCAGATCGGGCCGCGCCTGCCGGATGGCGGGGATGCGGTCGATGCCGTTGCCATCGGGCATCATCACGTCGGTGATGACCAGATCGCCGCGCCCCTCCTCGACCCATTTCGACAATTGCGCCAGGCTGCCGGTCGCGTGAACCCGGCAGCCCGCGCGGGTCAGCGCCTGGGTCAGCACCGTGCGGATGGTGCGGTCGTCGTCGGCGATCAGAACGGTTCCGTCCATGGCGTCGGTCCTTATGCCTTGGGAAGCGAGATGCGGAATACGGTGCGGCCGGGGCGGCTGTCCACGCGGATCAGCGCGCCGTGGTCGGTGATGATCTTGCTGACCAGCGCCAGGCCAAGTCCGGTGCCGTTCTCGCGGCCCGAGACGAAAGGCTCGAAGATCTGATCGGCGATCGCCAAGGGCAGTCCGGGTCCGTTATCCTCGATCGCGATCTGCAGGGGCAGCGGCCGACCCGTCGGGTCGGCTTCATCGGGTGGCAGGCGCAAAATATGGTCATAATGGCTGTGCAGCCTTATCACCGGCAATTCGGTGCCTTTCAACGCCTCGGCCGCGTTCTTGACGAGGTTCAGACAGACCTGCGTCAGCTGGTCGGGATCGGCCAGGGCGGGCGGCAGCGACGGGTCGTAATCGGCCACGATCTGTACCCGCCTGCCAAAGCCCACCTGGGCCGAGCGGCGCACCTTTTCCAGCACGTCGTGGATGTTGACCGGCCGCAGTTCGGGCGGCGAGGTATCGCCGAACCGTTCCACCTGTTCCAGCAGGGCCGCGATGCGGCGGGTCTCGCTGACGATCATCTCGGCCATCTCGCGATCCTCGGCCGAGGCGTTCATGCCCATGATCTGCGCCGCGCCCCGGATGCCTGCCAGCGGATTCTTGATCTCGTGGGCCAGCATCTCGGACATGCCGATGGCGCTGCGTGCGGCGGTGCGCACGGCGCGGTTCTGATACTGCATTCCATGGTCGTCCAGCGGCACAAGCAGCAGCATGACGGCGCCGCCGGCCTCGCCCGCCGGCGCGGCATGGACGGCGGCGCGGCGATCCTGATGTCCACCCGCACGATCGCCGATCTCGAACAGCACATCGGCGTGATACAGCGCCTCGTCGCCCCGCAGCACCCGACCGATCAGCGCCCTGAGCGAGGGGCGGATGCGCACCCGCTTGCCCATCGATTCACCCTCCAGCGCCTTGCCGATGGTCGAATTGCGCGAGACGTTGAGCCAGATCTCGGCCGAATCGTTCATTGCCGCCACCCGGCCCTTGGCGTCCAGGATCAGCGCCGGCAGAGGCATGACCATCCATCCCGGCCCCGGCGCGGCCTCGCGGAAATCGGCCGGGCGCGGGCTGGTCATGCGGCGCGGTCCCCGCGAAAGGACGCGGATCCGCCGTCGGGCACGGCCTCGGCAAAGGCGCGGCGGATCAGCGCCGTGGCGGCGGCCGGGCTGTCTGCGCGCAGCATCTCGGCCCGCAGCGGTGCACTTGCGGCCTCGGCATACCAGCCCAGATGCTTGCGCGCGACGCGCAGACCCAGCTCGGCCCCGTAGAAGTCCAGGATATCGTGATAATGATGTTCGACCGCGTCGGCCAGGGCCGGGCCTTGCGGGATTTGCGGCGCGGGCGTGCCCCAAAGCTCGTGCGCGATCCGCGCCAGCCGCCAGGGCGCGCCCTGCGCCCCGCGACCGACCATCACCGCCTCGGCCCCCGAGGCCGCCAGCGCCGCCCGCGCGCTGGCCGCATCCACCACATCGCCATTGGCGACCAGTGGCGGGCGGCCCGCGATGTCGGCCACGGCGCGGATTCGCGCCCAATCCGCGCGGCCCTTGTAGAACTGCGTCCGCGTCCGGCCGTGAACGGTCAGCATCCGGACCCCCGCATCGGATGCGCGACGCGACAATTCGGCCGCATTCAGGCAATCCTCGTCCCAGCCCAGCCGCATCTTCAGCGTTACCGGCACCGACACCGCGCGCACCACCGCTTCGATCAGGGTCAGCGCATGATCCGGATCGCGCATCAGCGCCGCGCCCGAAAGCCCGCCGGTCACCTTCTTGGCCGGGCAGCCCATGTTGATGTCGATGATGGCCGCGCCCATTCCCTCGACGATGCGCGCGGTCTCGGCCATGGGGCCTGCCTCGCGGCCGGCGATCTGGACGCTGACGGGCAGCGCGCCTTCGGTCAGCGCCTTGGCGCGGATGGCGGCGCGGGTCGAGGGGCGGGGTGTCACCATCTCGGTCGAGGCGACCATTTCGCTGACCATCAGCCCGGCGCCGTGTCGCGCCACCGCCCGGCGAAAGGGCAGATCGGTGATTCCCGCCATGGGCGCAAGAAACACCGGCGGTCCCAGTCGCGTGTCGCCAAGGCGGATCGGTTCGGGCTGCTGCATTCTGTTGTTCCTTCACCTTGCTTGGGGCAGTCGCAAGGATGCTGCGGCGATGATCACTTGCGCCCGAGACGACACCGGCGCAACTGCCTTCATAATACGCATTCCGCCCGTTTAGAAGGCAGGTCCAGGCGACCGCTGGTGTCGCAAGCGGGGGCCCTGCGGGTCGCATCCTGACTGGCCATCGGACGTCGCGCGTGATTGGATCGGGCCAGCTTGGCCAAGGGGGCGGGATGTTTCTGTCGGTGTTCGATCTGTTCAAGGTGGGTGTCGGCCCGTCCTCGTCGCATACGATGGGGCCGATGGTGGCGGCCGCGCGGTTTCTGGCCGCGCTGCGCGACCAGCCCTTCCGCGCCCACGGGCTGACGGCCAGCCTGCATGGCAGCCTGGCCTTTACCGGCAAGGGTCATGCCACGGATCGCGCCACGATCCTGGGCCTTGCGGGCTTCGAGCCTGCGACGATGCAGGCCGAGGCGGCCGAGGCCGCGCTGGCCCGCAACCGCGAAACCCGGACCCTGACGCCGCCCGGCCTGCCCGAGATGGCCTTCGATCCCGAACGCGATCTGCAATTCGATTATGACAAGCCGCTGCCCGGCCACGCCAACGGCATGACCCTGTCGGCAAGGGACGCGCAGGGCGATGTGATCTTTCACCGAATCTATTATTCGGTCGGCGGCGGCTTCGTTCTGACCGACGAGGAACTGGCGCGAAAAGGCAACGAGGATCGCAGCGACGCGGTGTCGAAAGTGCCCTTTCCCTTCGCCAGCGCCGCCGAAATGCTGGCCATGGCTGAAAAATCGGGCATTTCCATTGCCGCCATGAAGCGCGCCAACGAACTGGCCTTCCGCAGCGAATCCGAACTGCGCGAGGGGCTGGACCGGATCTGGCGGGTCATGCGCGACTGCATGGATCGCGGCTTGTCGGCCACGGGAAACCTGCCGGGCGGGCTGAACGTGCGCCGCCGCGCGCGCGGCATCCACGAAAAGCTGATGGCGGAACGTGGTATGAACCTGACCGCGCCGCACGTCATCAATGACTGGATGTCCACCTATGCCATGGCCGTGAACGAGGAAAACGCCGCCGGAGGACAGGTCGTCACCGCGCCCACCAACGGCGCGGCGGGCACGGTTCCCGCCGTGATCCGCTACTGGCTGGATCATGTTCCCGGCGCGACCGAACGCGATCTGCCCGATTTCCTGCTGACCGCAGCGGCGATCGGCGGCTTGATCAAGCACAATGCCTCGATCTCGGGCGCGGAATGCGGCTGCCAGGCCGAGGTCGGCAGCGCCTCGGCAATGGCGGCCGCCGGGCTGGCGGCGGTCCTCGGTGGCACCCCTGGCCAGGTCGAGAACGCAGCCGAGATCGCGCTGGAACATCATCTGGGCATGACCTGCGACCCGGTGAAGGGGCTGGTCCAGGTGCCCTGCATCGAACGCAACGGCCTGGGTGCGATCAAGGCGGTCAGCGCGGCCAGCCTGTCGCTGCGCGGCGATGGCACGCATTTCGTGCCCCTGGACGCGGCCATCGAGACCATGCGTCAGACCGGACGCGACATGTCCGAGAAATACAAGGAAACCTCGCTGGGCGGATTGGCAGTGAACGTGCCGAACTGCTGAGACCGGCTTGCCGGCAGCGGCTTCGCGAAAGCCCGGGCGATCGACCATGTCGGCGCGCACGCGCCCCCGACCTGCCGGCGCCGGCATGACCGCGGGCTGCCGCGGCGCCGTTCCGGTTGCCCGGGCGATCGGTGTCAGGGCTGGGGCGGGGCCGGCGGCTGGCCGTGGCGCGCGTCGGGCAGGCCGTGGGTGCCGCAATCGCGCAGGGGCTGACGCAGCAACAACCACAGTCCAAGGGCAAAGGCCCCCACACCGACGAGCGGACCCCAATACAGCGTCAGCCAGCCCAGAACCGGCACGCCCAGCACGATCATCGTCCAGAAGGCGACAAAACGATGCCTTTGGCGCAAGTATGGGATCAGGCTGGCCAGGAGAACCCAGGCGGCCGCCGCCGCGACCGAACCGATGGCAAGCAGTGTCACGCGGCCCGTCCTTGCAGACGCGCCGGAAGCGCATTGGCCCAGCCCGAGATCGTGCCCGCGCCCAGGCAGACCACCATATCGCCCGGCCGCGCCTGTTCGCGGACCAGCCGTTCCAGATCATCCTCGTTCAGGATCGCGCGCGCGTGGCGGTGACCATGGGCGATCAATCCGGCCACCAGATCGTCGCGGGTGGCGCCGGGGATCGGATCTTCGCCGGCGGCATAGACATCGGCGATGGCGACCACGTCGGCCTCGTTGAAACAGGTGCAGAAATCGTCAAAGAGGCTGGACAATCGCGAAAAACGGTGCGGCTGGTGGACCGCGATCACCCGACCCTCGGTCGCCTGGCGGGCGGCTTTCAGCACCGCCGCGATTTCTACCGGGTGGTGGCCGTAATCGTCGATGATGGTGACGCCGCCGACCTCGCCCACACGGGTGAATCGCCGCCCCACGCCGCCGAATTTCGCCAGCGCCTCGCGGATCTCGGCCTTCTTCATGCCCAGATGGCGCGCCACGGCGACGGCGGCGAGGCAGTTCGAGACGTTGTGGTCGCCCGGCATCGGCAAGGTGCAGCGCTCGATCATCTCGACCGCGCCCTTGTCGTTGGGGCCTTCGCCCTGCAGCGCGATGTCGAAATGCGCGATGCCCTTGTCATAGGTCAGGTTCATCGCCCGCACATCGGCCTGGGCATTGAATCCGAAGGTCACGACGCGGCGTTCGGTCAGCCGGCCGACCAGCGACTGAACCTCGGCATGATCGGTGCAGCAGACCGCAAGACCATAGAACGGGATCGAGGATGCAAAATTGTAAAAGCCCTGCCGCAGCGCATCGAAGCTGCCCCAATGTTCCATGTGTTCGGGGTCGATATTGGTGATGATGGCGATGTCGGTGGGCAGGCGATTGAAGCTGCCGTCGCTTTCGTCGGCCTCGACCACCATCCATTCGCCCGCGCCCGCCCGCGCATTGCTGCCATAGGCGTGGATGACGCCGCCATTGATGACGGTCGGGTCCAGGTTGCCCGCGTCCAGCAATGTCGCGACCATGGTGGTGGTGGTGGTCTTGCCATGGGTGCCGGCGATGCAGATGTTGGATTTCATCCGCATCAGTTCGGCCAGCATCTCGGCCCGGCGGACGACCGGCAGGCCGCGGCGGCGGGCCTCTTCCAGTTCGGGGTTGCCCTTCTTGATCGCGGTCGAGATGACCACCACGCCGGCCTCGCCCAGGTTTTCGGCGCGCTGCCCTTCGAATACGGTCGCACCCAGGGTTTCCAGGCGGTCGGTGATCTTCGAGCGTTTCGCATCGCTGCCCTGGACGCGGTAGCCCAGCGTCATCAGCACCTCGGCGATCCCCGACATGCCGATTCCGCCGATGCCCACGAAGTGAATGGGACCAAGTTCACCGGGCAGTTTGGTGGCGGCATTCATCAGGCAATCTCCGTGACAAGGTCGTAAAGGCGGCGCGCGGCATCGGGACGGGCCAGCGACAGCGCGGCCGAGGCCATGGCGCGCGCACGCGCGGGATCGGTCAGGATCGCCTGCATGTCGCGCGCAAGGGTTTCGGGGTCAAGCGTCGATTCGGCACGCAGCAGCGCGGCGCCGGCATCGGCCAGGGCCCGCGCATTGGCGGATTGGTGGTCGCCCGCGGCAGCGGCGAAGGGGATCAGGATGGCGGGCCGGCCGATCACCGTGATGTCGGCGATGGACGAGGCACCGGCACGGCTGATGACCAGTTGCGCCCGCGCCAGCCTTTCGGGAACATCGGCGAAGAAGGGCTGCACATCCGCCGTTACGCCCGCCGCATCATAGGCGGCGGCGACCCGATCCGCGTCCTCGGAGCGGGCCTGATGGCTGACGCGCAGCCGGGTGCGCAGATCGGCGGGCAAAACGGCAATGGCGGCGGGAACCATGTCGGACAGGACGCGCGCGCCCTGACTTCCGCCGATGACCACGAGGTTCAGACCGCCTTCATCGGGATCGGCATAGGGACTGGCCGCGTGGTCCAGGACCGAGGCGCGGACCGGATTGCCGGTATGGATGCCCGCGACCCCTCGCGGCAGCGCGGTCGGCCAGATACCGCAGGCGATGCGATGGACACGCGCCGCGAAAAGGCGGTTCACGCGGCCCATGACGCCGTTCTGTTCGTGGATCATGCGCGGCAGCCCCATGCTGAGCGCCGCCGACAGGGCGGGAATCGTCGGATAGCCGCCGAAGCCTATGACGACCGAGGGCCGGTCGCCGGCAAAGGCGCGGCGCGCGGCCATGATGCCTGCAGCGATCGTGAAGGGCGCGGTCAGCTTGCCAGGAATGCCCCCGCGCGCCGTGGTGGCTGCGGGAACGATGCTGCGCTGGACCGCGTCGGGAAAGGCCCCGGCATAGCGCGCGCCGCGTTCGTCGGTGGACAATGCGACGCGCCAGCCCTCGGCCAGCATCAGCTCGGCCAGGGCCTGGGCGGGAAACATGTGCCCGCCCGTGCCGCCGGCCGCGATCAGCGCAAGCGGTGCGGCCATCAGCGGCCTCGCCGCAGGATCTCGGCCATTTCGCCCTGTGGGCGGGCCCGGGTCAGCGCCAGCAGCATTCCCATCGTGATGCCGGATGCGATCACCGATGAACCGCCATAGCTGACGAAGGGCAGCGTCATGCCCTTGGCCGGCAGCAGCCGGACCGCGACGCCCATGTTGATCAGCGCCTGCACGCCAAAGGCGCAGGCCAGCCCGGTGCCCGCGATGCGGGCGAAGGGATCGCGTTCCCGCAGCAGACGCAACAGCGAGCGGCTGACGATGGTGGCGTAAAGCAGGATGATCGCCAGAACCATGATCGTGCCATATTCCTCGGCCGCCACCGCGATGATGAAGTCGGTATGGGCGTCGGGCAGCGACCACTTGACGGTGCCTTCGCCCACGCCGACGCCGAAGAAGCCGCCTTCCTGAATCGCGTTGGTGGCATAGCCGATCTGCGTGCGGGGATCGATCTCGGGGTTCAGGAATCCGTTGATCCGGCGGGCGAAGTGTTCCGAAGCCCCATAGGCGAAAAGACCGCCCAGGCCAGCGATGCCGGTAACGCCCAGCAAAAGCACCATCGGCGCCCCGGCCACGAAATACATCACCAGCCAGGCAAACAGCACCAGCGAGGCCTGCCCGAAATCGGGTTGCAGGGCCAGAAGCAGGACCACCACCATCGCCGTGAAAAAGGAATACAACCGGCCCGGCGGGCCTCCGACCTCCTGGCTGGCGGCCATGAACCAGGCCGAGAGCGCGACGAAGCCCGGCTTCAGGAACTCGGACGGCTGGATCGAGACAAAGCCCAGGCTCAGCCAGCGCGTCGCGCCCTTGCCGAAATCGGTGCCGAAGAAAGGCAGCGCCCCGAGCAATGCGAAGGCCGCGATGAAGCCCAGCACGCCCAGCCGCCGGACCTGCCGCGGCGACAGCATCGAGACGACCAGCATCACCAGCAGCGCCAGACCGCCAAAGATCGCCTGGCGCTGGACATAGTAGAATCGCGGCAGGTCGTTCTTTTCGGCCAGCGGCACCGATGCCGCCAGCCCCAGAAGAAGGCCTGTCGCAAAAAGCCCCACCACGCAGGCCAGCGCCCACCTGTCCAGGGTCCGCCACCAGCGTGGAAGAATCGGATCCCCCGCCCTCGCGGGGGTCGTGCCAAAGACCATCTCGGTCATGGGAATACCGCCGTCACTGCCTCTGCCTCGTCCGGTTTTCCCGGATCTGAGACAGAGAATAGCGCGGTTTTCCGCCCCGCGCTACAGCCGAATGCAGCCTTTGCACGCATAAGTTGAATTTACGCGCCTCAGCGCGCGCCATGGCTGCGGTCATAGCCGTTCGGTGGCGGCGGCGACCAGCCTGCGGGCGTCCGGGCGGGCCGGAACATCTGCACCGAAAGCGGATAGCAGCGCGCCGCATCCGAGGAATGTTCGGCCGAACAATCCCCGCCCGGACAGGCGGACAGCGCCCCCAGCAGGTCGATTTCGGCGAAGAATTCCAGATAATCGCCGGGCCGGACGGGACTGGCCTTCATGAAATATCGCCCGGAATCACGGGCGAAGCCGGTGCACATGAAGACGTTCAGCACATCGTGAACATGGGCCTCGGCCTGTTCCGGCGTCAGGCCCCGCGCCCCGGCCAGTGCGCGGATCAGGTTGGAATGGCAGCAATGATGATAATGCCCGCCCGTCAGCAAATTATGCGTATAGGGATCGCAGCGTGTGCCGATCACATCGTGGACGCTGCCGCCGAAATCGTCGATGCCATACCAGGCCAGCGTGTCCTCGGTGATCGTGGCCATCGGCCGCAGGCCTGGGAACGAGGACCACAACCGGTCGCCCGTGCTCAGATGGCTGCCATGCAGGGCCCGGGTCTTGCCGGAATAGAAGCGTTCCGACAGATCCGCCGACCACAGGTTCAGATCCCCGACCTGGGGTCCCTCGATGCAGAGGATGCGGAAGAAATGGCCGGCGGGCACGGTGAAACAGCGCGCCTCACGAGGCGGGACCACGATTTCGTCCACCTGCCGCCAGCCGTTTCGCGCGGCCAGAAGGCCGGGCAGATCCGGCTGCGGCAGTGTCTCGACGGGATAACAGTCGACAGGGATCGCGGCGCGGCGTGCCCCTGCATCATCGGGTTGGTCCTGCATCGTCTTTCCCCCTCTTCATCACGCGCGATCCATCCACGGCAGCGCCACGATCCACCAGGCATTTTCCCGCCACGCGTTACCATTATGATCGCGCCGATGACCGATTCGCACCGCCTGCCCGAAATCGCCCGCGCTTTTCTGCGCCTCGGCCTGACCAGTTTCGGCGGCCCCATCGCCCATCTGGCCTATTTCCGCGAGGATCTGGTCCTCCGCCGCAACTGGATCACTGATGCCCGCTATGCCGAGATCGTCGCGCTGAGCCAGTTTCTGCCTGGTCCCGCCTCGTCCCAGACCGCCTTTGCCCTGGGCTGGCAGCGCGGCGGCGCGACGGGGGCGTTGACGGCGACGCTGGCCTTTACCCTGCCCTCGGCGCTGGCGATGATTCTGCTGGCGGCGACGGTCGGCGCGGCGCCGCCCGACGAGGGGCTGGCCGGCGGCCTGATTGCCGGGCTGAAGATTACCGCCGTGGCGATCGTGGCCCATGCGGTTTTCGGCATGGCGCGCATGCTGGCGCCGTCGGGCGCGCGGGCGGGGATCGCGCTGGCCGCGCTGGCGTCGCTGTCGGCGATGCCGACCGCCGCCTGGATGCAGGTCGTGGTCATCGCCGGCGGTGCGCTTGCGGGTCTGCTGCTGCGGGTGGCACGCCTGGCCGAGGCACAGCCTCAGCAGCCGCTGCGCGGCCCGTCGCGGCGCAACGCGGCGCTGTGCGCGATCCTGTTCGGGGTCTTGCTGCTGCTTTCGCCGCTGCTGGTCGGTGCGGGCATTCCGGCCCGGATCGCGGAGGTCTTTTACCGCGCGGGGGCATTGGTTTTCGGCGGCGGCCATGTGGTGCTGCCACTGCTCGAAGCGGGAACCGTGCAGGGCGGCTTGGTGCCCGAGGCCAGTTTCCTGGCCGGCTATGGCGCGGCGCAGGCCATGCCGGGGCCGCTTTTCACCTTTGCCGGCTGGCTGGGACAGATCGCGGGCGGCCCGGCGGGCGCGATCATCGGCCTGATCGCGATCTTCCTGCCGGGATTTCTGCTGATGGCGGCCGCCCTGCCCTTCTGGTCGGCGATTTCGGCCAGTCACCGGGCGCGCCACGCCGGCGCCGGCGCGAACGCGGCGGTCGTGGGCGTGCTGGGCGCGGCGCTTTATGATCCGGTCTTTACAGGCGGCGTCACGCAATCCGGGGATTTCGCGCTGGCGGTGACCCTGTTCCTGATGCTGTCCTTGTGGCGGCGACCGGCCTGGCAGGTCGTGATCACGGGCGCGCTCGGCGGGATGGCGCTGGCGCTCTAGCGGTCCGGATCAGCCGGGGTCAGGACCGGCCAGTCCAGGCCGGCATCCGGCCATTCGCGAATGAAAGACCCCCCGCGTCTCGCTGCCACGGCGCGGGGGGCTGGGGTCAGGCTGCGCCTCTTGCCGGACGCATCTGCTTCGATAGGGGCGCGAGAGGGAGGAGGGAAACCCGCGACCTGGCCTGACATGGCAATGCGTGGCCTGCGACAGGCCCCGCGCAGTCGGTTCAGCTACAACCTGAGGTGCCGCCGCAGGTGTTGCACTTCATGCAGGTGCCGTTGCGGACCAGCGTGTAATTGCCGCATTCGCCGCAAGGATCGCCCTCGTAGCCCTGCATCTTGGCCTTTTTGCGCTGGTCGATCGGCGCAGCCGCGACCGGGGCGGCCTGAAAGCCGGCGCCGCCTTCGGCCATGCCGGTGGCGACCGCCGTCCTCGAAGCGCCGCCCTGCAGCACCATCAGGTCCTGCGGCAAGCGTTTGCGCAAATATCCGGCGCTGCTGATCTGCTTCAGCATGGTCAGCGATTTCAGTTCGGCCTGCTCGGTCACCGGGGCCAGGTTCTGACCCTCGTGTTCGCCGCCACCAAGATCGTCGAATGACGCCCCTTCCGGCTTCACATGGGCCAGATCGGTGCGGTCGAGATAGCTGACCGCCAGTTCGCGGAACACGTAATCCAGGATCGAGGTGGCGTTCTTGATGCTGTCATTGCCCTGAACCATCCCCGCCGGTTCGAACCGGGTGAAGGTAAAGGCATCGACAAATTCCTCCAGCGGCACGCCGTATTGCAGGCCGACCGATACGGCGATGGCGAAATTGTTCATCATCGCCCGGAAGCCCGCGCCTTCCTTGTGCATGTCGATGAAGATCTCGCCCAGGCCGCCATCATCGTATTCGCCGGTCCTCAGATAGACCTTGTGGCCGCCGACGATGGCCTTCTGGGTATAGCCCTTGCGCCGCTGCGGCAGTTTCTCGCGGTGGCTGCGCACGGCCTCCTTGACGATGATCCGCTCGACGATCTTTTCGGCGACGATTGTGGCCTTTTCACGGGCGCTGCCGGTGGCGAGGATTTCCTCGGCCTCCTCGTCGTCTTCGACCAGGGCCGCGGCCAGCGGCTGCGACAGCTTGGATCCGTCGCGGTACAGGGCATTGGCCTTGATGCCGAGGCTGTGCGACAGCTCGTAGGCGGCCAGCGCGTCGGCGATGGTGGCGCTGTTGGGCATGTTGATCGTCTTGCTGATCGCGCCCGAGATGAAGGATTGCGCGGCGGCCATCATGTGGATGTGGCTGTCCACGGACAGATACCGCTTGCCGCGCTTGCCGCAGGGATTGGCGCAGTCGAAGACCGGCAGATGTTCATCCTTCAGGAAAGGCGCGCCTTCCAGCGTCATCGTTCCGCAGACGTGATCGTTGGCGGCGTCGATCTGCTGCTTCGAGAAGCCCAGATGCCGCAGCAGATCAAAGGCGGGATCGTTCAGCTTGTCGGCCGGGATGCCCAGCGTCTGCCTGCAGAAATCCTCGCCCAGTGTCCATTGGTTGAAGACGAAGCGGATATCGAACGCCGTGGCCAGGGCGGCCTCGACCTTCTCGATCTCGCGCGGGCCGAAACCGTGCCCGGCCAGCGCGGTGTGATTGATGCCGGGGCAATTGCCAAGGCTGGCATGGCCCACCGCATAGGCGATGATTTCCTCGATCTGGGCGGATGCATAGCCCAATGTGTCAAGCGCGGCCGGGACCGACTGGTTGATGATCTTGAAATAGCCGCCTCCGGCCAGCTTCTTGAACTTGACCAGTGCGAAGTCGGGCTCGATTCCGGTCGTGTCGCAATCCATGACCAGCCCGATCGTGCCGGTTGGCGCAATGACGGTCGACTGGGCGTTGCGGAACCCGTGATCCTCGCCCAGCGTCAGCGCTTCGTCCCAGGCCTCGCGGGCCAGTGCGACCAGACGCGGATCGGGGCAATTGCCGGCATCCAGCGCCACGGGGCGGACATTGATGCCGTGATAGGCCTCGGTTCCGTGGGCCGCGGCGCGGTGGTTGCGAATCACGCGCAGCATGTGCTCGGCGTTGCGCCCGTATCCGGGAAACGCCCCCAGCTCCGACGCCATCTCGGCCGAGGTGGCATAGGCAATGCCGGTCATGATCGCGGTCAGCGCGCCGCACAGCGCGCGGCCCTGATCACTGTCATAACCCAGGCCCATGTTCATCAGCAGGCCGCCGATATTGGCATAGCCCAGGCCCAGCGTGCGGTAATCATAGCTGCGCTGCGCGATCTCCTTGCTGGGGAATTGCGCCATCAGCACGCTGATCTCCAGCGTCACGGTCCACAGCCGCGTGGCGTGGACATAGGCATCGGCGTCGAAACGCTCGCCGGTCCAGAAGCTCAGAAGGTTCATCGAGGCCAGGTTGCAGGCCGTGTCGTCGAGGAACATGTATTCGCTGCACGGGTTCGATCCGCGGATGGCGCCGTCCTCGGGGCAGGTATGCCAGGCATTGACGGTATCGTGGAACTGGATTCCCGGATCGGCGCAGGCCCAGGCGGCATGACCGACCTGATCCCACAATTCGCGGGCGCTGACGGTCCTGGCGACCTTGCCATCGGTGCGGCGCAGCAGCTCCCACGGCCTGTCATCGCGGACCGCGTTCAGGAAGGCGTCGGTGACGCGGACCGAATTGTTGCTGTTCTGTCCCGAGACGCTGACATAGGCCTCGCTGTCCCAGTCGGTATCATAGGTCGGGAATTCGATACTGTCGAAACCCTGACGGGCATATTGCAGCACGCGGTTGATATAGGTTTCGGGTATCATCGCCTTCTTGGCACCCCGGATCGCAGCTTTCAGACCGTCATTGACGGCCGGGTCGGTCGCATCCTCGATGCTGCCGTCCCAGGCGCCGATGGCGGCGAAGATGTCGTTCAGCTTCGCCTCGTGGGCCTTGGACCCGGCGACGAGGCTGGCGACCTTCTGTTCCTCGATGACCTTCCAGTTGATGAAAGCTTCGATATCGGGGTGATCCATGTCGCAGATCACCATCTTGGCGGCGCGGCGGGTGGTGCCGCCCGACTTGATCGCGCCGGCCGCCCGGTCGCCGATCTTCAGAAAGCCCATCAGGCCGCTGGACCTGCCGCCGCCCGACAGGCTTTCGCCCTCGCCGCGCAGACTGGAGAAATTGGTGCCGGTGCCGCTGCCATATTTGAACAGGCGCGCCTCGCGGACCCACAGATCCATGATCCCGCCCTCGTTCACCAGATCGTCGCCAACCGACTGGATGAAGCAGGCATGGGGCTGGGGATGTTCATAGGCGCTGGCCGACTTGACCAGCTTGCCGGTCCTGAAATCGACATAGAAATGCCCCTGCGACGGGCCGTCGATGCCATAGGCCCAGTGCAGGCCGGTATTGAACCATTGCGGGCTGTTGGGCGCGGCCATCTGTCGGGCCAGCATGAAGCGCATCTCGTCATAATAGGCGCGGGCGTCTTCTTCGTTGGAAAAATACCCGCCTTTCCAACCCCAATAGGCCCAGGCCCCGGCCAGACGGTCAAAGACCTGTCTGGCGCTGGTCTCGCCGCCGTAGCGCTGGCTTTCGGGCAGGGCCTCCAGCGCATCGGTATCGGCCACGCTGCGCCACAGGAAATCCGGCACGCCCTTTTCCCTGACCCGCTTCAGCAGCAGGGGCACGCCGGCCTTGCGGAAATATTTCTGCGCGATCACGTCGCTGGCGACCTGGCTCCAGCCCTTCGGCACCTCGACCTGATCATTGCGAAAGACGATCTTGCCGTCCGGGTTGCGGATCTCGCTGGTTGTCATGGTGAAGTCCACCGCGCCATAGGCCCCGGATTCCTCGGTGGTGAAACGCCGCTCGATTTTCATGCCTGCCCCTCGTTCATGCTCGTATCGCTGTCCCCGCGCCCCTGCCCCGGTACCATGGACATGCATCCCCAGCCTTCCACTTGCGGCAGAAGGCAGTCAGGCGCGGCAAGCGCCTGCAAGGCTTTCGATCAGGGTCCGGCCCGGTGTTTCGTGGTGCCGGTGGCAGCCGCCACCACATCTTGTGCCACCTTCGCCGTGAAATACAAACTGACGCCAGATTTGGTCGGTTTCAACTATTTTTTTACCATATGCGCGAAAGATTGGGCGTTGACAGACCCGGTTCGGCGTCGCCGTGGATTCGCTCACAGCTTTGCTCGCCGCAAGTTGTCCGCCCCTCAGAGGGGCCAAATAAGTTATTTATCGTCAATCACATACGGAATTTTATCCGGAACTTTTCCACAGCCTTATCCGCGATTCATCCAGAGGTTGTGCACAGATGATGCGACAAGGCCACAATGACAGAATTCAGCGATCTGGATGCCGGATCGCCTGGTCGGTGACGATCAGATCCAGCGGCTGATCGAAGGGCTCTGCCGGGATTTCGGGCAATTCCTGCGTCGCGAAGGCCAACCCGATCGCGCAGACCGGGCCCGCGGCGCGCAGCAATTGCAGGCTGCGGTCGTAATAGCCGCCGCCATAGCCGATTCGGTTGCCGGCCTTGTCGAAGGCGGCCAACGGCACGATCAGAACCGAGGGCGTCAGGACGGGTGCCGATTCGGGCGGATGGGCGGTGCCATAGGGACCGGGTTCCAGCGCGCCGCCGTCCCAGGCACGAAAGATCAGCGCGACCCCCCTGCCCGTCACCACGGGCAGGGCCAGCGGGCCCGAATGGGCCATCATGGCCGGGCGCGGATCGGCCTCGCCGCGCATCGGCCAGTAGCCCGCCAGCCCGGCCCCCGCATGGGGCGCCAGCGCCTGTGTCAGATGGCGGGTGATCCCCGTCGCGTCGCCCTGGCCCGCCAGCCGCGCGGCCAGCGCCCGCGCCCGCAGCGCGGCCTTTGCGGCGGCGCTCACAGCAGCACGGCCGAGGCAAGACCGAGGAAGGCGAAGAAGCCCACGACGTCGGTCACGGTGGTCACGAAGGTGCCCGAGGCCAGCGCCGGATCGGCGCCCACCCGTTCCAGAGCCAGCGGGATCAGGATGCCGGCAAGGGCGGCAACGGCAAGATTGACGATCATCGCGATGCCGATGACGGCGGCCAGCGACACGCCGTCGAACCAGAACCACGCCACCACGCCCATCACCAGCGCAAAGGCCAGCCCGTTCATCACCCCGACGATCGCCTCGCGCCGGACCACGCGCCAGACATTGCTGCCGGTCAGGCTTTTGGTGGCCAGCGCGCGGACCGCGACGGTCAGGGTCTGGGTGCCGGCATTCCCGCCCATCGAGGCGACAATCGGCATCAGCACCGCCAGCGCGACAATCTGCTGGATCGTCGCCTCGAAGATCGCGATGACCAGCGAGGCGACGATGGCGGTGAAAAGATTGACCAGCAACCAGGGCAGCCGCTGGCGCAGGGTCTCGACCACGGTATCGGTGATCGCCGAATCCTCGCCCACGCCGGCAAGGCGCAGGATGTCTTCCTCGTGTTCCTCATCCATGACGTTCATCGCGTCATCCATGGTGATCACGCCGACCAGCCTTTCGTCCCGATCCACGACCGGGGCCGAGATCAGGTGATACTGGTTGAAGGCATAGGCCACGTCGCCTTCCTCGGCATAGGCGCTGACGGTACGGAAACTGTCCTCGGTGATGTCGCTCAGGGCGGTGGCACGGGGCGAGGCCAGAAGGCGGCCAAGCGCGACATATCCTGTCGGATGGCGGCGCGGATCGACAAGAATCACGTGGTAGAACTGTTCCGGCAGCCACTCCTCGCTTCGCAGAAAGTCGATCGCCTCGCCGACGGTCCAGTGCTCGGGGGCGGTCACGGTCTCGGACTGCATCAGGCGGCCGGCGGAATATTCGGGATAGCCCAGCGATTGCTGGACCGCCGCCCGGTCGCTGTCATCCAGCGCGGCGAGAATTTCGGCCCGGCCGGGTTCGTCCAGATCCTCGATCAGGTCGACGACATCGTCGCTGTCCATCTCGCGGACAGCCTCGACCAGCACCGCGCGGGGCAACTGTTCCAGCACCTCTTCGCGGATGCCCTCGTCGATTTCGGACAGGATCTCGCCGTCGATCTCGCCGGAATAGAGATGCAGAAAGGCGCGACGCTCGGCGCTGGAAAGCTGCTCGATCACGTCGGCGATGTCGGCGGCGTGCATCGGCTCCAGCAGGTCGTTCAGACGCGCCGAATCCTCGTCCTCGATGGCGGCGTGGATGCGATCCAGCAGGTCGTCGCGCAGCTGGAAATCCTCGTCGTCGCGATCAGCGGCGTCGGCGGCGATCTCGTGGTCCGTTTCCGGGCTCTTGTCGTCGTCGGCCATGCCTCGTCTCCTGCCGTTCGAGGTTCCGTGACTGATTAGGTCGGGCGCGCTAGCGGTTCAACAGGTCAAGCGCCTCGCGGTGCAATTCCGGGCTGCCGGCGGCGACCACCTGCCCGCCCCCGGCGGCAGAGCCGCCCTGCCAGTCGGTCACGATCCCGCCCGCCGCCTGGACCACCGCCAGCGGTCCGGCGATGTCATAGGCTTGCAGGCCCGCCTCGATCACCAGGTCGATCTGCCCCATCGCCAGAAGCGCGTAGGCATAGCAGTCCAGACCATAGCGCGTCAGCCGCGCTTGTTGCGAGACGCGGCGGAAAGCGGCGGCCTCGGCCCCGGTGCCGATTTCGGGGAAGGTGGTCATCAGCAGGGCGTGGTTCAGCGCGACCCGTGTGCGGGCGCGCAGCGGCGAGGTGCTGCCGCGATGGGTCAGACGGGCGATCCCGAAGCCGCCTTCGAAACGTTCGCCGAGATAGGGCTGGTCGATCAGCCCGTATCGGATCCCGCCCGCGTCGCGCAGGCCGATCAGGACACCCCAGCTTGGCGCCCCGCACAGAAAGGCGCGGGTGCCGTCGATCGGATCGAGGATCCAGGTCAGACCGCTGCTGCCGTGCCGCGATCCGAATTCCTCGCCAAGCACGGAATCGTCCGGGCGGCGTTCGGCCAGAACCCTGCGCATGGCGGTCTCTGCGGCACGGTCGGCCTCGGTTACGGGATCGAAACCGGCCGGGCGCTTGTTTTCGGCCAGAATGCCGGTTCGGAACAGCGGCAGGATCGCGCGCCTTGCGGCATCGGCCATCAGGTGCGCGGTCTCGATGATCTGCTGCCTGTCTTCCATCGGCGCCCCCGTGACATTGCGTCACGAGGTCTAGCCGCATCGGCCCGGACCCGCCACCCCCGGCGGCGGCCGGTGCAAGACGGACCGTGACACCAGCCGGTCAGCGGCGGTTTTCCTGGCCGTCTTCTGCCTTTCAGGCAGCGTCCGACAGAACCCGCGCCAGTTCGAAGATCTGCCGACGCTGCGCGGCCGGCATCGCATAATAGGCGCGAACCAGTTGCAGCGCCTCCTTGTCGGCCAGAATGTCGCCCGTGACCTCATCGGCCAGCGCGCCTTCATGAAGGCCCTCGAAGAAGAAGCTGACGGGGACATCCACCGCGCGGGCGATGTCCCACAACCGGGACGCCGAGACCCGGTTCATCCCGGTCTCGTATTTCTGGATCTGCTGGAACTTGATCCCGACCTTGTCAGCAAGCTGCTGCTGGGTCATTCCGATCATCCAGCGACGATGGCGGATACGCTTACCAACATGAACATCAACACCGTGCTTCATCGTCCTACCTCGCTCAATCTAAAGAGGCAGTAGCCCAAGGTGTCACAATTATCGAGTGTCAACATGGTTAACAGGCCCGTTTCTGACCAAAAAGACAGGTCGGGGTTTCCGTAGTCCTGTCCATTTGGACAGGTTGGCACAACGGGATGAAGTCATTGCGTTAATTATGGAGAGACAGAAATGGCCGAGACGATTCGAATCGCCGAAATCACCGCTTTGGGACAGGTGCCCGTGCTGCGCGACGCCGGCCCGCCCGCGGCCG
>CERQ01125604.1_pt1 | contig 20019 bp, 10 predicted proteins | sample 530711 | NCBI WGS metagenome assembly CERQ01 (sample SAMEA2620882, study PRJEB7988) | marine metagenome | biome: marine biome (ENVO:00000447); feature: mesopelagic zone (ENVO:00000213); material: "saline water (ENVO:00002010), including plankton (ENVO:xxxxxxxx)" | depth 850 m | reverse complement strand
GGGCAGATGCAGCGGGTCGCCTTTGCCCGCGCCCTCGTCACCAATCCCGAAATCATTCTGGCCGACGAGCCGACCGGACAGCTTGACCAGCCGACAGGGCGCGCGGTGATGCAGGCCGTCCTGAAGGCCCTGGACCAGGCTGATGCCGCGCTGCTGATGACGACCCACGACGCGGCTCTTGCCGCCACCATGCCGACCCGGTTCCACATGGATCACGGCCGCCTGGTGAATGCCGCCTGAAAGGAGGCCCGACATGTTCCCGCTTTGGATCAAAGGCGTGCTCAAGCACCGCCTCGTGCAGATCGCCCTGGCCTATTCGGGCGTCGCGATCGCCATCACCCTGGTCGCGCTGATCGGCGTCTTCTCGGTCATCAGCGCCTCGACGATGACCGATCGGGCGGTGTCGCAGGTCGTCGTGGACTGGCAGGTCCAGCCCAGGCCCGGAACGGACAATGCCGGGATCGGGGCGGCGCTGGCCGCCCTGCCCGACCTTCGCAGGGTGCAGAAGGTCGGCTATGGCGATGTCTCGGCGCTCAGCGCGAATACGGGCGGCACGGTCCAGACCACCGGGGCGGCCAAGGTGCTGGGGCTGGATCCCGGCTACCGGACGGATTTCCCGGAACAGATGCGCCTGCTTCTGGGCCGCTATGACGGCCCGCTTCTGGCCCAGCAGACGGCCGCGAACCTGCATGCCGGGATCGGCGACACCATCATTGTCAAGGCCGCCGGCGGCGACGTTCCGGTGACGATCGCCGGGATCGTCGAACTTCCCAATGCCGACGCGCTGTTCCAGACCGTCGGCGCCCCCGCCGGGGCCGGGCCGACCGCCCCGCCCGACAACGTCGTCATCCTGCCGATGGCTCAGTGGACCAGCCTGTTCGCGGCCGATCCGGCCCGGACGACCACGCAGTTCCATGCCGGGTTCACCCATGCCGCGCTGCCCCGCCAGCCCGATCAGGCCTATATCCAGGAGGCCCGCAGCGCCCGCAATTTCGAGGCCGGGATCGCGGGCGCCGCGCTGGTCGGCGACAATCTGGGCGCGCGGCTGGATGCGGTGCGGGGCGACGCGATCTATGCCCGCGTCATCTTCCTGTTCCTCGGCCTGCCGGCGGCGATGCTGGCGATCCTGCTGACCGTGTCGCTGTTGTCGGCGGACCGTGAAAGCAAGGGCCGCAGCGAGGCGCTGCTGCGGATGCGCGGACTGGACCGGGGGTCGATCCTGCGGCTCGTCGCGTCTGAAGAAACGCTCGGCGCGGTCGGGGCCGCTGTCTTCGGCGCGCTGGCCGCCCTGGCGCTGGCGGTCGTCCAGTTCGGCGGCGCGGCGCTGGCGCCTGCCGCCCTGGCCTGGATCGGTCTGGCCGGGCTCGGCGGTTTCGCGATCGCCCTTCTCTGCGGTCTGCTGCCCGCCCTGTCCCGCTTGCGCGACCAGACCATCGTCGGCGGCCGGAGCTATTTCACCAGGGGCAAGGTGCCGCTGTGGCAGCGGCTGTGGCTGGACGTGATCTGCCTGGCCGCCGCCGCCGTCATCTTCCTGCGATCGGCAAGCTCCAACTACCAGGTCGTGCTGGCTCCGGAAGGGGTCACGGCCACCGCCGTCGATTACACCGCCTTCCTGTCGCCGCTGCTGTTCTGGACCGGGGCGGTGCTGCTGACGATCCGGCTGACCTCGTGGCTGATCGGCCGGTCTTCGGGCGGCCTGGCGACGATGATCGGCCGCAGCGGTCTGGCCTCGGGCACCGCGCCCAGCATCGCCGCCAGCCTGTCGCGGCAGAACCGGCGGCTTGCGGGCGGGATCGCGCTGGTATCGCTTGCCTTTTCCTTCGCCTTCGCCATCGCGATCTTCAACCTCACCTATAACGGCCAGACCCGGGTCGATGCCCTGCTGACCAACGGGGCGGATGTGACGGTGACCGGGTCGACCTCGACGCCGGTCGAGCCGGTGGTGACAAAGGTCGCGGCCCTTCCCGGCGTCGCGGCGACCGTGCCGATGCAGCATCGCTTCGCCTATGTCGGCAACGACCTGCAGGACATCTACGGCATCGACCCCGCCACGATCACAGATGCCACGTCGATCGTCGACGCCTATTTCGCCAATCGCGATGCGGCGGCCACGCTGAAGGCGCTGGCCGCGACACCGGACGGCGTTCTGGTGTCGCAGGAAACCGTGAACGATTTTCAGCTCGCGCTTGGCGATACCGTGAACCTGCGGCTTCAGGATGCCACCACCCACCAATACAAGGCGATTCCGTTCACCTTCGTGGGCGTCGCGCTGGAATTTCCGACCGCACCCAAGGATTCCTTTCTGGTCGCCAACGCGGCCTACATCGCCGCGCAGACCGGCACCCCCGGCCACGAGGTTCTGCTGATCCGGGGCAAGACCGATCCCGGAACGCTGGCCGCCGATATCCGCAACACCCTGGGGCCGGCCTCGGGCTACAAGGTCTCGGATCTTCAATCCGCGTTCCACATCATCGCCTCCAGCCTGACCGCCGTCGATCTTGGCCGGCTGACCAATGTCGAGATCGCCTTCGCGGTCCTGCTGCTGGCGGCGGCGACGGGAATGCTGCTGTATCTGGGCTTTGCCGAGCGTCGCCGGGCGGCGGCCATTCTCTTGGCGCTCGGCGCGTCGGGATCCGAGGTCGCGGGATTTCTGTGGAGCGAGGCGCTGATCATCCTCGTTCCCGGCGCCGTCATCGGCGCGGCGATCGGCGTCGCCGCGGCCGACATGCTGGTCAAGCTTCTGTCGGGCATCTTCGATCCGCCGCCCGATGCCCTGTCCTATCCCGTGACGGCCCTGGCCGGGTTCGTCATCGTCAGCATCCTTGCCACATTCGCCGCCGTCCGCATCGCGCGGCACCGGCTGTCGCGGACCCGTGTCGGGTAGACCCGGCGCTGGCGATGCGGATGGTCCCGCCTATCGCGCCCTTCGCCGCGACAGGCGGGTTTCCAGTTGAACCATCGCGTCATAGATCAGCACCGCGAACAACCCCACGATCAGCCCGCCCTGCAACACATAGGCGGTGTTGTTCGTCAGCAGCCCCGAGATGATCACCTCGCCCAGGGTCCTGGCCGCGACGGTCGAGCCGATCGTGGCCGTGCCAAGAGAGATGACCACCGACAGCCGGATGCCCGTCAGGATGACCGGCAGCGCCAGCGGCAATTCCACCCGGACCAGCCGTTGCCGGCGGTTGAGGCCGATCCCGCGCGCGGCCTCCATCGTGGCGGGCGGCAGGGTCAGAAGCCCGGTCATGGCGTTCTCGAAGATCGGCAGCAGGCCATAAAGGAACAGCGCCACGACCGTCGGCCCGGCGCCGAAGCCAAGCGAGGGCACCGCCAGCGCCAGAACCGCGACGGGCGGGAATGTCTGGCCCATGTTGGTGATGGTGCGCGACAGGGGACGGAAGGCCGCCCCCGCCGGCCGCGTGACCAGGATCGCCAGCATCACCGAAACCAGCGTCGCCGCCGTGGATGCCAGCGCCACGAGACCCAGATGGCTCAGCGACAGCGACAGCAGCGACGAGCGATCGTAGATGACCGGCCCGCCCTCGGGCGCGAAGGGCGCGAAGACCGGCGTGAACCAGACCGGACGCAGGACCAGGGCCAGAAGCAGCGCGATCAGCGCCCCCCGCAAGAGGTTCTGCCACCTCATGTCCGGCCTTCGGCCCGCGCACGGATCGCGTCCAGTGTGACCCTCTGCTGGCCGGCCCCGTCGCGGGTCACCGGCAGCGCCTCGCGGCCGGTCCACAGGCAGATCGCCAGCGCGTCGCGCAGGCTGGTCTCCGCCGCCACGGCCTCGCCCTCGGCGGATCCGTTCTCGACCACATCGGAGACCGGGATCAGCGACAGCAGGCGCAGCGGACGTTCGACGCCGCCGACCATTTCCGCCACGAAATCCGTCGCCGGCTGCCGGATGATCTGCGCCGGCGTGCCGTGCTGGACAAGGCGGCCCTTGTCCATCACCGCGATCCTGTCGCCCAGATGGATCGCCTCTTCCATGTCATGCGTGACCAGCATGATGGTCGATCCCAGGGCCTGCTGGATGCGGCGCAGATCCTGCTGCGCGCGCGCCCGGATGATCGGATCCAGCGCCCCGAAGGGTTCGTCCATCAGCATCAGATCGGGACGCGAGGCCAGGGCCCGCGCAACGCCCACCCGCTGCTGCTGCCCGCCGGACAATTCATAGGGAAAGCGGTCGCGGAACCGGGCCGGCTCCATCGAGAACAGGTTCAGCAATTCGTCCACGCGGGCGCTGATCTTCTGGCGGGGCCAGCCCAGCAATTCGGGCACCGCGCCGATATTGCGCGCGACGGTGTGATGCGGGAACAATCCGTGACCCTGAATGGCATAGCCGATGCGCCGCCGCAGCACGTGTTTGTGCAGGCTGGACGTAGGCTCGCCATTGATCCGGACCTCGCCCGAGCTGGGCTCGACCAGCCGGTTGATCATGCGCAGCAGCGTGGTCTTGCCGGATCCCGACGTGCCCACGATGACGGTGATCGTGGCTTCCTCGACCGTCATCGAGACGGAATCCACCGCCGGGCGCCCGTCATAGAGTTTGGTGATCCGGTCGATTTCGATCATGATCTGCCCTCCGGTATCGGTCGGGCCAGTTCGACCAGGATGTCCATCACGATCGCCGCCACGAGCGCCAGGGCGACGGTGGGCAGCGCGCCCAGCAGAATCAGGTCGGTTGCGGTCTGGTTCAGGCCCTGGAAGACAAAGGTGCCAAAGCCGCCGCCGCCGATCAGCCCGGCGATCACCGCAAGGCCGATATTCTGCAACAGCACGATCCGCATCCCGGCAAGGATGACCGGCAGGCCAAGCGGCAGGTCGATCCGAAGAAGGCGCTGCCGTTCCGTCATGCCCATGCCGCGCGCCGCCTCTTGCGCGGCTGGCGGAGTGCTTTGCAGGCCCGCGACGGTATTGGCGACGACGGGCAGCAGCGAATACAGCACAAGCGCCAGAAACGCGGGGGCAAAGCCGATGCCGGCAATGCCCATCGCGCGCGCACCCGGCACGCTGTCGCCGACCCAGCCCAGCAGCGGGATCATGATCCCGAACATCGCCAGCGAAGGGATGGTCTGCAAGAAGCTCAGCACCGGCAGCAGGGCGGCGCGCAGCCTGGCGCGACGGTAACATGCCAGGCCCAGCGGCAGGCCGATCACCGCCGCCGCCGCCAGCGAACCGAACGCAAGGCCAAGATGGCGCAGCGCCGCATCGCGGAACGCGCCCTGCCGGCTGGCATATTCCTGCATCACCGACAGGTCCGACAATGCCCCCGATCCAAGCAGCAGCGCCAGCAAAGCCAGAACCGCGGCAAGCAGGCCCGCCCGTGCCAGCGGGCCCGGTGAAAGGCCGTTCAGCGCGTCCGCCGCCAGAAGCGCCAGGATGACCAGCAGCGACCAGAATCCGGCACCGGGCGAGACGCGCGCGTATTGGCCCGCGCCCGCCAGCAGCGTGGCGGCGCCCTGCGACAAAAGCCAGGGCAGCGCCGCAAGCCCCAACGCGGCGCCCAGCAGGCGAAGGACCGGGCGGATCTGCAGCACGCCAAGCGCCAGCCCCGCCGACAGCGCGGCCAGGCCCGGCAGCGTCACGCCCGGCCCGGCCGATTGCCAGATCGGAACCCCCTCGCCGGCCACGATACGGTTGGCCGCCAGCGTCATGAAAGGCGCCAGGAACGCGCCCAGTCCAAGCACCATGAACAGAAGCCCCGGCGCCGACAGCGCCGGCCAGCCGACGCGCGTCTGTGTCGCGGCGCGGATCAGTCCAGCACTCCGGTCCGGGTCAGGTAATCGCGCGCCACGGCCTCGGCAGGCTCTCCGCCGACCTGGATGCGGCCGTTCAGATCCTGCAGCGTCTTCAGATCAAGGCCGCTGAAGATCGGGTTCAGGACATCCGCGATGGCCGGGTATTCGCCCAGCACCTCTTCGCGGACGATGGGCGTGGGCTGATAGACGGGCTGCACGCCCTTGTCGTCCTCCATCACCACAAGCCCGGTCGCCCCGACGCCGCCATCGGTGCCATAGACCATCGCCGCGTTCACGCCCGACGTGCCCCGTGCCGCGGCCTGAATCGTCGCAGCCGTATCGCCGCCCGACAGGATCACCGTCTGATCGGGCGACAATTCGAAACCATAGGTCTTCTGCATCGCGGGCAGCACCGCGGGCGATGACACGAACTCGGTCGAGGCGGCCAGCTTGACGTCACCGCCGCCGGCGACCCAGGCGCCGAAATCGGTCATCGTGGCCAGGCCGTTCTGCTCGGCCACCGGGCCCGTCACCGCGATGGCCCAGGTGTTGTTGGCGGGCGCCGCGTCCAGCCAGATCACCTGGTTTTCAGCGGCGTCCAGTTCGGCCGCGCGGGCATGGGCGGCCTCGGGGTTTTTCCAGACATCGCTGTCGGCCTCGTTGAAGAAGAAGGCGGCGTTGCCGGTATATTCGGGATAGATGTCGATCTGACCCGCCAGCAAAGCCTCGCGCACGACCTGCGTGCCGCCCAGTTGCAGCCGCCGTTCGACCGGCAGTCCCGCATCCTCCAGCGCCAGCGCGATGATATTGCCAAGAAGTCCGCCCTCGGTGTCGATCTTCGACGAGACGGTGATATTGGCCAAGGCGGGGCTGGCCAGCGCGCCCGCCAGTCCGACAGCCGCAAGAACGAGATTGGTTTTCATGGTGAGGTAGGCTCCCTAAAATTGCCTGCGCTTGGGTTGGCCGAAACCGTGGACGTGAAACCGTGACGGATTCAAGGCCGCTGCGGGGTCGGCGGGTCTGCTCCTGCGGGGCCCTTGGCCGGCATGACCGGCCGAGGGCGACGAATCGTGTCGTATTGAACGCCCGGACAGGGGCCCGGTTCCCTTGCCGTGCAGGGCTGGCGCCAGCGACCACGCCAATTCCCGCGGCCGGCCGCCAAACCGTTTGCCTCCCCCGGTTGCTTTTGCTTTAATCGAGGGAAATCAGGCCCCGCCGCTGCCATTCTCCGGCACAAGGTTCCGGAAATGCCAGCGCGCCCTGCCCCGTTCCGCGACCGACAGGAAACCCCTTCATGACCGATACATCCCCTGGCTTTGACACATTGGCCGTTCACGCGGGGGCCGAACCGGATCCGGCCACGGGTGCAAGGCAGGTTCCCATCTATCAGACCACCTCCTACGTGTTCAAAAACGCCGATCACGCGGCGCGCCTGTTCAATCTCGAGGAACAGGGCTACATCTATTCGCGCCTGACCAACCCGACCGTGGCCGCCCTGGTCGCGCGCGTGGCCGCGCTGGAGGGCGCGGTCGGCGGCGTCGGCTGTTCGTCGGGACATGCCGCCCAGATCATGGCGCTGTTTCCGCTGATGGGGCCGGGCTGCAATATCGTGGCCTCCTCGCGGCTCTATGGTGGCACCATCACCCAGTTCGGCCAGTCCATCCGCCGGTTCGGGTGGACCGCCAGCTTCGTCGATACCGACGATCTGGACGCGATCAAGGCCGCCATCGACGACAAGACCCGCGCGCTGTTCTGCGAAACCATCGCCAATCCCGGCGGCTATGTCACCGATCTGGACGCGATGGCCCGGATCGCCGAGGAGGCGGGCATTCCGCTGATCGTCGACAACACCACGGCCACGCCCTGGCTGTGCCGGCCGATCGACCACGGGGCCACGCTGGTCGTGCATTCCGCGACGAAATATCTGACCGGAAACGGGACCGTGACGGGCGGAATCCTTGTCGATTCCGGCAATTTCGACTGGTCCGCGTCCGACAGGTTCCCGTCGCTGTCGCAGCCGGAAAGTGCCTATCACGGCCTGACATTCCACAAGGCCCTGGGGCCGATGGCCTTCACCTTTCACTCGATCGCCGTCGGCCTGCGCGACCTGGGCATGACGATGAACCCGCAAGGCGCCCATTACACGCTGATGGGAATCGAGACGCTGGGCCTGCGCATGGAACGGCACGTGAGGAACGCCATGGCGGTGGCCGAATGGCTGGACAGGGATCCCCGGATCGAAAGCGTCAATTATGCGGGACTTCCGTCATCCCCGTCGCATGAACGGGCGCAGCGGATCGTGCCCAGGGGCGCGGGGGCGCTGTTTACCATGTCGGTCAGGGGCGGCTATGATGCCTGCGTCCGACTGGTCGACAGCCTCAGGCTGTTCAGCCATGTGGCCAATCTGGGCGACACGCGCAGCCTGATCATCCACCCCGCCTCGACCACGCACCGCCAACTGAGCGAGGATCAGCAGATCAGCGCAGGCGCGGACCCGGATGTGGTGCGGTTATCCATCGGCATCGAGGATCTGAAAGACATCATCGCCGACCTGGATCAGGGGCTGACCGCCGCCACGGCGTAGACCGGGCCACCGCGACGCGCAGGATGGGGCGTTCGTCGCACTCGATGCCGGCGGCACGCAAGGCGGCGGTTCCGGCGGCCGGACATGCCCCCCGACCGCGCCGCCCGGCTGGCTGGCCGGCCGCGACGGCCTTGCGCGCGCGCCGGATTGCCGGCGCTGATCGGGCCTCGCCGGCTCAGCCGATTGTTGCGCCGGCCGCGACACCGGTGCCATCGACACGGATCCGCAGCTCGCCATCCTCGCCGTCGCGATCGACGGCGATGCGGCGGGTCTTGCCGTCAAGGCACAGGGTCGCCTCATAGCCCGGCCATTCGTCGGGCAGGCGCGGATCGACCGCGAAACCGCCGGGCCTGCGGGCAATGCCCAGAATTCCCTCGACCGCCGCGCGATACATCCAGCCAGCCGATCCGGTATACCAGGTCCAGCCCCCGCGACCCAGCTTGTCGCGCGCGCCGTAGACATCGGCGGCGACGACATAGGGTTCGACGCGATAGACCTCGGCGGCGCTCGGGTCGTGCGAATGCGTGATCGGGTTCAGCGCGTCGAACAGCCCATGGGCGCGGTTGCCGTCGCCCGACAGCGCCAGCGCATAGACCATCCAGGCCGCCGCATGGGTATATTGCCCGCCATTCTCGCGGACGCCGGGCGGATAGGACTTGATATAGCCCGGCTCGCGCGGCGTGTCGCGGAAGGCCGGCGTGAACAGCCGCATGATCCGCGCCTCGCGGTCGAACAGATGCGACAACGCCTGGGCGACACCCTGCTGCGCGCGATCCTCGCGCCCCGCGCCCGAGATCAGCGCCCAGCTTTGGGCAATGCTGTCGATGCGGCATTCGTCGCTGTCGGCGGATCCCAGCGGCGTGCCATCGTCGAAATAGCCGCGCCGATACCAGGCGCCATCCCAGCCGGCCTTGTCCAGCGCCGCCGCGACCGATTGGCGATGCGCCGACCATGCCGCCGCACGCGCCGCGTCGCCGCGCGCCTCGGCCAGCGGCGCGAAGGCATCGATGGTGGCGCACAGGAACCAGCCCAGCCAGACGCTTTCGCCCTGGCCGGCCTCGCCGACGCGGTTCATGCCGTCATTCCAGTCGCCGCCCAGGATCAGCGGCAATCCGTTGCGGCCGGTGCGCGCGACCGCCAGATCCAGCGCCCTGGCACAATGGTCATAGAGCGGGGACCGCAGGCCGGAGGAATCGGGCACGAAGAAGCGGTCATGTTCGCCCTGCTCCAGTTCGGGGCCCGAAAGGTACTCCACCGGCTCGTCCAGGATCGCGCGGTCCCCTGTCGCGGCAATATAAAGCGCGGTCACATGGCCCAGCCAGACCACATCGTCCGAGATCGTCGTGCGCACACCGGCGCCCGTTCGGGGCAGCCACCAATGCTGCACATCGCCGCTGGTGAACTGGCGCCCGGCCGCGTTCAGGATCTGCCTGCGACACAGGGACGGATCCTGCAGGATCAGCGCGCTGGTATCCTGCAACTGGTCGCGGAACCCGAACGCCCCCGATGCCTGGTAAAAGGCGGTCCGCGCCCGGATCCGGCAGGCCAGCGCCTGATAGGGAAGCCAGGTGTTGACCAGCAGGTTCAGCTTGTCGTCCGGCGTGTCGATCTGCAGCGTTCCCAGAACGCTGTCCCATTCGTCCCGCGCGGCGTTCATCGCCGCATCGAACGCGCCGGGGCTGCGCGCGGCGGCAAGCACCCGGGGCAGCGTTTCGGCGTCGCCATTGGCCAGGATCAGCGTGGTCTCGGCGGTCTCGCCCGGCGCCACGGACAGCGGCCAGCGGATGGCGGCGCAGGGATCGCCCGCCGCCTCGACGTCTTGCGCGCCGCCGCCGCCCTGCGCGGCAGGACGGGGCCATGATTCCAGCGCCGCCGGATAGGAAATCGCGCCCTCGCGGCCCAGAAAGGCAGTCCGGGAACCGCAATGGGCGTCCACCTCGCGATCGCAGGCCAGCGCGGTGATCCGATCGGCGAAATCCGCCGAATAGGGATTGCGCCCGATGGCGGCCGCAAGCCCGGTATCAAAGCCGGTCCGGACCATCGGGCCCGCAACCGCCGCGTCGGTGCCAAGGACAAGCTGGGCATAGGCGACGCCGCGCAGCCGCAGGTGTCGCCTGGTCCGGTTGGTGACCCGCAGCCGGGTCAGCCGCGCCGGAACGTCGCGGGCCAGCGTCATCACCGCCTCGACCACGACCCAGCCATAATCGGCGGTAAAGCGCGAATATCCCAGTCCATGCGCCGCCTCGAAGACCGCGTCGCCCGGCTCGGACGTGGCCAGGAAGGGGCTGGCGACGCAGCCGGTCTCGGGGTCGTGGACAAGGATCGTCTCGCCCGGCGCATTGATGACCGGATCGTTCGTCCAGGGCGTGATCCGGTAATCGCGAGAATTGACCGCCCATGTGTAGGACGCCCCTTCGGCCGAGACGTGGAAGCCGAAATCGTCACGCGCGATCACGTTGATCCAGGGATGGGGGGTCTGCCGGTCATGGGTGATGCGCAGCACATATTCGCGACCGTCGGATGCGAACCCGCCAAATCCGTTCCAGAATTCCAGCTGCGAACGGGACGCAGGCCTTGGCCGGGGATCGTCGCGCCGTCGTTCGCCACAGCCCCGAAGGCGCGCCGGAGCCGGCGGCGTCTCGCGCAGCCGCGCCAATTGTTCGAAAAGCTTGCCGTTGCGGGTGTGCAGCATGATCCGCGCCGCCGATATCAGCGTGTCGAAGCTGCCCTGGCTTATCTGATCGCGACGCACGGCATGGGCATGATGGGGGCCGGACTGGCCGGCCGCGTGGACGGCGGCATCGACCAGGGTCTGAATTCCGTGCTGCAGATCCTGGGCATAGCTGGTCGGGCGTTCGTTGAGGATCACCAGATCATGCAAGACGCCCCGGCTTTGCAGGAAGGTATGCATGCGCATGGCATTTCGGATGATCGGAAGATCGGCCTCGTTGTCGATCCGCAGCAGCAGGATCGGAACATCGCCTGAAATTCCCATCGGCCACAATTCGTTCTGCCGGCCGATGTCCCGGCGCCGCTGCGGCGTCGCGGCAAGACGCAGATCGGGCCAGATCAGCAGGCTTGCGAATTGCCGGTACAGCTTCGCCTCATCCAGCGAAACCCCGAGATGGCGCAGCTGGACCTGCGAATAGGTCCATGCCAGCCGCAACTCGTGTTCGAAACAGCCGGGGCGGGTAAAATGGGTGGCCAGCCGGGCGCAGTCCTCGGCGCTGTCGGCGATCAGCGTCCAGAAGGTGATCGAGGCGGATTTTCCGGCCGGCACGCGGATATGCCTGCGAATGGCGAAGATCGGATCCAGCGTATGGCCCTGGCGCCCCGACAGGGTTGCGCCGCTCTTCATCGCGGCGGCGTCGGCCAGGCTGCGACCGCGGCCAAGAAAGGCGCGCCGGTCGGTTTCGGCCTCGGCGGCCGGGGTCAGCGCACCATCCGGCCCGGTCACCAGATGGGCCATATACAGCGACTGGCCGCGCGGATCGCGGGGCCGGCGCCGCGCCATGATCAGCGCGCCCTCGTCGCGGATCTCGGTTTCGACGAACATCTTGGAAAAGGCGGGATGGGCCCGGTCCGAGGCCGGATCGTCCAGCACGATCTCGCCATACGAGGTCACCTCGATGGTCCGGTCGCGCCCCGACAGGTTGCGCAGGGTCAGGCGGCGTCCATCGGCATTGCCTTCGGTCGCCGCGATGATTTCCAGCCGGCTTTCGATCGCGTTGGCGGTCTTGAAGAATTCGGCCTTGTGATCGGAAAAGATCACCGTGCTGCGTTCGTCGGCCCCGCTGCACGGGGCGTGGGTCGCCGACCACCATTCCCCCGACTGGATGTCGCGCATGAGCAGATGGATACCGCCATCGTCCCGGGTCGGATCGGCGGACCACCGGTTCAGGGCGATATTGCCCAGCATGGCGCGCCCGGCGCCGGTCGAGGACACGAACATGGTGAAGGCGCCGGTCGACATCAGGGCCACCTCGCGTTCGGCCCGGCCCGGATCGTTGACCACGGTCAGGGTATCGCCGCTGCTCAGCAGCGTGTCCCGCCCCGGTCCGAAAGCCGTGGTCGCGCGCGTCACCGGCGTGATGTCGCGCGGCGACTTTTCCTGCAGCAGCAATTCTGATGCGCGCACGACCGGATCGGCGTGGAACCTTTCGCGATGAATGCCGTCGAGAACGGCGTTTCCGATCGCCAGCATCGACATGCCGTGATGATGGGCCATGACGTTCTTCACGACGCTGTGATTGGCGCCCTCGCGCTGGCGGCGTGGCGAGAAATCGACCGCGTCATAGAACCCGAAGCGGCCCTCGGCGCCCAGTTCGCGCAGCGCGGCCAGGTTTCTGATCGCCGCCTGCGGGTCGATCTGTGCCGCCAGGATCGAGGCATAGGGCGCCACCACGTAATCGCCGCCCGAACGCTTCAGCGCCAGGTTGGGAACGCCGAAGGCGTAATATTGATAGTTCATGTCCCGGTCGCGGGCGTTGAACGCGCTTTCCGAGATGCCCCAGGGCAGGCCGTGCGACCGCCCCCATTCCATCTGGATCGCGACCGCCATCTTGTCGGCGAGGTTGAGGATGCCGCCCTGACGTTCCTTCAGCAGCAGCGGCGGCATCAGGTATTCGAACATGCTGCCCGACCAGGACAGAAGCGCGCCGCGATGGCCGACCATCGCGAAGGGCCGGCCCAGACGCGACCAATGTTCCTTGCCCAGATCGCCCTTGGCGATGGCCAGGAAACTGGTCAGCCGCGCCTCCGAGGCCAGCAGGTCATAGCGGCTGCCGTCAAGCGCCTGCGCATCGGTGCGATAGCCGATCGACATCAGCGACTTTTCGCGATCGACGAACAGGCTGAAATCCATCCCGAAGGCAAGGTTGCGCGCCCTCTCGGCCAGAAGCCGGATCTGCAGGACGAACTTGTCCAGCGCCTCGGGCCGGGTTGTGACCGGGTTCAGGACATCGGCGGTGTCGCGCACCAATGCCGTGGACCAGGCCAGGATCTCGGCCGCGTCGCCGCGCGGGGTCGCCGCGTGCAGATCGCCCGCCAGTCGCCGGATGGTCGCGGCGCGGCTGATCAACTGCCCGGCCGCGACCGGATCGGCCAGCGATCCGGGCAGGCTGTGCGCCACCGACCGGGCATAGCCGTCGATCGCCTCGCTCATCGCGCCGTGCAGGTCGCGCAGCGCACGGCGATCGTCGCGCAGCAGCTCCAGCTCGGCGCGCAGGATGTCCAGCGTGTCGCGCAGCCCCGCCGTGGCGGGCACGCGCACCGAAGGCGCGTGCGCCGCCCAGCCCCGCAGACCGGAGGACAGCGCGATCAGCATCCCGGCAAGATTGCCGCTGTCGACCGAAGACAGATAGGGCGCGGGCAGCACCGACAGCGTTCTGGTGTCATACCAGTTGAAGAAATGCCCGCGAAACCGCTGCATCCGTTCAAGCGTGGCGATGGTGGCCTCGATCCGTTTCAGCGCCGTGTCCAGGCCGATCCAGCCGAAATCATGCGCCGACATGACCGACATGAGATACAGCCCGATATTGGTCGGCGAGGTGCGTTCGGCCAGTTTCGGGGCTGGCAGTTCCTGATAATTGTCGGGCGGCAGATGGTTGGTCGTCTGGTCGACGAATTCGTCGAAATAGCGCCAGATGCGGCGGGCGATGCGCCGCAACTCGGCCTTGTCCTCGGCCGAGATCTGCAACTGGTCGACCGTTTCCAGCGACCGCGAGGCGCGAAAGGTGATCCAGGGCGCGGCGATCCACAGCGCGGCGAAAATCACCGCGACCGGAAGGGCGGATGGATTGACCGCGGCAGAGGCCAGGATCGCGCCGCCGCCGATCAGGGGCGACGCGATCATCCGGCGATATTCGGCCGCAAGCCGGGGGTCGTCCCTGTCGCCGATCAGCTGCGATGGCGTCCATTCCAGCAGGTTGCGCCTGCTGACGGCCAGCCGCCACAAGGTCCGGAAGATGGCGTCCGCCGTCGACCAGGCCCGATCCGCGACCGTGGTCAGCCGCAGCCCGAACTGGGTGAACGAGATGCGGGCGTCGCGCAGCACCTGGTGGATGTGATACCCCCATGACACGCCATACTGGCGCCGAAGGACGTTGGTATCGATCTGAAGGATCGGCACCAGCACCATCAGCAGGATCAGCGCCAATTGCCACAGCGCCGCCGCCGATCCCGGCAGCAGCAGCCAGCCCGCGACCGAGGTCGCAAGCCAGCCCGGCGCGACCAGGGACCGGCGAAGATTGTCCAGCATCTTGAACCGCGCCAGCCCGTTCAGTCCGTTTCCCGGCGTGACGATCAGCGGCAGCAACTGCCAGTCGCCGCGCATCCAGCGATGCTGGCGGCTTGCCTCGTTCGCGTAGCGGGTGGGGAAATTCTCGACCACCTCGATATCCGATACCAGCGCCGCGCGGGCCAGGCTGCCTTCCAGCAGGTCGTGGCTGAGAATGGCGTTTTCGGGCACGCGGGCGGTCATCGCCGCCTGAAACGCATCGACGTCGTAGATGCCCTTGCCGGTGAAGCTGCCCTGACCGAACAGATCCTGGTAAAGATCCGAGACGGCGAACACATAGGGATCAAGCCCCCGGTTCGCGGAAAATGCGCGCTGGAAGACCGAGGCTTCGGCCCCGGTCGTCAGGGAGGGCGTGACCCGCGGCTGCATGATCGCATGGCCCCGGATCACCAGACCCTTCTCGTCGCTGACCGGAAGGTTGACCGGATGGGCCATCTTGCCGGCCAGGGCCGCGACGGTGTCGCGTGGCAATCGGGTGTCACTGTCCAGCGTCACCACATAGCGCACCCCCTCGGGCGGGGTCGGGCCGGTCGCCAGAAAGCTGGTCCCGGTCTGACCGCGCAGCAGCATGTTCAGCTCGGTCAGCTTTCCGCGCTTGCGTTCCCAGCCCATCCAGACGCGGTCCGTCGCACTCCACTGACGGCGCCGATGCAGCAGGAAAAAGCGCCGGACCCCGCCGTGGTTGTAATGTTCGGCCAGCGCGTCGATGCGCTGGCGGGCGTGATCCAGCAGCGCCTGATCACGCGGAAGCGTTTCGGCATCGGCGTCGGCCCAGTCGCTGAGAAGCGCGAAGAATATCTCGGTCTGCGGATTGGCAAGGTAATGCGATTCCAGCGTGTCCGCCAGTTCGTCGATGGCGTCCATGCTGGTGATCATGCAGGGGATGACGACCAGCGTCCTCGCCTCGGCGGGAAGGCCGGTCCGGAAATCATAGCCCGCAAGGCAACGCGGCGCCAGCCATCGCGCCGCCAGAAATGCCAGGGCCTGCATCGCGGTCTCGCTGGCCGGGACCAGCGCCAGCGCCAGCAGCAAGCCGACCTGCCACCGGGGCAGGCCGGCGGGGATCGTCCAGGTCATCACCGCCAACAGCAGGACGGTCAGGACCAGCAAGGGCAGTTGCAGCGACAACCATCCAAGCCGGCGTATCAAGATGCCCAGCATTTCGTAGGCTGTCCTGCGGCACCCTGCCAGCCGCTGCAGCCGGAACCGGTCCTCGCCGACCAGCAGGTGCCCGACCTCGACGCGCCCGTCCAGCCGCGGCTCCCGGAGGATGCCCCGATCGGCGGCACCTTCGGAATCGCCGGCAGCGGTCTCCAGCGCCAGCCGGGCGACCTCTGTCTCGCTCAGCCTGGATCGGCGCGCCGTCCGCTCGACCGCGGATCGATAGGCCGCGCGGGTTGCCTGGTCCAGGCGGACGAATTCGGAATCCCCGACCAGCATCCTGTCGACATGGCTGACGCCCTCGAACCATGTCAGCCAGTCGATATCCCCCATCCGGCGCAGGCTGCTGATGACGTTGCCGACGGTGACGTTGCCGGCCGATTGCTGGGCGTATTCCCGCTGCACCGCGCGTTCCAGCGCCGGCTGTCCGCCCCATCGCCGTTCCAGCGCCGCCAGCGCCGCCTGCGCGTCCGCGGTGCCCTCGCGAAGGCGATACAGCAACTGGACCGCGACGGTATCCCGGAAGATCAATTCGCCCCGGCCCTCGACGATGGCCGAGATGTTGTCGGGATCGCTTGCGACCAGATCGGCGATGGCGTTGGCGGTATTGCGGTACCGGCGCGCTGTCACCACCCGGTCGGACATCCGGCGAAGATTTTCGACCAGAACATAGCGCAGAAAGGTCGGGACGGCCCATAGCTCGGCGATATCCAGCGTCGAGACCGACTGGAAACCGCGAAGAAAGTCGGACAGGTCGTCGGCCTTGACCTCGGAATTGGTCAGCGCGACGAAATACCACGCGATCAGCAGACTGCGCGGCGCCTGTCCGCCCCCGGACAGCGCCACTTTCCGCTGATGGCGCAGGAACGAGCGTCCGAAACCCTGGCGCAGCTGGCGCAGGTTCTCTTCGACCATGTGGTAATTGTCGATCAGCCATTCCGCCGCCGGCGTGATCAGTTCGTCGCGTTCTGCCGCCATGACGGTATCAAGATAGTTCGTCCGGATCGCATCCTGATTGTCGGTCAGCCGCCGGATCGGGGCGGCCGGCGCATCGTTGAATTCCGGAAACCGCGTCGCCGCCAGTTCCCTGCCGGCTTCGAACAGCGATTTCGCGGTCCATAATTCGACCCGGATCGGCGCCGAACCATCGGGCGACCGCTGGTCCGCGGTCCACGAACTGGGCTTGATCCGGCTGAACAACGACGAGTCTCCCTTCAAGGCCGGCAACACCAGAGGAACGGTATCACAAGACGCGGCCGAAACAGCGCCGGAATCGCGGTTGCGCGGCAGACGGGCCGCATCCGGCATTCACCCGCGTGGAGCCGATCGGATATTGTCGGGCAGCCAGGTGGCGAGGTCGGGAAAGAGGATCAGGACGAAGACCATCAGAACCATCAGCAGGAACATCGGGAACGCCGCCTTGGAAATGAAGCTCATCTCGTGGCCCGTCATGCCTTGCAGCACGAACAGGTTGAACCCGATCGGCGGCGTGATCTGCGCCATCTCGACGACCACGACGATGAAGATGCCGAACCAGATCATGTCGATCCCGGCATCCCTGACCATGGGCTCGACCACGGCCATGGTCAGCACCACCGAGGAGATCCCGTCCAGGAACATGCCCAGGATGATATAGAACACCAGCAGCACCATGAGAAGTTCGAAGCGCGACAGGTTCCAGCCCGCGATCAGGTTGGCCAGCCCGCGCGGCAGCCCGGTAAAGCCCATGGCAAGCGACAGGAACGCGGCACCCGCAAGGATCAGCGCGATCATCGCCGATGTGCGCGTGGCCCCCAGAAGGCTTTCGGTAAAGCTTTTCCACGTCAGCGATCGCTGAAGCGCGGCAAGGGTCAGGCCGCCAAGAACGCCGAAGGCGGCGGCCTCGGTCGCGGTGGCGAAACCCAGATACATCGAGCCGATGACCACCAGGATCAGACAGATGACCGGCAGCAGGAAGCGTGAATTCACCACGCGGTCGCGAAACGACATCGGCGCGTCCTCGCGCGGGGTCCAGTGGCGCGAGGTTTGCGAACGGATCGCCACATAGGCCATGAACAGCAGGGCCAGCACCAGCCCTGGCAGGACACCCGCGAAGAACAGCTTCGATATACTTTCGTTGATCGTGACGCCATAGACGATCAGCGTCAGCGAGGGCGGGATCATCAGGCCCAGCGTCGCCGCCCCGGCCAGCGTGCCGATCACCATCGATTCCGGATAATTGCGGCTGCGCAGTTCGGGGATGGACATCTTGCCGACGGTGGTCAGTGTCGCGGCCGATGAGCCGGACACCGCGGCGAAGACCGCGCAGCCGACGATGTTGGTATGGACAAGCCCGCCCGGCAGCCCCGCCATCCAGGGCGAGAGCCCGCGGAACATGTCTTCCGACAATCGGGTCCGGTAGAGGATCTCTCCCATCCAGATGAACAGCGGCAGCGCGGTGAGGGTCCAGGATGACGAGGCCGTCCAGATCGTGGTCAGCATCACATCGCCGACCGGCCGCGAGGTGAACAGCTCCATGCCCACCCAGGCGACCCCCATGAGCGCGAGCCCGACCCAGACGCCGCTGCCCAGAAGCGTGAACAGGACAAAGAGAAACAGGATGATGATGTAGAGGTTTTCCATCGCGCTACTCTCCGAAGCTCTGGTCGGAAAGATTCTGCCTGATCCGGTGCTTGCCGGTGGCGATGACGTGGATCAGGTGATCGGTCAGGGCGATGGCCAGGATGACGGCACCAAGCAGCATCGCGCTCTGGGGAATCCAGAGGGGGGTGGCATCCTGTCCCTGGCTGACATCCCCGAACTTCCAGGACCAGTAGACGAAGCGCCATCCATACCAGACGAAATACCACATGACCGCCGCGCCGATCGCAAAGCACCAGACGTCAAGCCATCTGCGAACCTTCCGGGGAACGGCGTTCAGCACGATGGAGACGCGGATATGCGCGCCGTGATTCAGGGCATAGGCAAAGGCCAGAAAGCTTGCCGCGGCCATCATGTATCCGGCATAGGCGGTCGCGCCGATCAGGACGCCGCCGGTCCAGCGGGCGGCCATCTGGGCCACGATCAAGGCGAGAATGCCGATCAGGCACAATGCGGCAACGCCCCCCGCCAGATTGTAGATTGCATCGCAAACCGTTCTGACGCCGCGCAACTTTCCCACGATCATTCCCCCGTCCAGGTGCAAGAGGCCACGGAAGCGCCGGACGACGGCGAAGGCCGTCCGGCGAAAGGATCACTTTTGCATGGCCCGGAACTTGTCCACGATGGCCTGACCGGGTTCGCCCGCCGTCTCGAGCCATTCCGAGGTCATGGTTGCCCCGATGTCCTTCAGTTCCGCCTTCATCTGATCGCTTGCCGGCTCTACCGTCATGCCGCCCTCGCGCAGCCCGTTCAGCGTGAACTGGGTGTATTCCTTCGCGCGCCAGGTTCCCGCATATTCCGCCAGCGCGCCACAGGCGTTGATCACGTTCCTGTTCGCCTCGGAGGTCTTGGCCCAGACGTCCGAGTTGATCAGGACGTAGTTGCGCGGCAGCCAGGCGTCCACCTCGTAGAAATAGTTCAGGCTTTCCCAGACCTTGCGGTCGTAGCCGGTCGCGCCGGAGGAAATCATCGCATCCGCCACGCCGGTGGCGAAGGCCTGACTGATCTCGGCGGCCTCGATCTGGACCGGAAGCATGCCCGTCAGTTCGGCCAGCCGCGCGGTCGCGTTGCTGTAGGACCGGAACTTGACCCCCTTCATGTCGGCGATCGATTTCGTCTCGTTCTTGAAATAGAGACCCTGCGGCGGCCACGGCACCGAATAGACCAGGGTCATGTTCTGCTTGGCCAGCAACTCGGTCAGCGCCGGTTTCGCGGCTGTCCACAGATCGGCGGCCTGATCGAAGGAGGTGGCGAGAAACGGAATGGAATCGACGCCGAACAGCGGATTTTCATTCTCGTGCGCCGACAACAGGCGCTCTCCGATCGGAACCTGGCCGGTCTGGACGGCGCGCTTGATGTCGTTGCCCGCAAAGAGCGAGCCCGAGGGATGCGTCTTGATCTCGATTTCGCCACCCGTCCCGGTCGTCACGCAATTGCCGAATTGTTCGGCCGTCACCGAGTGGTAGTTGGTCGCGGAATAGGCCAGTGGCATGTCCCAGACTTCCGCGAAACCGGGGGCCGCGACGCCGGCAAGTGCGGTCGCGGCAAGAAGCGTGGTCAGTTTAGTCATGTCGATCTCCCTGCTTTTT
>CERQ01126512.1_pt1 | contig 20037 bp, 9 predicted proteins | sample 530711 | NCBI WGS metagenome assembly CERQ01 (sample SAMEA2620882, study PRJEB7988) | marine metagenome | biome: marine biome (ENVO:00000447); feature: mesopelagic zone (ENVO:00000213); material: "saline water (ENVO:00002010), including plankton (ENVO:xxxxxxxx)" | depth 850 m | reverse complement strand
TCTACGGCTACATCGTATACTTCACCGCTAACTACACGTACTAATTTGCCTTGCGTTTGCTCCATTTGATAATGAAGACCACGAAGAATACCTTGGCTAGATTTCGAATGGTTATCCTGAACAAAGTCTACGTCAGCGCACTCTTTCTTAAACCAATCAGTGCGAAAGGTTTCTAAGAAAAAACCGCGCTCGTCACCAAATACTTTTGGTTCAATGATTTTAACGTCAGGGATGGCTGTGCTAATTGCTTGCATAAAAAAATATATCCGTTTCTCTGTATTTATTTAACGCGGTCGTGAATTACATTCAATAAGTAATCACCATAGCCGCTTTTTTTAAGGGGCGCAGCTAGCTTTTCTAATTGTTCAGCATCGATATATCCCATGCGGAATGCAACTTCTTCTGGACAACACACTTTCAAACCTTGGCGCTTTTCAATAGCAGCAACGAAGTTTGCAGCATCAAGTAATGAATCGAGCGTACCTGTATCTAGCCAAGCAGAGCCGCGCCCCATTAGCTCCACCTTAAGTGAGCCATCTTGAAGATACAGGTTGTTCAGATCAGTAATTTCTAGCTCGCCGCGATGCGAAGGTTTAACTTCTTTCGCAAAGTCTACCACGCGGTTGTCGTAGTAATATAACCCCGTCACTGCGTAGTTTGACTTAGCAACTTTAGGCTTTTCTTCTATTGAAAGCGCTTTCCAATTTTCATCGAAGTCTACAACACCGTAACGCTCTGGGTCGTGTACATGGTAGCCAAATACTGTAGCACCGTGCTCTTGCTTAAACGCATTCTGCAACGATAGTTTTAAATCGTGGCCGTAATAAATGTTGTCACCTAGAACCAGTGAACAGCTATCTTTTCCAATAAACTCTTCGCCTATAAGAAACGCTTGCGCCAAACCATCGGGCGAAGACTGAACGGCATACTGAATATTCATACCTAAAGATGAGCCGTCACCAATTAGATCAATAAAACGCTGCTGCTCTTCAGGAGTGGTAATAATAAGAACGTCGCGGATACCCGACATCATTAATGTTGTCAGTGGGTAATAGATCATGGGTTTGTCGTAAACCGGCATGAGCTGCTTGCTAACCACTTTTGTGAGTGGATGTAGGCGGGTACCTGACCCTCCCGCTAGAATAATTCCTTTTCTCATACAAAGCCTTTGTTCTATAAATTTTTGCTATACGATAGTATTATCGCATTATGGTAACTGAATTTCTCGCTCAAGCCCAGCCTAGAAAAAACCGTAACGCCGTTAGAAAAAATGGCACAAATACTATATTCCGTCACCTCAAAAATTTATGTTGGAATTTATGAATAAGAAAACGCTTTACATTCACATAGGATGTGAAAAAACAGGCACCACGAGTATTCAAAGTGTACTTGCTGACAACAGAGGTACGCTCATGCAGCAAGGTGTACTTTATCCTGAGATTGGAAAACTAAAGTTTGCACAACTTCTTTTGCCAGCGGCACTTCAGCCTCTGATAAATTCAAACAAACCGAGGGCCGACTATTATCCTGGCAATGAGTTTTTAGATACAGATACAGTTTGGAATGACTTTATCAATTTAGCCCGAAATAATGCTGAGAAGAATATTATTATTAGTGCAGAGCATTTTAGTTCTCGCGTTAATGGTGCCGGATTGCAGTACATGAAAAATCGACTTTCAGAGTTATCAGCCCTATTCAACGTGCGAATTATTACCTACCTGCGCAGGCAAGATAAGTTTATGGAGTCAACTTACTCGACTATTATCAAAGCAGGTGGAAAAATTGGCTTTGACTCGTTCTATGAAACACACATTGGATTACAAGAACGTTACGACTTTTCGCTTTTACTCGAGCGGTGGTCAAATGCTTTTGGTAAATCTGCAATGATAGTAAGGGACTACGAAACAGAAGTTAAGTCAAAAGGCTTGCTATACTCGTTTTTCGAAATTACTGGTATTGAGGGGCGCTCATTAAGTCTAGAAAATGAGAATGAAAACGTATCTTGGCCCGCAAGCATCATAGAACTTGCTCGTTTATGCAACACCCCTCGCTTAAGCACTATATTGGGCAATCAACGCGTGACATTTTTAGACGCTATCACAAAAAGCCTGCAAACCGAGGAACGAAAAAAAGTGTACCGTTTTAACGCTGCGCAAAGGCAAGCCATTTTAGACCGATACCAAGAATCCAATAAGCGTGTTGAGCAAGAATATTTTGATGGCTCTCCTTTGTTCAGTGAACTGGCGACGAGTGAGGCACAGCAAAATACAACACTAAGTAACGAAATTAGCATTTCGAAAATGGACATTGTGGAACTATTTAGCCATTTTTATTCCGCTAATAAAGAAAAATTTAATTAGCTACTCCTTATATTTAAATTTGCTCAATTAGTCTGCAACATCTACTATCCCTATCTCAAAATAATTAAGAAAAAGCTAATTACGGAGATAGGGAAATCTATGAATCTTTTTTCATTGACGATTGCGTTACTTACCGTGTTGTATTCAACGTGCATCATGGCTAATTTCAATGTTTACAATTCTGCGCGGGTAGAGGCTAATAAACCTAATGCCCCAAACTGGGAATTTTTAAGTAAGACACAAGGCTTTCAAAGGTACGGAACCTCTCACGATTGGACATATACAGGCTTACTTGCCGACGTTATTGTACTTGGCGACTTCGCATATTCGGTTCAGGGAAACGGTTCTAGTAACGGCTCTGCAGCAAAGAATACCGTTTTATCACTCAACTTAATTAATGGCACAGTCACCCAAATTGGCGATCTCGGCGTGAACTATAGCCAAAGCAATACCGTTGTAGAATACAAAGGGCGACTTTTTTCTATTGGCGGCGGAACAAATGCCATTAACTATGCCCTCAATTCTGTTGTTGAGTACGATCCAACCAGCCATGAATGGTATCAACTCAGCAATGCACCGCTTCCTAGGCTTGGGGGAGAGGCGAGCGTTTACAGAGAAAGTATCTACTATTTTGGTGGTTGGGGCTTTGATACATACAACCGTGCAAAAATACGTCTTGGAGAGGATGGTTTCTTTTATTCCGACATAGATGAAAATATCTCTTGGAAGCAAGACGTTCAGCGATACAATATTGCAGACGACAAATGGGAGATAATCGGACACGTCCCTCCAGACATCGTCTTTTCAGATAGTGCTATAGTGGCGGAAACTGTGTACTTTACAGAGATGTCAACAACATCCACTCCTAGTGCAGAACTGTCAACTTTTAATATTGAGACCAGCGTTTGGAACAAAGTTTTGCTTCCCTCGCCTTTATTTAATGCTTCAATTACCCGTGTTGGTAGCGACTTAGTGGTTTATGGGAAACCCGACCGTACTGCAGACAACTCAGATTGGCGCTTTTACATTTATGATACTACTACCATGCAATGGAGTAGTGTCCAGTCACTTCCAATCAGTAGTTCGGACCACCAGTTTAGACTCGCGGGCTATCAGGACCAACTGTACTATATAGAATCCGACGCTAGTGGAAATTCAAACGCTAATATATATAGGACGAAGTTAAACAATTCTGAAAATAACCAGAATGAGTACGAAGCGCGAGAAGCTCCCCATATTGTGTCAAGTGCTCTCGCAAACGGAGATGCTATTAGCACTAATGGTAGTGGCAATGTAATAAACTTAGTTATTGACAATGAAGTCGACTACGAGCAAATAAGGTGGTCTGCCGATAACACTGAGCAAAGAAACGCTCTGCGTAACGTTACGCAATCGCTATTTGAAAAACTACCAGACCAATATGACTTTATTTACATAATTGTCAATGAAGACGCTAATCACCCCAACTCTAGAGCTTATGGATATCATGTACCAGTACTAAATGACATACAAGGCATTGGCCAAGGAATATTCGATTTTTCAGGAAGTTATGGCAGCAACGAGCGTTTGCAAAGTATTGTTGTTCTTCCTACCAAATTTGACCTGTTACACGGCCCGTCACTTCACGAAATTATGCACAGATGGGGAAATTACCTCAGCTCTCCCTTAGATTCTTTGCGGCACCAAGAATGGCTCGGATTCAGTGAAGAACAACAGTATCACTTTGGCTATCTCAGTTCTGGCGGCCAACTAGGCGGATGGCAAGATATAGATTTTAACTTACTTGATTTGCCAGACCTATATTTTGTTAACGATGCAAAGGAAGGCCTTGCGGGATTCAGTGGTCTTGGCCCAGGCAATAATTCTATCAAGTATAGTGAATTGGAACTGTACCTAATGGGATTAATTCCTTTAAGTGAAGTTTCTGACATGGCAGAACCAGCGTCGCAACCTGTAGAAACCGACAACTATCCTATATTTAGGATCGACGGATTTGATGCTATTACCTCACAATCTATTGAAGAAAATAACGGGGTGAGAATTCCAAACAGTAGTCAATCACCTAAGCAATTTAACACGCTTTTTGTTGTAGTCTCACAAACTCCTCTTAGCGATAGCGAGTGGCATAATTACGAACATCACGTGCAAAACTTCACACAAATAGGTGAGGACACCTATTTCCGCCTCTACAATTTTTGGGAAGCAACAGAAGGGCTTGCAAGTCTAAACGTCCCAGATTCACGCCTTTACTTTTCTGACTATCAAACCGATACAGACAATGATGGGCTATACGATTTCCAAGAAGAAGAATTAGGAACCGACATTAATTCGCCTGATACTGATGTTGACGGTATCTCGGATTTTGATGAAGTAGCAAATAGCCTAAACCCTCTAGACCATAATGACGCAGAACAAGATTTTGACAACGATGGTTTAACAAATAGAGAAGAGGTGTTATATGGCACAAACCTATTGAGTGAAGATACTGACAACGATTTAGTATCGGATTTTGATGAAGTGTCGCTCGGACTTAACCCTCTTGACCCAAGTGATGCATCTCAAGCTCCCGGCATTCTTATCTTATTTGATGACATTAATAACAATCAATTGCCCGACTGGCTAAGAGTGAAAACAACCAGTAACCTAACAGAAGTTTCGTTGGTACATAGCCACACTCTTGCAGACGTGGCGAGTTTTAGCTTACCCCATACTCTTTCTTCTCCCACTTTCCATTTACTAGAAGACCGCAACGATGATGATATCCGAGAGTTCGCGACTTTTGGCTTCAATACTTTCGTAGAGCGCTATCAACTGAATGTTTACGATGGTGTAAATGGAAAGAGTTTAGGTGTATGGAACTGGGCTAACACGCATGATAACGTTAAATTTAAGCCAACGCCTGACTTCAATAATGATGGCTACCAAGAGTACGCTATTGTCGGCATTCATAAAGTCAACAAAACGCGGCAACTAGTTGTTAAAGACGGAGCGACCAAAAGGCAATATCAAGTTTTTAAGTGGGTAGACAACTGGGAAAGCCCACGAATTGTTTTCATGGATGACGTAACTGGGGATAGTGTTTCAGAAGTCGCGCTTTATGGACATCATAAACGCTTAAACAAAGGGCAACTCTTTGCCTTGGACGGACAAACTGGAGCAAAGCTCAACGTTTATAATTGGAACAAGCTATGGAGCAAGAATACGCTTCATAAGATGAGCGATATCGACGGAGATGGAACAGCCGACTGGGGACAATTTGGTGAAAGACTCGACGATGGCCGATATCAATGGGTTGTAAAAAAAGGTAGTGATAGTAAAGGGGTTATTAGAACCTTTAGTTGGCCTGCGGATCTTACCAATACCAATCCGCTACTATTGAAAGACCGGACAGGAGATGGCGTCAAAGAAGTAGCCATTTATGGTGTTAATGACAAAGGAAACGTAATACTACGTATAAACGATGGTAAACTTTCAAACACGCGTATAGCTAATTTCAGCTGGCCTAACCTTTGGCAACACCAGTCTGTGATTGAGTTGGGCGACCTTAATAAGGACGGGTTCAACGAAGTAGCTCTGCTAGGAACAAATAAGCGCTCTAATGCTACACAATTGATAATAAAAAACGGTAATGATGCTTCAGAGTATGGCAGGCTATCGTTTTCTACTACATCGCATAAGGTTGAAATCAAGTCTTTTGATGTGAATGAAGATGGCTATGCAGATATTGCTATTCACGGCATTGAAATAGCACCATTGTCTAGCACCATAAGCTTTTTTAGCGGGCAAGATTTATCGCTTCTAAGGAAAGCAAACTATTAGCGTGAAACTGGAACCAAAATAAGAAAGCCGCTCATTCGAGCGGCTTTTTATTTCGTTTAAGCATTAATTAGTCAATCAACATAAATACGCTATTTCCATTTTGATTTTTGCCATAAATCAACGTTGTTGGCGTTCCGTCAAAGTCAGTATCACCGATTAATTTCAGTTTTGGTTTCTCAGCCCAGTCACTCCCTAACGACTCAGAGCGGTAAACTCCATTGGCAGGGTTGCCATCTTTGATATTGAGCTCATAGCTGCCGTTCGTCCGCATGCCTAGCAATGCAACTTCACTAGTGCCGTCATTAGTTAAGTCACCAACAACGTGGAAACTCGCATCACTCCATATACTAGGCCATCCTAGGTTTACTAACGTTGAAGCGCGGTCGGCACCATCTTTTATTGCAACTTGGAATCGACCAATTGATGTCCTAAATCCTCCGACGGCAACTTCTTTAACCGCGTCTCCGGTCAAATCAGGAATCAAATGAAAACTCGGTAATTCAAGATCATCAGCCCAAGAATAAATACCCGCCGTTCCTGCAACAGAGTCACCGTACTTAGTAAACAATTGCGGCTTATTATCTTCTATCCTTGTTCCAAAGAGTCCCCATTCATTCTCAGTATCGCCGGTCATGTCGGATAATTGATGCCAACTGACATTGCGCCAATTAGCAGGGAAATTATAAGCACGTAATTTATTGTTAGCATCAAGCCCATCAGTGATTTTAACTTGAACTTTACCGTTACGCTCAATAATACCGAACAAACCAACTTCATTAACTCCATCGCCATTATAATCGCTAAGCATCATATATTCGGGGTTAAGGAATAAGTTAGGGTAGCTGTAAGTTCTAACGTTATCAGTTGTTGCTGCGTCTTTCACTACGAGCTGAGGTCGAGCACCTGCCACAATGAAACGGCCCTGCAAACCAAAATCTTTAACGCCATCACCTGTCACGTCATCAAGCATTACTATCTTTGTTTCAAGCCAATTTGCGGGCCAATTGTAAACATTAACGCGCGCTCCTGATTTACTGTCTCTGACAAAAAACTGGGGTTTGATATTTGGCTCTTCGACTTCGAGGTTTTCAATCATACCCAAAATGCCGATTTCAACAGCGCCGTTGCCGTTTAGGTCATCAAGTATGTATACCTGAACATCTTGATACGCTGTGGGCCACGCTATGGTATGCGACACCTCACCCGTTGCGCCACTATAAACTTCAGCTGTGACCTCGCCTGAATTGACAAGGACCACGGCAAAGTCGTCAGCGCCGTCGTCTGTAATGTCGCCAAGCCCAACTACGTCAACTAGCCCTTCCTGTGGCGTGTTGAAAATAGTAGGCCAGTTATCCAATCTATCAATAAGGCCATCACCATCGGTATCATCACTTAATGGGTCTAGACCTAACGCTAGCTCTACGCTATCTAACAGCATGTCTGAATCAGTGTCTTTGGGGTCGCGATTATCTGGTGACAAACCGTTCATGTATTCCTGAAGGTTGGTGTACCCATCACCGTCAAAATCGTCATCCGCATCAGATGAATCTAACCAATTAGCTAAGTGTGAGTAACGCAACTCCCAAAAATCGGGAATACCATCACCGTCACTATCGTGGTTAGTGTCGATTTCATACGTATCACCTACACCGTAGGAGACCGTTAACACTGAAGGGGATAACCCTTGGGAACTATGATCCGCATAAAATGTAGAAGTTAGTACGCTTCCAAGAGATGCACGGCTACTATTATTAAGAAGTGTTGGAGATACCGATAGAGCTGTTTGCGATTGACCACTCATATTCGCTAAGTCCCACTTTATCCAATCTCTGAAATAACAGGTTGAACCACTAGTACACGAACCACCATCAACATTACTACTTGATATATAGGTCCCGGCTGCTGGCATATAATAAAGCTCAACATCTGCAAGCTCAGTCAACTTATTGTTACTCACCCCAATAGATAGTTGCATTGAAGCACCTTGTAACAAAGGATACCCCACTGTTTGCGATGCACTTACCGATAACTGGCGCCCTTGAACCACATTGACTTCTGAGGCAGCAGCCATCGTTCTAGTGGCTGTATTTGTTACAATTCTACTATGCGTTTGAATTACGTCACCAGCTACTAAATCACTATCAGCTTTTAATGTTAATGAAAGCTGGTGCCAGTTGCCTGCAGGCATATTGCCTAGTGGCCAATAAACAACATTATCTATTACCTCATAAACACCGCTAGCACTAACAAACTCCGCATTATTAGGAACAGTAAGCTGCAGCATTGCGCTCTCTACTATATCTTCGCTTGGGTTGCCCAATACAACATTAAAGTCGATTTCGTCGCCAGCAGTAACGTGGTGATTAGTTGTGCTTAGTGAAAGGTTTGGTAATTCCCCTCCTAATTCACTGGTATAAAGAAATGTAGGTGTCGTCGACTGGATATAGTCATTTGTAGAGCTTTCTAACACTGCATGACTGACAGAAAGTCCTCCAGCGTTTGCCTGATATCCCGAGAAGGGAATTAAAACAGATCTAGTTTCGCCTGGCTCTAACTCTCCGAATTCGTAAACAGCTCGCTCATTAGCATATTTCGTAGAACTTCCCAGTTGAGGGACAGAGTCATTCATATTAAATCTAGTATAATTGCCCGCCTGTATTATTAAGACAACATCGGCATGGCTAACTGTATCGGTGTTGCTAACCGTATAGCGTGTAACACCATGGTTATAAGAAACGTCTAATTGAAGTAATGTTTCATCTTTAACGACTAAGCTTTCACTGCTTCTACTTAAAGACTCCCCCCCCTGCGATATGTTCGATTTTACCTCTAATGCTTGCCCATCGAACATTGCGCTGTCTACCATTGCTGTAAAACTACGTTTTGCAGCATAGCCTGCGGTGAGTGTAGAGAGTTCCCATTGAAGAGTATTGCCATTCAAACTGCCACCGTCTGTAATATTCTCAACAGTTAGTCCCTCAGGAATATCTACTTCAAGCACTAGGTTCTGCATATTGGTACTAGATTCATTACCATATGCCACTTCAAACGAAACGTCCTCTCCTATTGCAACTACCGAACGAGAGGCAGAAATATGGCTACTTAAAGTGCGCTCTGCGCTATACGAAAATGTTGTTCTAGCACTTTGAATAAACGTATCAAGGCTGTCTGAAAGAATGGCGTTTTTAACCCATGGTTTACCATCTATTTGTTGATATGCATGCAACGGCAAAAAGATAACTTTCGACTCCCCAGCAGCAATGCTATCGAAATTGAATTTAATCCAATCGGTTGCATAGTAGGTAGAGTTATTAACGTAAGGGTAAGTTTGTGTACCATAAACACGCTCTCCAGCATCAGTAGATACAGCAAGTTGCACATCGGTTCTTGCAGTACTTCCGGTATTAGTTATCACATACTTGCTGTATCCGTAGTGAGATGGTGTTCGAGTATCACCAGTGCTTGTAGCAGTTAGCGTTAACGGCATAGTATCCGATACAACAAGAACTTCCGATGCTCGAGCAAAAACTTTGGAACTATTTTCTAACCGAGAGAAAATTTTAAATGCCTCACCGGCAGCTAATTCATCATCAACTTTTACCGTAAGAAAACGTTTAATGGATTCTCCAGCGGCTAAACTCCCTACTTCCCAAAGAACATTAGAGCCATCGATAGTGCCATCGTTGCTGGCCGATTGAGCGGTCACTTCGCCTGGTAACTCTAAGGGAATTTCTAAGTTTTGAAGCGTGACATCACCAATATTACCTATACCAACCTCAAAAGTTACAAGCTCACCAGGTTGAATTATTTGTTTGCCTGTTGCAATGGTGAACGCAACTGAGTTAGTTACACTATATAGTGTAGTTGGTTTTGTGCCTTGCACGAATGCACTAATAGAATCACTCAAAATGGCATCACTAACCCAAGGCGCGCCGTCTGTTTGCTGATAACCACTAAACGGAACCGTTAGAATATATTCCTCGCCAGGCGCTAAATTACCGATATCATAGGTTGGCCAATCACTAGAATAATAATACCCATTACTTGGTGCAGCAGGGTATGAGTCATTACCCGCCACCCGAGAACCAACGGATGGGGATATATCCAACTTCACATCCGTACGCGTAATATTGCTGGTGTTCGTAACCACGTATCTTAAATAGTTATACTGTCCGGGCGTTCTTACATCGCCAATTTGTGCAACGTATAAATCGAGAGGACGATTATTCACCACTGCTACGACTTCGCTAGAACGAGAAATTCCTAAACCACCATTATGAAGTGTTGCGCTAGCCTCTAAGAGCTCTCCAGCAGATACGCCGTCAATAGCCTTAACTTTTATAGTACGTTTACCGCTATCTCTACCGCTTAACGTTCCTAATTCCCAATTTACTGATGTATCGGTAACCACTCCGCCGTCACTTGCAGAAACAACTTCTATTTGTGCGGGTAAAGACAGCGCTAGTTCAACGTTTTGATAAGCCGAATCAGTTAAGTTTCCGAAGCTCAACTCATACTCAAAAAATTCCCCCTCTTCCACTTTTTGCTTGTCTGCTGCTACATTCATTCGTATTGACTGATCATCGTCCCATAACAAGGTAGTATTAGCAGATTGAAGCGTATTGCCGTTTTCATCTTGCAAAACAGAAAAGAATTCAAAGGGAAGACCATCAATTATTTGGTAAACAGAAATTGGAATTAACAAGCTTGTCGATTCACCAGGAAGCAGCTCTTCGACCTGTAACCCTGTCCAACTATCTGCGTAAACGGTACCTGACGATGAGGTTGCGCTAACTGGACGAGTTCGGTTCAAATAAAGCCGGCTAAAGGACCCAGGCTTAATGTTTAACACAGCATTTGAAAGAATATTATTACTAGTATTAACCACGGTTACCCTGACGTCCGTAGCTTGGCCGCTCATTGCCGTATCTCCGAATACAGAAACACCAAAGGTCTTCGTGTTAGCGTTGCGAACAATTACCATGCTCTCTGACATTTGAGAAGCGCCTAAACTGCTATTACGCGCCCACGCCACGGATGTTTTATACACGTCCCCATTGTTGGCACTTTCTGGCAACGCCACAGTGAAATACCTTTTTTCGCCGCTTCCCCCGCTTAGAATAGCTGAGCTTTCCCATACGACAGAAGAACCTTGTAACGTTCCGCCATCAGAAGCGCTTACAAATGTAGTACCTTGAGGCACAGAAGCACTAATGTAACTACCTGCAAACCCCGAAGAGCCTATGTTGCCTACTGCTATTTCAAAGATCACTTGCTCGCCTGCCTCTACAAACTCTTTATTCGCAGCAGTTTTGAGAAGAATACTTTCTTCTTCTACATAGCTAACGACAGATTCCTTAGTTTCAGGGGAGGCATCACTTCCATGGGTCACCGATGCAGACAACGTCATATCGCTGTCAAAGTTATCGTCAAATAAGTTGTTAGAACGAAGAGGAAAAATAAATAGTTTGGTTTCCCCTTGTGCTAACGACCCCATGTTGTAACTTACTACGCCACTACAATAGCTACAGCTATAAGCAGGTAACGCGCTATACCCTCTAAATTCTAGCCCCGAAGGTAGATTTAACGTAAGAGTAACGTCATTTCGAGTGTTAGAGCTGGTATTGGTCACCGCTACTTTATAGATTAAATGACCAGCCTCTCGTTTTATCTTGTTGTCGAGAGTTGTTTCTACTTCTAAAGCAAGCGCTGAGTTAACAAAACCGAGGCTTATAAAGACTAAAAGAAGGTGAATCCGTAGTTTTTTAAAGTAACTATCGGTTAAACTGGAAGTGGAGGCGAAGCGTTCCATGATGTACCCTATTTTCGATGATATGTTATTGAGGTTTTTGGGAGAAACCACCAATACCCACTGAAGAAAGGGCATCAATCTGTACCACACTCCCTGTAATACAACATCGCACCTTATGTTACATAAATTAAGATGCGACAAAATTGACGTTACTGCTGTCATAGAAAACTTGCTTTAGGCTAAAGTCTAACGATCAATAAATCAACAGCGATATCCCAACGAATTCACCTTTTTAGGCCTCAAAATAACTAACCCTTTGTAACTTGAGTAAAATTTTTTTTGCATTACTAATATTCAAAATCACTGTTCAGCAATAAATGGCATATCACCCTCAGTTAACGTGCTTTTGAGGCATTGGGCAAATCTAATCTTAAGTTGTCGTAAAACCAATGTGGTCAGTAAAAACATCTGATAAGCTAAAACACAACGTCGACGTCATGTTTTCTCATTGGCTAATTTTGTGTTCAGTGACTTAAACGTTGCCAACCCAACCAAAAGGACTTTCCCGTGAAGCGTTTACTACTTCTCTTATCTCTCACACTGGTTACTCCATTTAACTTCTCAGCTGAATTAGATGTCCTGTCAAATAAGCCTTTAAAGCAACTACACTTTCGACATAGCGAAGGTAGCTTAAAAAATATGGAGCAAGATAAATGGATTAAACGCTGGGGGCGATTCGACGGTATAGTACTTAAGGCATGGAATGAAGAAATCACCGGTTTTAGTAAGTCAACCGATGCTACACTCTCTGCTTTTAAAGCAACTTACCCTCAAAAAGCGCTTATTCTGCATTTTAATGGAAGAGCTGTATTACCTGAATTTGGTAAACAATACTTAAACGCCAACGATTACTTATATTACTTAGGTACGAACTCAAATTCTGAATTAGTCGGCGAGTCCGAGTCTACTATCAAAGTAGATAATATAAGCGCCTTTTACATTCGTGAGACAAACCGCAACGCGGCACAAGAAGACGTTGTTATTGTGGAACGAAATAGCGACGGGACACTAAATTGGAAAAATACAGAACACGCGAAGCTCATTTCTATTAATACGAACAACACTATAACAGTTAAGCGTGACATATTGGGCACGGGCAAGCTGACGTTAAATGCTAAGCAAGCTTATGTAGCCCAACATGTATCTAAAGGACCTTTTGCTAAAGAAAGTCAGCGGTTATGGGAATACAACTGGTTTAAATTTAGTAACACGCCGCATGGCATATTCAACTCGCTACCTTCATTTTTAGCCGCGCGATTGTCTTCAGACTTTAAGTTCTTTGACGGTATACAGTTCGACGTTCTAACTGAAACTCACCGAACGGTGAACTTCGGTTATCCGATGCCACTTGATGCCGATGCCGACGGCAAAACAGATACATTTTCTATGGATGCATATGATAATGCCCATAAATCTGGAATTTATGCTTTTTTGAGCAACCTTCGAACAGTACTTCCCAAGAACACCATTCTATTAGCCGATGGCGATTACATTCATCAAAAGGCCACATGGCTATTGAACGGCATAGAAAGCGAGCGCTGGCCGACAATTCGCGATCCTAAGCTTGAACAGTGGTCTAGCGGCATAAATCGACACTTGTACTGGCAAAAATTTGGGTTAAAGCCAACCTTAAGCTACATGAAAGTAGCCGAGTTTCACTTACCTGGCAAAGGCGCAGTTTCCATGCCGGATAATATTCGGCGTTTGATAGTAGCCGCTGGCGTTTTAACTAACAGTGCTGTTGTTCCTGCGTTCAGACCTAATGGTTTAGTTTTCCATAAATGGCCAGAATTTAGAAAGTTGAAAAATATCGGCGAACCCAAAAGCGAAATAGTCGTGCTCACTTCCGAGCCTTTAGAGCCAGTTCAATTAAAAGATGCGACGAAGTTGAAAAAGGCTAGTATTCTTTTCGATGCTGAAGTATTGAATAATCGCTCGCCTAAAATCACAGCTAAGCAATGCCTTGTAATGCCTGACAAATTAAAATCTGTGTCATTAAAACTTACTGCGTCGACTCAATCTACTAACAAAGATATCGAGCCATTAAACACACCAACAGTGTTCTACATAGGCAACGAGACACATCAGCAAAAGACCTTTCTGGGAGACCAACCGTTTACAGCCTGGTTTTCGTGGCATACTTTAAACGCATCACCACTTTGCTTTGCGTTATCGGACGACTCTAGACGTTTAAATATTGACGAAATATCGATTTCAAGAGGACTAAAAGTAGAGGCGAGAGTGTTTGAAAAGGCGATTCTGTTTACTAACAATAACGATACCGTTATCAAACTTGATGCAGATGACTTAAAGCCTTTAAAAAACTACCTACCAATAGAAACACTGCTAAAGGGTAGTAAAGAGCTTCATATTCCTGCTAAAGATAATTTTATATACCGATACTAAAAGAGGCTCATTGAGCCTCTTTTTTATAATAAGATTCGTCTAACGAATAACCTTGAGAATCCATTACACTAGCGCACTTTTCAAGAAACAACGTCTTTTGCTCGCTAGACCAATTAATGGTTTGAAAACTGGTTACATCCGAAGGTTTACCACTGGTCACTTGTGGCGAATTTTTTTCCTGATATTTGAACATCCTATTAACCGAAGGTTTAGCGGCACCTAAAAACTCACCGAGTGACGAAATGACATTATCTGGAGAGGTTGCCAGTTCAAACTGCTCAACTTCAAAAAACCAACGCCGGTTGTTGAGTAATTTGCTAACTTCATTTTTAGTTCTTTGCCACAATTGCACTGTTTGTGCCCACTGCTGGCAGTGCCCTTCGAACTTTGCTTTTGGAAATTTACGCATTCTTGAGGCCACGTTTTCTAACCCTCTTCGTTGACAATACACCACCTTTGCGTTGGGGAAAGCTAACATGAGAAGTGGCAACGCCCGCAGCATAGGTAGGCCTGGGGTTTTATCAACAATAGCCTCATTACCGTAATACATTATATATAGATCACGTAGCTGCTTAACCAGTTGCGCTTTTAACAAAGTACTTGGCATTTCCCATACCATCGTTCCTTTATTGTTGGCCGCCAGACTTTCTGTTAAGTGAGACTCGGCTGCCGCTACTAAGTTATTAAAAAGTTCTGCCAAATGCGCTTCACCGTGTGCTTTCGTAAGCAAGGCACGCTGAACCATGTTTCCCACAACTGTAGTACCACTGCGAGGCGACCCGACGACGATACACACTTTAGGGCTTTCACATACAGGTATAAGAGCCAAGAAGCATTCATGTGATTGCCCCTTTCTTTCCATAGTAATCTTAAGTACGTGAACTTGGTCGTTAAACTCGTTTAATGGTATTGCCAATTTTTTATCGGCTGATATTTCAAAGCTGACTTGCTGCTTACCATTAAGAAGTGTTGATTGAGATACTATTTCAATAGCCCAAACACCTTCGAGTGCACTTTCTGCGATATCAAACGTCAATAAGGTTGAGCAACTGCCCACTTGCGCATTAGAAAAGAGCAACGTTTCATTGCTCTCTATAAAATAATTCCAGTTCATTCTTTAATACAACGCTAAATTTTGTTGTGCTGTTTCAGCGATTGTTGCTGGCGTTTTAATACCCGCTTTACATGTGGAAAGTAACTCTGGGTTACTGTGTATTTGTAACAACACGCTTTGTAGTGACATGGGCTTACCTACGTTGAAGGTGAGCCCATTAACTTTGTTTACTACCTTTTCAGCAATGCCACCTACGTTACTCGCAATAACGGGCACGCCTGAACGAAACGCTTCTTGGATGACAATCGGTGAATTCTCATACCAAATTGAAGGCACTACCATCCAATCTGTGTCTGCAAGCAGTGCTGGCAATTCATGATTTTCGTATGGGCCATGCAGGAAAACCGTGCCTTTTAATCGTTTAAGGGCTGAGTACACTTTTTCCTGAAATTCGGCAGGCTGATATTCTAAGTTTGCTCCGTGGATGTTAAGCACAAATTGCTGTCGGGTATCTTTGTCCATTAGCAATAGTGCGTCTAGCAATACATCTAGCCCTTTAAAGCAGTTAATTTGCCCAAAATAAGCCAAACGCACTTTTGTCGAAGAACGGCTAACGCTATCGTTCATCTGAGCGTGCTCATCTAATTCCGGCGTACCGTTTTCAATTACTTCAATAAGCGAACTATCAATACCCCAGTCAACATAGCGCTGCTTCAAAAACTCAGACGGCGAAACAAAACGGTCCACAACAGAAAAAGCGCGCTTTATGTACATCTCACGCATAAAAAAGTCGGCAGGCGACTTTTCCGGAAAGCAATTGTGGCAATTTCTTGGAGATGACTTAGCGCACAACTTTTGTGAGTGAGGTTTCAACATTAAGCCGTTAGCATGGCAAATCGCCAGGTACTCGTGAAGCGTAAATACAATTTTCGCTTCAGGTAACGTCTTACGTACTTCTAATAGGGTTTCTACACCCATTAAAAAGAAATGATGAAAATGTACAACTTCTGGCTGCAGTCGCTTTAGCAAGTCGCGTAATTCAGACCAAATATACCGAGTGCGTATGTTAGAAAACAAAAAGTCATCGTCTTGGCGCGTATGAAACAACAACTCATTTGCCTTATTGCGAACGGAAAATGCCGCTCCGCCATGAGGCGCTTCTTCACTTCTAGCCAGAAACGTAACATCATGCCCTAACGTTTCATATTCGTTAAATAGTTGATAGGCTGCTATTTCAGCCCCGCCTTTATGCACATCCGGGTGCCCATGGGCAATTATTAGTATTTTCTTTTTATCCATTGCCCGCTACCACTTTTTCTACTTCGTTATTCCATTTGTTTGTATGACGAAGCCCATTAACCATAGATAAGGTGTGCTTCCACGTATTGCCAGACACCAGCGACTGCGACAAGCGCTCTAAGTGGTACATATGCACTAAGCCAGAAACCGCAATACGTTTTCCTGTGTTGCGCACTTTCATACATAAGTCGGAATCTTCAAAATCACCCAGTATATAACCAATGTCGAACCCGCCAACATCTAGGTACTGCTGTTTAGTCATTAGCATTAATGCACCAGTAACGGCCTGTGCTTCTTTTATATCAAACGATTCAGTAAGCGATAAAGGAAAGCCTTTTTGCGGATGATAATTCATCCACATGCCGGGGTGAGAGGGGTCTTGCATGTATTCCATGCCCTGGTGCTGAATGGTATCGTCTTCGTACAGCAACGTACCGCTTAATATCCCCACGCTTTCTGCCTTTTCAAACTGCTGTAAAAGCGCTAAAAATTGATGTGGCTTTTTAGGAATAACATCTGAATTCAGTAAAACAATATGCTCTGATGAGGCATGACTTACGCCAAGGTTGTTTGCGCCGGCATAACCCAAGTTGCGCTCACTTAATACCACTTTAAAAGGCACACCAAAGGTTTCAAATACCCCTTTGCACGTAACCATAAAGGCATGTTTTATTCTTGGGTCGTCTAGTACATATACTATTTCAATATTGTCGAAGTCGGAATCTAAACTGAATTGCGACATTTGAATTTGCACAAAATCGTAACGCCCATAAATAGGGATAACAAGCGATAGCAAAGGGTTGGCTACTTCATTACCAAACTGTTTGACGTCTACCGCATTAGGTGCTTGTAAACGCCCAAGCCAACTTTTTTCTATAGCAGACGTTACGTGCTTGGTTAACTTGGGGAACTTAGCCGTGTTGGTAATATCAACATTGGCAAGAAGAATTTCTGTAAGCCAGGTTTCTTCCCTTTTAAACGGTTCAGCTTTAAGTGCTGTACCTGTAAAAAACGTGCTGTCGACGCTGTACATTAGCTCTATATTCGGGCTTATAGGTTCTGGAAGCGAAACCGTAAAGGCAAAGCCTATTTTTTCCCCGTAACTTAAGGGCAATTCTAGTGCTTCAGCCACATCATACCTGGGGTGAAAAAACGCATCTTGCAGAATACAGTCGGAAATAACGTTGTTCAGCCGCAGGTTTATACGCTTGAATAAGCGAGCCTCGTCCAACACCCAACCAATAATTAATACTGTATTTGTATCTAATATAAATGCGTAGTCGACCTGTATTCTACTGTCTTTATGAGACAGAGATAAACTTGAAGGGGTACTTTCACTAAAAGACAGCGATTTTTGCCCCCAATAGAAGCCATTGCGTTCTAGTAGGGCCGTTGCATCATTAAAATACGCTGAAGGCAATACTTCCAACTCAGCTAATTGCTGGGTAAACAAAACGTCATCAAGGTTAATGTGGTGAGTAACTTCTCCCCATGTTACTTCTATTTCATTTTCCCCCGTATTCGCCAACGCGATTAAAAAGCCCGTACTGTGGTTTTCTGAACATTGCATAACTGCGCAAACATCTGGGCGTTTAAATAACAGAAGATCACTAAATTCGCGAGCAAACTGCAGTTGATGCTTTGAAATATCATCGCCTACTACTGCCCACCCTCCTAGTAGCAGTTTAGAACCCACTGCAAAGGCGAAGTCTGTCTGTATTTCCATTCCTAGCACCCACTTAACTCTTAAATTGTGTAAATCAATCTTCGCTGCACAAGGGAAAACCTCATAAGTATAGAAGCATTATCTTGTTTTTCAGCGGTGAATCAAACTAAAGTTTTCAATCAGAGTGCTTATTGAACAATCTTTAAGTTCAATATGTAATCTACACGCTCTCACACAACTCAGCAAAGTGCCCACAACCTTTAATGAGTTTATAAATTCATTGCGTTTGACCATCAAGTTTGTTTAGATCCCACGCTGAATATTCTGCCTTTTCCCCGACGCGACCAAAATTTCAAAAAAGAATAGAAAGATAAAGGACGAAAAGGCAACCTGCAAAAATAAATTGCTCAGTGCTAACTTAGAGGGAATGAGATCACTTATGAGCTTCATATCAAAATTGATTGAACAAAATCCTAGCTTCTTCAATGAAGACTACAGTCGATATAACTTAAAAGCATCGTTTAACGATAATGAGTTTGACGAAAAGTATATAAACTTCTTTGCGGAAAATGGGGTAAGTGCGAGGATTTCTGCGTTTTTCGACCCTCATTATTATCTATCGCAGTACCCCGACGTGACTGATGCAGGAATGGAACCTCTAGAGCACTTCGTCAACTATGGGTTGTACGAGACTAGGAACCCCCACCCTTTGATAGATATGGATATTGTAAAAGGCGGATTAGGTGAGCAAACTGTTACGCTTGAAGCCATTGCGCAATATTTTGTTAACAATAAGCGACCTTCGGTTTATTTTGACCCCGCCTTTTACTTGAGTGCATACAGAGACATTGCGGCAGCAGAAATTCCTGCACTTCTGCATTTCATAATGGCAGGTGCTAACGAGAAACGCTTACCAAATGCACATTTCAATTACGACTTATACCGTCAAAGCTGTGGAAAAGAAATCGATGGCATAGATCTAATAATAGACTTTGCACTTCACGGTGACAAAAAACAGTTAGAATTTTCAAAAGAGTTTGACTACGAGCACTACAGTGAGGTTGCTCGTGACTACTTGGGAGAGGAAGACAAGTTATTTAGACATTACGTATTGGTTGGCCAAGAGTTAGGACTTTCGACCAAAAAAAAGTTGAAACTAACGGGTAAATCGCTAATTTCTTCTGGAGACTTATATGAAGAGTTTTCGCAACGCGTTGCAAATTCAACAATTAGTTCAGAGATATCAAAACCTTTAATCCCCCTAAGTCTCCCTAACTTCTCAGAAAAGCAGCTAGTGAATGATTTAAATAGCGTTCCTAGCGCTGCTAAACCTGATATTTCTATTCTTATACCAGTTTATAAGGCGAAAAAAGAAGTATTAGAGTGCTTGCACTCTATAATTACATCTGAATTTAAAGGACTGTCATACGAAATTGTTATTGCTGACGATGCACCAGATGAATTCGAAATTCAGGCTTTATTGAGAGACGTTCCGTGCATAAAGTATATAAAAAATGAAACAAATTTAGGTTTTCTGCTAAATGTTAACGCTGCTGTCGAAGAGTGTAGTGGAGAGCTAGTACAGTTGGCTAAGAATTCCCGCTAAAAATAGACGAGTAAG
>CERQ01118064.1_pt1 | contig 20191 bp, 18 predicted proteins | sample 530711 | NCBI WGS metagenome assembly CERQ01 (sample SAMEA2620882, study PRJEB7988) | marine metagenome | biome: marine biome (ENVO:00000447); feature: mesopelagic zone (ENVO:00000213); material: "saline water (ENVO:00002010), including plankton (ENVO:xxxxxxxx)" | depth 850 m | reverse complement strand
GAGGCCGGGTGGCGCGAACTGGCGGAGGGCGCCGGGCTGGCGCTGCACATCTTCCGGCTGGCCGGAATCTACGGGCCGGGGCGCGGCCCGTTCGAGAAGGTCCGCAACGGCACGGCGCGGCGGATCGTGAAGCCGGGGCAGGTCTTTTCGCGCATTCATGTGGCTGATATCGTTCAGGTTCTTCTGGCCTCGATCGAGGCCCCGCGGGCCGGGGCGATCTATAATCTCTGCGACGACGATCCCGCCCCGCCGCAGGACGTGATCGCCCATGCGGCGGAATTGCTGGGCATGCCGGTGCCGCCGGAAGTTCCCTTCGATCGGGCCGAGATGACGCCGATGGCGCGATCCTTCTATGCCGACAGCAAACGGGTGCGGAACGACCGGATCAAGGATGAACTGGGGATCGGGCTGCTTTATCCCGATTATCGCAGCGGGCTGCGGGCGCTGTTGCGCGACGAGGCTGGCTGAGGCGGTGTTGCGCGGGCAACGGGGCCTGTGTTGCGCCGGATGCGGTTTCGGGGCGAATTCCCCGAAAGCCCGGCAAATGCGGGGCACCCCGTCGCACAGGGTGCGCAGCGTGGCGGCACAGCGGGTGCACAGGCCGTACACCGCTTGCGGACCTTCGGTTAACGGATCGTTAACCGCCCCCCGCCCGGCATCACGGCGCCGACGCGCCGCATGGACTTTGCGCGCGGCCCGTGCATGATCGCCGGTCATGAGCTTCGACACCGATATCGTGATCGCGGGCGGCGGCCTGAACGGGCCGACGCTGGCCCTGGCGCTGGCCGGGGCCGGCCTGTCCGTGACCGTGGTCGATCCGCGCCCGGCCGGGGACCGGACCGGAGAGGACTTCGACGGGCGTGCCTATGCGCTGGCGCTGGCCTCGCAGCGCCTGCTTTCGGCGCTGGGATTGTGGGGCGATCTGGCCGGCGTCAGCCAGCCGGTCCGGCAGGTCAAGGCCTCGCAGGGCCAGCCGGGCGAGGGGGCCGCGCGGTTCCTGCTGCATTTCGACAGCGCCGAGATCGAGGAAGGTCCGGTCGGGCACATGCTGGAGGATCGGTTCCTTTATCGCGCCCTGCTGGCGGCGATGGCCGGGCGCGTGACTCATCTGGCCGGCCTGTCGGTCGAGGGGCAGGAACCCGATGCCTCGGGGATCGCGGTGCGATTGTCGGGCGGGCGCAGCCTGCGGGCACGGCTGCTGGTCGGTGCGGACGGGCGCGGATCGGGCGTCGCGCGGCGGGCGGGGATCGCCCGGCGCGGCCGGGATTATGGCCAGACAGCCCTGGTCGCGGCCATCGATCACGAACGCCCGCATCAGGGCATTGCACATCAGTATTTCATGCCGACCGGCCCGCTGGCGATCCTGCCGCTGCCCGGCAACCGGTCCAGCGTGGTCTGGTCCGAGACGCGGACCAATGCGGATGCCATCGCCGCGCTGCCCGACGCGGCGTTCCTGGACGTGCTGCGGCCGCGCTTTGGCGACTTTCTGGGGCCGATCGGGCTGGCGGGACAGCGATTCTCCTATCCTCTCAGCCTGTCGCTGGCCGACGCCTATGTGGCGCCGCGGATCGCGCTGGTGGGCGATGCCGCGCATGGCGTCCATCCCATTGCCGGGCAGGGGCTGAACCTGGGCCTTCGCGATGTGGCGGCGCTGGCCGAAACGCTGGTCGAGGCGCTGCGCCGGGGCGAGGATCCGGGCAGCGATCCGGTGCTGGAGCGATACCAGGGCTGGCGGCGTTTCGACGCGACACGGCTGGCATTGGGAATGGACGCGGTCAACACGCTGTTTGCCAGCGACAATCCGCTGCTGCGCGCGGCGCGGGGCATCGGGATGGGCATGGTGACGGCCATCCCCGCGCTGCGGCGCGGTTTCATGCGGCAGGCGGCGGGCCTGTCGGTCGATCCGATGCCGCGGCTGCTGACCGGCCAGCCGCTATAGGCACCCTTTCCGCCGCCTGCGCCCTCTGCTAGCGGTGTTGCATCATCTGCACGGGAAGGCCGGCCATGGACATTCGCGCGATCCTGATGGGGCTGGCCTTCGCGATCATGTGGGCCTCGGCCTTCAGTTCCAGCCGGATGATCGTGCTGGAGGCGCCGCCCTTGCTGGCGCTGGCGCTGCGCTTTGCGATCTCGGGCGCGATCGGCGTGGCCATCGCGCGGGCGATGGGCCAGGACTGGCGCGGGCTGACGCGGACGCAATGGCGCGCGGTGGTGGTGCTGGGCCTGTGCCAGAACGCGCTGTATCTGGGCCTGAACTGGGTCGCGATGCAGTGGATCGAGGCGGGCCTCGCCTCGATCATCGCCGCCACCATGCCGCTGCTGGTCGCCTTCTTCGGCTGGATCGTCATGGGCGAAAGGCTGCGACCGACGGGGGTCGCGGGGCTGGTGCTGGGTCTTGTCGGCGTTGCCATCATCATGGGGGCGCGGTTGCAGGGCGGCAGCGATCCGTTCGGCATCGCCCTGGGCTTCGTGGCCTCGCTGGCGCTGGCCATTGCCACGCTCAGCGTGCGGGGCGCCAGTTCGGGCGGCAACGTGATGATGATCGTGGGCTTGCAGATGCTGGTCGGCGCCGCCGCCCTGGGCCTGATCGCCCCGTTCATCGAGACATGGGACGCCACCATCACGCCCCGGCTTGCCGTGGCCTTCTTCTATACCGTGCTGGTGCCGGGCCTTCTGGCGACCTGGGTCTGGTTCGAGCTGGTCCGCCGGATCGGCGCCGTCCGGGCCGCGACGTTCCATTTCCTCAGCCCGTTCTTCGGGGTGACCATCGGTGCGGTCCTGCTGGGCGAAAGCCTTGGGATCAGCGACGTGATCGGCGTCGCGATCATCATGGCGGGCATCCTTGCGGTGCAGCTGTCGCGCCAGCCGCCCCCGGTCAGACGGCCGCCGCCGGCGGCCTAGTCGCCGGTCTTTGCGCCATCGCGCCCGGCGCGGTGGCCGTGACCCCGCCCTCAGGCCGCGACGGGCGTGAAGATGGCGGTCGCCGGATCGCAGCGATAGCGGTGCAGGTGCTCCGCGGCATGGCGGGCCAGGTCGGTCATCGCGGACAGGATCGCGTCGATCTCGGCCTCGGGGGCGGCCCAGCACAGGTTCAGCCGCACGAAGCCGGGCTTCTCGATCTCGTCGCCGCGCAGGATCGCGGTCCGCAGCCGCCGCGATTCCGCCGCACCGATCCCCAGCAGGCGGTGCACATAGGGCCCGGCGCAGGCGCAGCCGCCCCGTGCCTGAACGCCATGCAGATCCGACAGCATCCGCGTCGCAAGCTGCTGGTGCACGAAGCCGCCGCGGCCGTCGCGGATTCGAAACGACAGGATCGGCAGCCGCGCCGCCGCCGGGTTGCCCAGCATCTGCAGGCCCGGCACGTCCCGAAGCCGCGCCGCCTTGCGCAGCCACATCGCGTGGCGCGCATCGATCCACTCCTGCCCGACCGCATCCTTCAGCGCAAAGACCATCGCCGCGCGGATATCGCCCACGACATTCGGCGTGCCGGCCTCCTCGCGCGTCTCGACGGATGCCGCATAATCGTGACCCTCGGCATTCACGAAACGCACCGTGCCGCCGCCCGGCAGGCTGGGGCGGTCCGCGACCACCGCGTCGCGGCGCAGGATCAGCACGCCCGATGCCCCCGGCCCGCCGATGAACTTGTGCGGAGAGGCGACGACCGCATCCATCCCCAAACCCATGTCGATCGGCAGATAGGGCGCGCCGCCCGCATAATCCCAGACGATCCGCGCGCCCGCCTGCCGGAACAGCCGGGTCACCGCCGCCACGTCGGTCAGCGCGCCGGTCACGTTCGAGGCCGCCGAAAAGGCACCCATCACCGGCCCGCCCGCCGCCAGTTCCGCGCCCAGCGCCGCAAGGTCCGGCCCGCCGCCTTGCGCCTCGGGGATCTCGACCACGCGCGCGCCGCTTTCGCGCCATGGCAGGATATTGGAATGATGCTCGTAGGGGCCGATCAGCACCGTCCAGCCGGGCCCGACCCCGAACAGGTGAACCAGCCGGTTGATCCCCGCCGTCGCGCCCGACCCGGCAAAGATCACCGCATGTTCCGGCCCGCCGCCCGTGCAGCGCAGGATCTCGGCCCGCGCGGCGCGGCGCAGGCGGGTCATCATGGCGCCGCAATGGCTGGCCTCGGTATGGCTGTTGGCATACCAGGGCAGCACATCGCGCAGGATCGCGTGTTCCACCGGCAAAAGCGCCCGCCCCGAGGCGACGTGATCGGCATAGATCATCCGCCGCGGCCCGAACGGCCCCTCGATCACCGCGTCGCGGCCGATCATGCTGTCATGCAGGGTCTCTGGCGCCCCCAGGGCGGCCCGGAACCGGTCGAAGAAATCCATGCTCATCACCCTTCCTTTCCGCCAAGGATGACACGGAAAGATGCAGAATTTGATTTCTTCGTTGTGGAAATACCCCTAATCTGACGTTCAGATGAACGAACAGACGCCGCAATTCGACGATATCGACCACCGCATCCTCGCGGCGCTGCAACAGGATGCGACGCTGTCGCAGCGCGCCCTGGCCGACCGCATCGGCCTGTCGCAGAATGCCTGCTGGCGGCGGCTGCAGAAGCTGACCGACGCGGGTGTTCTGAAAGGCAGCCGGGCGCTGATCGATGCCGGCCGGGCGGGCCTGCACCTGACCGTCTTCGTGATGATCCGCACCCGCCATCACGATGACGCCTGGGCGCGACGATTTCGTGCCCGTGTCGAATCGATCCCCGAGATCGCCGAATTTCACCGGATCGGCGGCGAATGGGACTACATGGCCAAGCTGGTGACGACCTCGATGGCCGGCTACGATCTTTGCTACAAGGCGCTGATCGCCGACATGGATCTGGAACGCGTCACCGGCGTTTTCTCGATGGAAACCATCTTCGAGGGCCGGCCGCTGCGCCTGCCGCGTTGATTTTCACGATATGTTCGCCATCTTGGACCCATGCGCGCCGACCAGATCCTGCACCCGACCGAAGCCGGGCTTTACTGCCCGCCCGGCGATTTCTTCATCGACCCGATCCGCCCGGTTCCCCGCGCGCTGATCACGCATGGCCATGGCGATCATGCCCGCGCGGGACATGGCGCGGTCATGGCCACGCGCCAGACGCTGGACATCATGGCAATCCGCTATGGCACGGATTTTGCCCGGACGCGGCAGGTCGCCGAAGGCCCGCTGCGGGTCGGCGACACCCAGGTCAGCTTTCATCCGGCCGGGCATATCCTCGGCTCGGCCCAGATCGCGGTGCAGCCGGGCGCGGGGCCGAAGATCGTCGTCTCGGGCGATTACTGCCGCCGGGCGAACCCCGTCTGCGCCCCGTTCGAGCCGGTTCCCTGCGATGTCTTCGTGACCGAGGCGACCTTTGGCCTGCCGGTCTTCCGCCATCCCGATCCGGCGCAGGAAATGGCCCGCCTTCTGGCCAGCATGGCCGAATTTCCCGACCGCCCGCACCTGATCGGCGCCTATGCGCTGGGCAAGGCGCAGCGGCTGATCGCGCTGGCCCGCGCGGCCGGGATCGACGGGCCCATCGCCATTCACGGCGCCTTGCAGCGGTTGTGCGATTACCACATCGAACAGGGAATCGCGCTGGGCGCGCTGATTCCCGCCACCGCCGAGGACGTGCCCGCGCACCTGGTCATCGCGCCGCCCTCGGCCTTTGCCAGCCCCTGGGTTCAGCGCTTCCGCGACCCGGTGATCGGCTTTGCCTCGGGCTGGATGCAGGTCCGCGCGCGGGCGCGCCAGCGGGGCGTGGAACTGCCGCTGGTCGTCAGCGATCACGTGGACTGGCCGCAGGTCACGGCGACGATCCGCGAGCTGTCCCCCTCCGAGGTCTGGATCACCCACGGCGCCGAGGAAGGCTTGCTGCGCTGGTGCGAATTGCAGGGCATCCCCGCCCGCCCGCTGCGCCTTGTGGGCTATGAGGACGAGCCGGAATGAAGGCGTTCGCGCATCTGCTGGAACGGCTGGCCTTTACCCCCGCCCGCAACGCCAAGCTGCGGCTGCTGCGGCATTATCTGGAAACCACGCCGGATCCCGATCGCGGCTATGCCCTGGCCGCGCTGACCGGCGATCTGAAGCTGCGCGCCGTCACCCCCAGCCTGTTGCGCGGGCTGATGGCAGAGCGGGTGGATGACCAGCTTTTCGCGCTGTCCTACGATTTCGTCGGCGATCTGGCCGAGACGATCGCGCTGCTGTGGCAGGGCGACGGCGATCAGGACGTGCCGTTGCACGAGGCGGTGACGCTGCTGTCGGATACCGGCAAGGCCGGGCTGCCTGCTGCCATCGCCGCGATGCTGGACCGGCTGGGCCCGTCGCAGCGGCTGGCGTTTCTGAAGCTGGCCACCGGCAACATGCGCGTCGGGCTGTCCGCGCGCTTGGCCAGGATCGCGCTGGCCGAGATGGGCGAACCCGAGGTCGCCGATATCGAGGAGATCTGGCACGGGCTGAAGCCGCCCTACCGGCCGCTGTTCGACTGGATCGCGGGCGGGGCGCGGCCCGAACATGCCGCCCGCGCGCCGTTCCGGCCGGTCATGCTGTCCACGCCGGTCGATCTGGACCAGCTTCGCGGCTTCGATCCGGACGAATACATGGCGGAATGGAAATGGGACGGCATCCGCGTGCAGGCGATCAATGACGGCGGGGTGCGCAGGCTGTATTCCCGCACCGGCGAGGATATCGGCGCCGCCTTTCCCGATGTGATCGAGGCGCTGAACTTCGATGGTGCGGCGGATGGCGAATTGCTGGTGCGCCGCGACGGCGAGGTGGCGGTGTTCGGCGATCTGCAAAAGCGGCTGAACCGCAAGGCGATCAGCCGCGCGATGCTGGACAGCCACCCGGCCGGGCTGCGCCTTTATGACCTGATGATCTGGCAGGGCCGCGATCTGCGCGGCCTGCCCCTTGCCGAACGCCGCGCGGTGCTGGACGGCGCGGATTTCGGCAGCGACCGGATCGATGTCTCGCCGCTGCTGGATTTCGCCACCTGGGACGATCTGGCCGCCTTGCGCGCCGACCCGCCAAGCGCGGTGATCGAGGGGGTGATGATCAAGCGCCGCGACAGCCCGTATGTCGGCGGCCGGCCGCGCGGGCCCTGGTTCAAGTGGAAGCGCGACCCGATGGTGGTCGATGCGGTGATGCTTTACGCGCAGCGCGGGCATGGCAAACGGTCCGGCTTTTACAGCGATTTCACCTTCGGGCTGTGGGATGGCGACCAGCTTGTCCCGGTCGGCAAGGCCTATTTCGGCTTTACCGACGAGGAATTGCGCGAACTGGACCGCTTCGTGCGCACCAACACCGTGGACCGTTTCGGCCCGGTCCGCGCCGTCGCGCCGAAACTGGTGCTGGAAGTCGCCTTCGAGGGGCTGAACGAATCGGGGCGGCACAAATCGGGCATCGCCATGCGCTTTCCCCGCATCAGCCGCATTCGCTGGGACAAGCCGGCGGCCGAGGCCGACCGGCTGGACAGCCTGAAAGAGATGCTGCCGTGACGCTGCCGGGCGCGTTCCGGGACTGGTTCGCCCGCCAGGGCTGGCAGCCGCATCCGCACCAGATCGCGCTGCTTGCGGCGCAGGGCGACACCTTGCTGATCGCGCCGACGGGCGGCGGCAAGACGCTGGCCGGGTTCCTGCCCTCGCTGGTCGCGCTGCGCGAGCCGCCGGGCGGGCTGCACACGCTGTATGTCTCGCCCCTGAAGGCGCTGACGGCGGATATCGCGCGCAACCTGGCCCGGCCCGTGGCCGATCTGGGGCTGAAGGTCCGGATCGAGGACCGGACCGGCGACACCCGCCCCGCGCAGCGCGCCCGGCAGCGGGTCGATCCGCCCGACATCCTGCTGACCACCCCGGAAAGCCTGGCGCTGATGCTGTCCTACGAACAGGCGCCCGCGATCTTTGGCGGCCTGCGGCGGGTGGTGCTGGACGAATTGCACGCGCTGGCCGAAAACAAGCGCGGCGACCAGCTGATGCTGTGCCTGGCGCGGCTGAAGGCGCTGTCGCCGGGGCTGCTGGCGACCGGGCTGTCGGCGACGGTGGAAAACCCGGCCGCCCTGGCCGATTTCATGGGCGGCGCGGCGATCATCCATGCCGATCCCGGTCCCGATCCCGACATCGCCATGCTGCCCACGGCCCGGCCCGCGCCCTGGGCCGGCGGCGGCGGGCACCACGCCATCCCCGAAGTGCTGGAACAGGTGAAGGCCGCCAGGACCACGATCATCTTCATCAACACCCGCGCCCAGGCGGAACTGTTCTTTCAGGCCCTGTGGGCTGCGAACGAGGATAACCTGCCCATCGGCCTGCATCACGGCAGCCTCGCCCGCGAGGCCCGGCAGAGGGTCGAGGCGGCGATGGCGGCGGGTGCCTTGCGGGCGGTGGTCGCGACCGGCAGCCTCGATCTGGGCATCGACTGGGGCGCGGTCGATCTGGTCATCCAGGTCGGCGCGCCGAAGAACGTCAAGCGGCTGGTGCAGCGGATCGGGCGGGCCAACCATCGCTACAACGCGCCCTCGCGCGCCCGGATCGTGCCCGCCAACCGCTTCGAGGTGATCGAATGCGTGGCCGCGCTGGAGGCCGTGGCGGAACGCGATCTGGACGGCGATCCGCGTGGCCCCGGCCCGCTGGACGTGCTGTGCCAGCATATCGGGCTGACCGCCTGCGCCGGGCCCTTCGACGCCGAGGCGCTGTTCCGCGAGGTCCGCGAGGCCGGGCCCTATCGCGGCCTGACGCGCGCCGATTTCGACGCCTGCCTGGATTTCGCGGCGACCGGCGGCTATGCGCTGCGGGCCTATGACCGCTGGCAGCGGCTGATGCTGCGCGACGGGCTGTGGCGGCTGCGCGACCCGCGCGCGGCGCGGAACCTGCGGATGAATGTCGGCACCATCGTCGAGGCCGAGATGCTGAAGGTCCGGCTGCGCGGGCGCGGCGGCGCGCCGCTGGGCGAGGTCGAGGAAGCCTTTGCCGCCAGCCTGAGCCCCGGCGACACCTTTCTGATCGGCGGTCAGACCGTGCGCTATGACGGGCTGCGCGAGATGGTTGTCGAGGTGACCAGACAGCCCGCCCGACAGCCCCGGATCGCGGTGTTTTCCGGCGTGAAGCTGGCCACATCGACCCAGCTTTCGCACCGGGTTCAGGCGCTGATCGGCGAGCCTTCGCATCATGCCGCGCTGCCGCCCGATACCCGCGACTGGCTGGATCTGCAGGCCCGGATCGGGGGGCTGCCGCGCGACGGGGTGCTGGTCAGCGAAAGTTTCCCCTATCAGGGCCGCTGGCATTTCGCGCTGTATGGCTTTGCCGGGCGGAACGCGCTGCAGACGCTGGGCCTTCTGATGACGCGCACGATGGAGGATGCCGGGCTGGGGCCGCTGGGCTTTCTGTCCACCGATTACGCGCTGCTGATCTGGTCGCTGGATCCGGTGCGCGATCCCGCGCCGCTGCTGGACCGGGCGGCGCTGCGGGCCGGTCTGGGCGACTGGCTGGCCGGCAACGCGGTGATGAAGCGGACCTTTCGCAACGTCGCGGTGATCGCGGGCCTGATCCAGCGCAACCTGCCCGGAAGCCGCAAGTCGGGCAAGCAGGCGACATTTTCCAGCGATATCCTCTATGACACGCTGCGCCGCTATGATCCCGACCATCTGCTGCTGCGGATCACCGCCGACGAGGCGCGCCGGGGGCTTGTGGATTTCGACCGGATCGAGGAGATGCTGGACCGCTCGTCCCGGCACGATCACCGCGTGCTGGACCGGGTCACGCCGCTGGCCGCGCCGCTGCTGCTGGAGGTGGGCCGGGTGCCGATCGCGGGTCAGGGACGCGAGCGGCTGGCCGAGGCTGAGGCGGCGGCATTGATGGCAGAGGCGGGGCTTGCGTGACCGGCTATGGGTTCGATTTCGACGGCCAGAGGCTGGAGGCGCGGCCATCGGGGGCGCTGTTCTGGCCGGCCCGCCGCTGGCTGATCGTGGCCGATCTGCATCTGGGCAAGTCCGAACGCATGGCCCGCCGCGGCGGCGCGCTGCTGCCCCCCTACGAGGTTCAGGCCACGCTGGACCGGCTGACCGCCGAGGTCGCGGCGACCGATCCGGAAACGATCGTCAGCCTGGGCGACGGGTTCGACGATGACGCCGCGGCCGGTTCGCTGCCCGATCAGGTCTGTGCCCGGCTGTCCGCCATGGCCGCGCGCCGGCGCTGGCTGTGGATCAGCGGCAATCACGATCCGGGCCGGATCGACGCGCGCCTGCCGGGGACGGGGTGCGACCAGATCCGCGAGGGTCTGGTCCTGCGCCATCAGGCCGGGGCAGGCCCCGACGTGTCCGGGCATTTCCATCCCTGCATCCGGCTGGCGGGCCAGCGGCGGCGCTGTTTCCTGATCGGCGCCGATCACCTGATCCTGCCCGCCTTCGGCGCCTATACCGGCGGTCTGGCCTGCGACGATCCGGCGCTGACGGAACTGGTGCCCGAAGGCATCGCCGTGGCCTGCGGGACACGCGCCCTGCCGCTGCCGGCCGGCCGGACCGCGCGGCGCCCGGCCCGGCCCCGGCACGACCGGGCATGAAAAAGGGCCGTCGCGCCAGGCGGCCGGCCCCTTGGGGATCGTGGAAGGATCAGAAGCTGAAATTCACGCCCAGCTTGACCGAATGATGTTCCGGCGTGGCTTCGCTGGTAAATCCGTTCGCATCCGTGACCTTCTTCTTGTCGAAGCCGCGATATTCGTATTCGCCAAAGACGGACCAGCGGTCGGTCACCTTGCGTTCGACGCCCAGGCCGGCCATCAGGGCATTCGCCTTGAAGCCGTCGTCGTAATCCATTCCGGCGCCCTGGACCTTGTAGTCGAAATCGCCGCGCGCCGCGCCGAGCTGGCCGTAGAACAGCGTGTTTCCGGCGGCGTTCAGCACCCCCGTCTTGAACCGCAGCGCGACAAGCTGCTTCATCTCGGACCGGGCGGCGAAGCTGCCATTGTCGAATTCGTCGTCCACCTTGCTTGTCTGCACCGACAGTTCCGGGCCGAAGACGATCTGGCGGCCGCCCATCGCGCGCTGCCAGCGATAGCCGCCATGCAGGCCGATCGTCGCGCCCGACAGATCGACCGAACCGGGAGCCGCGATCAGGTTATCGGCCGGATCGCTGACGCCGACACGATCATCCGATCCGAAGACATAGCCCAGCGAACCGCCGACATAGGCGCCGGACCAGTCGGCGACGGGTGGCGCGACGGGCGCCGGGATGATGGCGACATCCGTGACGGGCGCGACCGGCGCGACATAGCCGCCGGCAAGCGCGCCCGAGGCTGCGACGGCGCTGCCGGCGCAGCACAGCGAAAGGATGCGAATGATCGTCATGACATACTCCTGATCCGCGCGGCATCCGGGGAACTCCGGGGATGCACCGCGCCGGGCAACCTGGAGGCGAACGTAGCGTCAAACAAACTTTCCATGCAATCCCGCCGTTCCGTGATGGCATGACGATCATCGCGAGGGTGACGAAAATGCAATAGTCCGGGCCGGCGCGTGACCGCAGCGCCGCAACCCGGGACCGGGGGCGATTCCCGGATCGCCGCGACGGGTCCGGGCGTGTCGCGAATCGCCCATGGCGGCCCTGAAATACCTGATAGATAACAATTATTTACAAGATTTGTGTCGCAAATATGTGACAAGGTTGGGTCTGTGCCTTATGGTGCGTGAATGTTGTTGCCGCGCCCCGCGCGGCGGGGCCTGCAGGGAGGGCCCCGGAAATCCGAAAGAAAAGAAAGGATCCTGCATGACATTGCTGAAGACCACCCTCGCCGTGACCGGCCTTCTTCTGGCCGCGCCGGCCGCCTTTGCCGCCGAGGATTGCGGCGAGGTGACGATTGCCGAAATGAACTGGGCCTCGGCCGGTCTGGCCGCCTGGGTCGACAAGGTCATCCTGGAAGAAGGTTACGGCTGCGACGTCGCGCTGGTCACCGGCGATACCGTGCCGACCTTCACCTCGATGAACGAGAAGGGCGAACCCGATGTCGCGCCCGAATTGTGGGTGAACGCGGTCAAGGTGCCGCTGGAGGCCGCGCAGAAGGAGGGCCGGATCGTCATCGCGTCGGAGATCCTGAAGGATGGCGGCATTGAAGGCTTCTGGGTGCCCACCAAGCTGGCCGAGGAAAACGACATCAAGACCATCGAGGATGCGATGGCGCGCCCCGACCTGTTCCCCGGCGCCGAGGACAGCAGCAAGGGCGCCTTCTTCAACTGCCCCTCGGGCTGGGCCTGCCAGATCATCACCGCCAATCAGTTCCGCGCGCTGAAGGGCGAGGAAAAGGGGTTCGAGCTGGTCGATTCCGGTTCGGCCGCCGGGCTTGACGGCTCGATCGCGCGCGCCTTCAACCAGGACCAGGGGTGGCTGGGCTATTACTGGGCACCGACCGCGATCCTGGGCAAGTACGACATGACCAAGCTGGATCTGGGCGTGGAACATGACCGCGAGGAATGGGACAATTGCACGGTCGTGAACAATTGTCCCGAACCCAAGCTGAACGAATGGCCGCGTTCGGAAGTGTTCACCGCCGTGACCAAGGAATTCGCCGACAGCAATGCCGTCACGATGGATTACCTGGGCAAGCGCGCCTGGTCGAACGACACCGTGAACGAGCTTCTGGCCTGGATGGGCGACAATCAGGCCACGAACGAGGACGGCGCCTTCTATTTCCTGGAAAACTATCCGCAGGTCTGGTCCGAATGGGTGTCCGAGGATATCGCCCAGAAGGTGAAGGACGCGCTCTGACCGCCATCATGGACGGGGCGCCGAGGCGCCCCGTTTCGCCTTGACCCGAACCCCTGCAAAAGAAGAAAAACCGCATGGACTTCGTCACTTTCCCATCAATGAGCCGCGGCGATCTGCGCGCCATGCGCATCGCGATCGACGGCGCCTTCCGGGATTTCACCCGCGCCTATGGCGAGACCCTGGAACAGCTGTTCCAACCGATCCAGGTCTTGCTGATCTTCATCGAGAACCTGCTGATCGACAGCCCCTGGATCCTCGTGCTGGCCGCGATCGGCGGCCTTGTCTGGGGCCTGAGCCGCAGCTGGAAGATCGTCGGCGGAACCGTGGTCGCGCTGCTGCTGATCGGCTTTTTCGGCATGTGGGAAGACACGATGCGCACCATCGCCATGGTCACGGTCTGCACCCTGATCGCGGTGGTGATCGGCATTCCCATCGGCATCCTGATGGCGCGGTCGGAACGCACCAACGCATCGGTCACGCCGATCCTGGACATGATGCAGACCATGCCCAGCTTCGTCTATCTGATCCCGGTGGTGATGATCTTCGGCCTCGGCAAGGTGCCGGGCGTGATCGCGGTCGTCATCTATGCCGTCCCGCCGGTGATCCGGCTGACCAATCTGGGCATCCGCCAGGTCCCCGCCGACGTGCTGGAGGCCGCCGAGGCCTTCGGCTCGAACCCGCGGCAGAAGCTGCAGGATGTGCAATTGCCGCTGGCGCTGCCGACGATCATGGCCGGCGTCAACCAGACCATCATGATGAGCCTTGCGATGGTCGTCGTCGCCTCGATGATCGGGGTGCGGGGGCTGGGCCAGCCGGTGCTGCAGGCGATCAACAACCAGTATTTCACCCTGGGCGTGATGAACGGCCTGGCCATCGTCGCCATCGCCATCATCTTCGACCGCGCGACGCAGGCCTATGGCAAGCGTCTGCAAAGACATCTGGAGGCGCAGCATGGCTGAAGCCACCCACGACATCGAGATCCGCAACCTCTACAAGATTTTCGGCAGGAACGGCGAACGCCACGTGGCCGACGTCAAGGCCGGGATGACCAAGGACGAACTGAAGGCCAGACACGATCACGTCCTTGGGCTGGACAACATCAACATGACGGTTCCGGCGGGCCGGATCCAGGTGGTGATGGGGCTGTCGGGATCGGGCAAATCCACCCTTATCCGGCACATCAACCGGCTGATCGACCCGACCGCCGGAGAGGTCATCTTCGACAATCGCGACGTGGTGCAGATGTCGCAATCCGAACTGCGCCAGTTCCGCCGCCAGAAGACCGCGATGGTGTTCCAGAAATTCGCGCTGTTCCCGCATCGGACGGTGCTGGAGAACACGACCTACGGACTGGCCGTGCAGGGCGTGAAGCCCCGCGAGGCCGAGGAACGCGCCCGCCGCTGGATCAGCCGCGTGGGGCTGGAGGGCTTCGAGGCAAGCTATCCCAACCAGTTGTCGGGCGGGATGCAGCAGCGCGTGGGCCTGGCCCGCGCCCTGACCAACGACGCCGAGATCCTGCTGATGGACGAGGCCTTCTCGGCGCTGGATCCGCTGATCCGCACCGACATGCAGTCGGTTCTGCTGGATTTGCAGGCCGAGTTGCGCAAGACCATCATGTTCATCACGCATGATCTGGACGAAGCCCTGAAGCTGGGCGACCAGATCGCGATCCTGCGCGACGGGCGCATCATCCAGCAAGGCACCGGCGAACAGATCGTGCTGCGGCCCGCCGACGATTACATCAGCAATTTCGTCCGCGATATCCGGCGCGGCCATGTCATCACCGTGCGCACGATCATGCGGCGTGGCAAACGTGCCGAAAGCCCCGTCAGCCTGCCGGCCACGACCCTGCTGGAAGAGGCCGCGCGCGCCATGACCAATGCCGAGGTCTCGCGCGGCAATGTCGTGGACGAGGATGGCACCCATCTGGGCATGGTCACGCTGTCGAAATGCGTGGCCGAGATGATCGCGCCCGACACCAGCGACGAGGATGCCGACGATGATGCGGCCATCGCGCCCGAGCCGCTGAGCGCGTAGCGGGACAGGGGCCCGGCGGTCGGGGGGCGCGGTTCGTCCGGCCCCTTTTACGCGACCGGTTGATTTCGGCGCCGGCGCGTGCCGGGATGGGGCAGGCGAGGCAGGACCACATGCGGATTTGCATCATCAATACCGGCGGCACGATCAGCAGCATCGGCAAACCGCTGGCCCCGATGCCGGCGGCGCGTTTCGCCGAGACCGTGGACCGCCTGCTGGGTCCGTCGCTGACTGCTGCCATGCCATGGGCGCGGATCCATTTCGATACCGGTCTGCATTTCGACAGCCCCACCGGCACGCTGGACAGCAGCGAGGTCCGTCCCGAGGACTGGTGCCGGATGGCCGGACGCATTCTTGATCTGCACGAGGATTTCGACGCTTTCGTGATCCTGCACGGCACCGACACGATGGATTTCACCGCCGCGGCCCTGCCGCTGCTGCTGAACGTCTTCGATGCCCGCGGCCGGGCGCGCGCCGGTCTGGCGGCGCCGGTGATCCTGACCGGCGCGCAGCTTCCGCTGTTTCGCGAATCCGCCGCAGGGCTGGTTCTGAATGCCGGCAGCGACGGCTTCGCCAATCTCTGCGGCGCGCTGGAGGCCGCGCGGCTGGGGATCGCCGGGGTCACGATCCTCTTTGACGGCACGCTGATGCGCGGGAACCGGGCGCTGAAGGTATCGACCCGGGATTTCGCCGCGTTCGAGACCCCGCATGCGGCCCCGCTTGCGCGGACGGGGATGGCGATGCCGGCCGTCTCGGACGCGCCGGCGGACAGGGCGCGGCCGATCGATGCCGGGCTGATCCGGGCGCAGCTGGATGCGATCCGGGCCGCCCTCGACGATCATCCGGTGGTCGAACTGCCCTGCGTGCCGATCCAGCCGGCGGGGCTGATGGCGGGCATGATCGACGACCTGGTCGCGCGCGGCGTTCGCGGCATCGTGCTGGCGGGATTCGGCGCCGGGAACGTCCCGTCCGATCGCGGGCTGACCGGGCAGGCCATCCGCCGGGCCGGGGCCGCGGGTGTGCTGGTCGTGATCGCCAGCCGCCCGATCCGGGGCGCGGTGGGCGATTTCGACTATGCCGCCGGGGCCTGGATCGCCGGGACCGGCGCGGTCCCGGGCGGCGATGCGACCCCGGTCGCGCTGGTCGCGAAAGCCACGATCCTGAGCGCGGCGGCCGGCCATCACGGCTGGGACGCCGCGGTGGTCAGGGCGCTGATGGCGCGTGGGCTGGCCGGCGAACGGGGCTGACAGCGCCGCCGCGCCGCGCTAGCAAGGGCCAGTCCCGCGCACGAGGAAGCCCATGCCCGTCATCCATGTCCTGAACGGCCCGAACCTGAACCTGCTGGGAAAGCGCCAGCCCGAGATCTATGGCCACGAGACGCTTGAGGATGTCGAGCGTCTGTGCCGCGAGGCGGCGGGCGGCCACGAGATCCGGTTCCTGCAATCGAACTGGGAAGGCCAGATCATCGACTGGATCCACGAGGCGCGCGAGGCGGCCTGCGGCATCGTCATCAACCCCGCCGCGCTGACCCATACCTCGGTCGCGGTGCTGGACGCGCTGAACGCCTTTGACGGCCCCGTGATCGAGGTCCATATCAGCCAGGTCCATCGGCGCGAGGCCTTTCGCCACCATTCCTATGTCTCGCAGCGCGCCGACGGGGTGATCGCGGGTCTGGGAATCGAGGGCTATCCCGCCGCCATCCGCCGGATCCTGTCGCTGACCGCCCCAGACCGTTCCGGCCGGTCGGACGATACGGGAACCGGCAGCCCCTGATCCGCCCCGTGATGTTTCCAGACAGCCCGGAGAGATGGAAAAAGCCGCCGAATCCCTGGCCGCGGGGAGGAGGAGGGGGGCGGCAGGGTTCGGCGGCTGGCCCTTGATCCGGGCCGAGGGAGGAAGCCGAGGCTTTCTTGACCTCGGTATTGCCATCTGGCGCGATGATTCGATGCCTGTCACCAATCCGCCGGGGCGATGATGCCGCGATGCGGCAAGAAACCGGAATTCTGCCCGCTCCGTGGGCAAGAGCCGAAGAATGCGGCCATCCGGGAACGACGGTTCCGGCCGCGGCGGCGATGTCGCGATCATCCCCTCGGCCCCGGCAGCCGGGGATTCGGTCGTGATCCCGCGCGCCTGTCGTGGCGGCCAGGTCCGGGGCTTCGGCGACGGCGTGACCGGGCCCGCCGGCCCGCATTGCGGCCGGATCAGCCCAGGGCGTGCAGATAACTCGCCGACCACCAGCCGACATCACGTTCCACCACGCCCTGCAGCAGCGCCGAATGGCGGCGGCGGCGTTCATTGGCGGACATGCGCATGGCCCGCGCCATCGCCTCGGCCAGTTCCCAGGGATCGTGCGGGTTGATGATCAGCGCGTCCTGCATCGTCTCGGCGGCCCCGGCAAAGCGCGACAGGATCAGCACGCCGGGGTCGGACACGTCCTGCGCTGCGACATATTCCTTGGCCACGAGGTTCATCCCGTCGGCCAGGGGCGTGACCAGCCCGATCCGCGCCTGCCGGTAGAGGCCGGCCAGCAGGTTGCGCGGAATCGGACGGTGGATGAACCGGATCGGGGTCCAGTTGACGGTGGCGAACTGGCCATTGACGCGCCCGGCCAGATGTTCGGTTTCCTCGCGGATGTCCTGATAGGCCTCGACCGCCTCGCGGGTGGGCGGGGCGATCTGCAAGAACGAGATCTTCTCGATCAGGTCGGAATTGTTTTCCAGCAGCAACTGGAAGGCGCGAAACCGCTGCGGAATACCCTTGGAATAATCCAGCCGGTCCACGCCGATCATCATCTGCGCCCCGGTCAGGCTGCGCATCCGGTCCTCGTCGGGGGCGGTGCGGGCCTCTTCGATGAAGGCGGCGGTGTCGATGCCGATGGGAAAGACAGCCGCGCGCAGCGGCCGGTCCAGAAGCGTCAGCCGGTCATCCTGCTGCATCTCGATCCGCGACAATTGCCGCGCGCTTTCGGTGAAATTGGACAGGTCGCGCTGCGCCTGGAATCCCAGAAGGTCATAGCAGGACAGCCATTCGAACAATTCGCCGGGATTGGGCAGGGCGGCGCAATCGGCCGGGCCGGGAAAGGGAATGTGAAGGAAATGCCCGATCCGGGCTTCGACCCCCAGCTTGCGCAGTTCCGAGGCCAGCGGGAAAAGCTGGTAATCCTGCACCCAGATCCGGTCATCCGGTTTCAGATGCGGCAGCATCATCCGCGCGATGCGGGCATTGACCCGCCGGTATCCCTCGACATGTTCGGGCAGGATCCGGGTCAGATCGGCGCGGCCATGACACAAGGGCCAGAGGACGGAATTCGAATAGCCCAGATAATAGGCGTCGTGATCGCGGGGGGACAGGTCGAAGGCGGCGCGTTCGAACCGGGCGCCCTGGTGAAAGACCAGATCGTCGGAGGGATCCTCGACCTGCTCGCCCGAAAAGCCGATCCACAACCCGCCCGAACCGCGCAGCGCGTCCTCCAGCGCCACGACGAGGCCGCCCGAGGGATTGTCCCCCAGCGGCAGGCGATTGGATACCACGACAAGACGAGACATGACCCCTTACCCTTTCATCCGCATTGCGCCAGCGCGCCGTCCAGCCACCCGGCCAGCGCCGCGGGATCCGCCAGCCGATGCCGCGCCCCCGTTTCGCCGTCGCCGATCTTGATCCCGAAGCCGCCGCGTGCCTGCGCCTCGGCGATGGCGGGCTCGTCGGTCAGGTCGTCGCCGGCATAGACCGGGACCCGCCCCCGGAAGGAAGGCAGATCCATCAGCCGGGCCAAGGCGCCATCCTTGCCCCGGCCGGCGGGGCGAAGTTCAACCGCCATCTTGGCGGGTTGCAGCGCCATGCCGGGATGGGTTTCGGCCAACCGGGTCATGCAGTCCTCGACGAAGCCGCGCAGGGCGGGATCGGCACGATAATGCATGACGACGCCATGGGGTTTCGGCTCGACCAGCACCGCCGGATGCGGGGCCGCCATCTCGCGCGCGGTGCGATGCAGGGCGGCGGCATCCAGCGCGGTGTCGTGGGTGGCTTCGATCCGCGTGCCGTCCAGCGACAGCTCGGCGCCGTGGCTGCCGGCGATGGCGCCCGGAAAATCCGGCAGGTAGCGCCGCAGATCGGCCACGTCGCGGCCCGAGACCAGCGCCACCGCGCCATCGAGACGCCGATGCAGCCGGGCCAGCCGGGCGGGCAGGTCCGCAGGCACGATGATGGCATCCGGGCGTTCGGCGATCTCGACCAGGCAGCCATCGAAATCGAGAAACAGGGCGGCATCATCGGGCAGTTGCGGTGCGGTCATTCGGGCATGATCCATTGAAACGGGCAACGCGACATGGATTTTCTGCCGCGCCTGCCGGGTCAACCCGCAGGGCCCGGATTGGTTCGGCAAACATTTGCGATGCCGTCCGGCGCGCTGCAAGAAGGCCCGGTCCGGCCGGGCCGGATGGCCGCGACGGGCGGAAACCTCAGAATTCGACGCCCTGCTGCGCCTTCACGCCCTGCCGGAACGGATGTTTCAGCAAGGTCATCTCGGTCACCAGGTCGGCGGCCGCGATCAATGCCTCGGGCGCGTTGCGGCCGGTCAGCACGACATGGGTCATGGGCGGTTTTTCGGCGGCCAGAAAGTCCAGCACCTCGGCCGCGTCCAGATAGCCGTGGCGGAAGGCGATGTTGATTTCGTCCAGCAGGACCATGCGGATCGCCGGATCGCGGATCAGGGTTCTGGCCGTCTCCCAACCGGCGCGGGCGGCGGCGATGTCGCGGGCCTTGTCCTGCGTTTCCCAGGTGAAGCCCTCGCCCGAGACGTGAAAGCGGCAGATATCGCCGAAATGCTGCGTCAGCACCCGCTTTTCGCCCGTGTCCCAGGTGCCCTTGATGAACTGCACCACCGCGCAGGGCATGCCGTGACCGATGCAGCGCATGATCATGCCGAACCCGCTGCTGGATTTGCCCTTGCCGTTGCCGGTATGGACGATGATCAGGCCCTTCTCGACGATCTTCGTTTCCATCAGCCGGTCCCGCGCGACCTTCAGCTTCTTCATCTTCTGGCTGTGCCGTGCCAGATCCTCGGGCGAGGGGTCGGGGTTCGGGGACATCGCGGCGATCCTTGTCAGATATCCAGGTTCTCGACCGACAGGGCGTTCTGCTGGATGAATTCGCGGCGCGGTTCGACCACGTCGCCCATCAGCTTGGTGAACAGATCCTCGGCCTCGGCCACGTCCTCGATGCGGACCTGCAACATGGTTCGCGCGCCGGGATCGAGCGTTGTTTCCCAAAGCTGATCGGGGTTCATTTCGCCCAGACCCTTGTAGCGTTGCAGCGACAGCCCCTTCTCGCCCTCGAGGAAGATGGCCTGCAACAGGCCCAGCGGACCAAAGATGGGCTGGTCGCGGTCCTTGCGGACCAGATGCGCGGGCCGGCCATAGATGTCTTGCAGG
>CERQ01126482.1_pt1 | contig 20391 bp, 20 predicted proteins | sample 530711 | NCBI WGS metagenome assembly CERQ01 (sample SAMEA2620882, study PRJEB7988) | marine metagenome | biome: marine biome (ENVO:00000447); feature: mesopelagic zone (ENVO:00000213); material: "saline water (ENVO:00002010), including plankton (ENVO:xxxxxxxx)" | depth 850 m | reverse complement strand
GGATGACCGAAAATGGGCCGAAACCGCCCCTTGATCAAAACGGATAAATTCTGCATCAATCCGCGGCGGCGGGCGGCTGCGGGATTTCGGCGGCCGGTGCCTGGCCATCGCCCTGCGCTGACGGCAACGGCACCTGTCCGGCACCGTCGCCCAGCCTCTCGTCCAGCCGCAACACCAGATCGGCGGTAATGTCGATGGCGTCGAGCGAGACGAAGACGGTGCGGCGGTCCAGAACGGCCACCGCGCGGCGATCCTGCATCATCTCGCCCATGACCGGCAGCGCGGCGCGATAGAAGGCGCTGCGGTCCGCCTCGGCCCAATCGTTCAGCGCCTGCACCGCCTGTGCGCGTTCGCGCCGGACCCGCGTGGCGCGTTCGTCGAACGCCTCGGCCTGCTTGCGAAACTCGGCCGGATCCAGCGTTTCGCGACGGCTGGTCAACGCCGCCTCTTCATCGGATAACTGCGCGGCCAGCCTTTCGTTCTCGGCGGCGATCTTGCCGCCCTCCTCTTCCAGGACGGATTGCGTGCGACGGCCCCAGGCCGAGCCGGTGAACAAGGTGTTCTGATCCACGGTCAGGATCGGCGCAGCCACCATCTGCGGCGAATCCGGCGGCGTCTCGATGGTGCGCGTCGGCATCCCGCCTTCCGCACCGGCCCCGTCGGCCGGGGCGATCCGGTCCACGGGTGCGATGGGCTGGGCGGGCACGGAGGGCGCCGGATCCTGCGCTGATGCGCCCCCGGCCCATGCCATGCCCAGAAACAGGGCCGCCAGCAGGACGACAGGGCGCGCCCGTCCCCGCATCAGAACCGGGTCGAGATGGTCAGGTCGAAATTCTGATCCTTGTCGTAATCCTCTTTGCGAACCGCCTTGGAGAAGTTGAACCGCAAGGGGCCGATCGGGGTGGTCCAGAAGACAGAGGCGCCGATGGCGGCGCGAACCCGCATACTGTCGTCGACTTCGGACCCGTCGCTGCCGGTCCTTGTGTCCAGCCCCCAGACCGAGCCGATATCGGCAAAAAGGCCGCCCGTGATCCCGTATTCCTCGGGCAGGCCCAGCGGGAACTGCGCTTCGGCGCGCGCGGCCCAGTAATACTTGCCGCCGAGCGCGTCCTGATTCGGGGCCGACAGGTCACGCGGACCGATGCCGTTCGGCTCGAAGCCGCGCACCTTGCCGCCGCCGCGGAACCGGTCCAGAATCCAGGACGAGTAATCGCCATAGCTGTAGACACCGCCGGCCTCGATCTCGGCGCGGAGGGTGACCTCCTCGCGCCAGGCATTGCTTTCCACACCGGCCAGCGCGGTGCTGGTGACCGTCTTCACGTCGCCGCCCAGCCCCGCGAAATCCTGCGAGAACCGAAGCTTGTAGCTTGTCAGGGGATCAAGACCGGCCACCCGCGTATCCCACAGGTAGGTGTAGCCCGCCGCTGAACTCAGACGCGTGCCCTGTTCGTCCTGAAGAATGACGGAACTGTCGTCGCTGACATTGTTCAGACGGTTCTGTTCCAGTCGATACCGCAGTTCCAGCCGGCCATTGGCCGAAATCGGAAACTCGATCGACGGCTGGACCGAGATCGTGCGGGTGTCGTAGTCCGAATTCAGGTTGCTGGTTTCGTTATAGCGCGCGGTGAAGCCGAATTTCAGATCGCGGCCCAGGAAATAGGGTTCGACGAAGTTGATCAGACCCTCGCGGTCGCCCGACGCGGTGGAAATGGTCAGGCCCAGCGTCTGCCCGCGACCCAGGAAGTTGGTCTCGTTCAGCGAGGCGTTGAGGCCGAAGCCGGAATTGACACCGTAGGATGCGCCGAAGGACAGAGAGCCAGTGGGCTGTTCCTCGACATTCACATCCACGATCACCTGTTCGGCGCTGCTGCCCTGCCGGCTGTTGACCTGCGCATCCGAGAAATAGCCAAGCGCGCGGATGCGTTCGGCGGCATTGCGGATCTCGCGCGGGTTGAACGGATCGCCCTCGACCGTGGTGAATTGCCGCCGGATCACCCGGTCCAGCGTGGTCGTGTTGCCCTCGATGTCGATGCGTTCCACGAAGATGCGCGGGCCGCGCGTCAGCGCAAAGGTCAGATCCAGCGTCTGCGTCTGCGGATTGCGCGTCACCCGCGGCTCGATATTGACGAAGTTCAGCCCCTGCTGGATCGCCACCGTTTCCATCCGCCGGATGGTGTTGTCGATGGCGGCGGGGTTGTAGACATCGCCGCCGCCGACACGGTTCTGCGCCGCAAAGGGTGCGGCATCAACGCCTGCGATCTCGGAGATCGTGCTTACGTTGCGGAACCGGTAGCGCGGGCCTTCCTGGATGTTGAAGGTGATGTAGAAGGCATCGCGTTCGCGGGCGATTTCCGGCGCGACGCCCTGCACCTTGAAATCGGCATAACCGCGCGAGCGGTAGAAATCGGTCAGAAGCTGTTCGTCCAGCGGAATCCGTTCCGGCGCAAAGGTATCGGCGCGGATGAAGGTGCGCAGGATACCCGCCTGCTTGGTTTCCAGCACCTGCCGCAAGCGACGGTCCGAAAAGGCGCGATTGCCGGTAAAGCTGATGCGCTCGATCTCGGTGACGTCGCCTTCGCGGATCTCGAAGACCAGATCGACGCGGTTGCCGCTGCGCCGGATGATGCGCGGATCGACGCGGGCGGCCAGACGGCCCCGGCTGGCATAGGCCTGCGCGATGTTCTGCGCGTCCTGGATGGCCTGGCTGGGCTGATAGACCCGGCGCGACTGGCTTTGCGCGATCTGGGCCAGTTCGTCATCCTTGAGGCGGCGGTTGCCCTCGAAGCTGATCTGGTTGATTGTCGGATATTCCGAAACGGTGATGATCAGGGTGCCGCCCTGCGGAACGATCTCGACCGTCTCGAACAGACCGGAATTCTGCAACCGTTGCAGCGCATCGTTCAACTCGCCGGCCGAGACGTTCTGGCCGCGCGCGATATTGGCATAGGACAGGACCGTGGCCGGTTCGATCCGCTGCGTGCCCTGAATTCGCACGTCGTTGAAGACATAGGCCACAGCCGCATTGGGCACCAGTGCCGCCGGTGTCGCGATCGTCAAGGCCGTGACCAGCGCAACCGCGCCCTTGCCCAGTTTCCGTGTCATTGCCGCCCCTCTATGTTCCAGCCTGCGGACGCGCCTTTTCTGGCGCCTTCTTTCTGTTGCGTGTTTTCACGCCCTCTTGGCCAAATCTTGTGCCCGAAACGCCCGGCCCTGTCAAAAGCGCATCGCGCCCTAGGGGCAGAAAAGATCGTTCGTGAGGCCGAAAATCATCAGCGCCAGCACCGCCGCCATGCCCGCCGCCGTCAGCAGGTTCAGCGCCCGGTCCGAGGGTGGGCGTCCGGTGAGGGCCTCCCACGCATAGAACATCAGGTGCCCGCCATCCAGGACCGGGATCGGCAGCAGGTTCAGAAACCCGATCGCCGCCGACAGGACCGCGATCCACCACAGGAAACTGGCGCCGCCGGCGCTGGCCGCCTGGCCGGTGCTTTCGGCGATGCTGATCGCGCCGCCCAGATTGCAGCCGCCGATCTGGCCCGAGATCATCGCCCACAGCCCCGCCAGCGATGACACGATGATCCCCCAGGTCTGCATCACCCCCAGCCACAGCGATTCCAGCGGGCCCGCGCGACGCATCGCAGGCTCGAAGAAACTGCCGCCACCGGTGACGCCGATCAACCAGCGCCGTTCGTATCCGCCGCCCGCAGAGGGCAGATCCTGCATCCGCGGAATCAGCGTATAGCTGGCGGTGCCCTGGCCGGACCGCCAGACCTGCAACTGGATCGGATCGCCCTCGGCAGCCTCGACCGCCTCGCGCATCTGGGTAAAGCGGGTGATCGGCTTGCCCTCGATGCTGATCACCACGTCACCGGCCATCAGCCCGGCATCGGCTGCGGCGCCGCGCGGGGCGACGCCGCTGATCCGCGCCGGCATCGGATCCGGGCCGGTCACCGTCACCTCGGCGCCGTCGCGGATCACGGTCCAGTCCTGCTGCGGCGCGATGGGCAGGTCCTGCGCCGCCTGGCCCAGATCGGCCCAGGTCTCGACCGGCTGGCCACCCAGGGCGACGATGCGGTCGCCGGGGCGCAAGCCGTTCATCACGCCCGGCGGCACCTCGCTGACGGCACCGACCTCGACCCGATCGGCAGGCAGGCCCTGAAACAGCGCGAATCCGCCGAAGATCAGGATCGACAGGACAAAGTTGAAGACCGGTCCGGCCAGAAGCGTCGAAAACCGCGCCCAGAGCGGCGCACCCGACAGCGTCTGCCGCCGCAAGGCCGGATCGACCCGCGACCCGGAACCGGCGCTGGCCGCATTCTCGTCGCCCAGAAAGCGGACATAGCCTCCCAGCGGAATCGCCGCGACCTGCCAGACGGTGCCGTGACGATCCCGGCGCGCGATCAGGCGCGGTCCGAAGCCGACCGAAAAGACCTCGGCCCTGATTCCCGACAGCCGGCCGATGATGTAATGGCCGTATTCATGGACCGTCACGATCACCACCAGTGCGACCACGAAAGCCGCCAGCGTCCACAAGGTGCCCCCGAATAAGGGGATCAGATCGGTCATGCGGCGGCCCTTCCTCTTGCCTCGCGGTCCCAGTCGAGGACCGTTTCCAGATCGGCGGCATCATCGCCGAAACCGGCGCGCCCCGACAGCGCCTCCAAGGTCATTTCCACGCGAGGCGCCATTTGCGTGAATCCGATGCGCCCGGCGATGAAATCGTCCAGCGCCTGCTCCTTGGCGGCATTGAACACCGCCCCCGCCATACCGCCCGCCGACATCACCTCGCGCGCCAGGCGCAGCGCGGGCCAGCGCGTCTCGTCGGGTTCGCGGAAGGTCAGGCTTCCGATCCGCGCCAGATCCAGCGCGGCAACCGGCAGCGGTGCACGGTCGGGCCAGTTCAGCGCATAGCCGATCGCGTGTCGCATGTCGGGCGCCCCCAGATGCGCGATCGTGCCGCCATCGACATGGCTGACCATGGCGTGAACGATCGATTCCGGATGGACCAGCACCTTGATCCGATCTGGTCCAAGACCGAAAAATTCTTTCGCCTCTATGACTTCCATCGCCTTGTTGAACATGCTTGCGCTGTCGATGGTGATCCGCTGGCCCATGGCCCAATTGGGATGGGTCGAGGCCTGAGCCACCGTCGCGGCCGCCAGCCGTTCCAGTGGCCAGTCCCGGAAGGCGCCGCCCGAGGCGGTGATGGTCACAACCTCGACATGCTCAAGGTTTTCCGATCCAAGAGCCTGAAAAATGGCAGAATGTTCGGAATCGACCGGCAGGATTCTCGCTCCGCTTCGGGTCGCCGTGCGGTGGATCAGCGGGCCGGCACAAACCAGCGATTCCTTGTTGGCCAGGGCCAGAATCCCGCCCTGAGCCAATGCCGTCAGGCCCGGCACCAGCCCGGCCGCGCCGATGATCGCCGACAGGATCCAGTCGGCGGGGCGCGCGGCGGCCTCGGCCAGCGCCCGCGCGCCCGCCGCCGTCTGAATCCCGCTGCCCGCAAGCGCGTCGCGCAGATCGTCCAGCAGATCCTCGTGCGCGGTCACGGCGATCTCGGCCCGCAACTCGCGCGCCATGCGCGCGAGGCGCGCGATGTTGCGCCCGCCGGTCAGCGCGACGACGTGATAGGCCTCGGCCCCGCCGGCGCGCCGGATCAGATCAACACCGTTGCAGCCGACCGAGCCGGTCGCCCCGAAGATCGAAATGCGTCGCATGGGTCAGGTCACCGCCGGCAGGCTGTTCAGAAGCCCGATCAGCATGGCCGCCAGAACCGCGCCTGTCACTGCGTCGAAACGATCCATGAAGCCGCCGTGACCCGGAATCAGGTTCGAACTGTCCTTGACCCCGGCGCGTCGCTTCAGCCAGCTTTCGGCGATATCGCCCATTTGCCCGGCGAAACAGACCAGCGGAGAAACCCATAGCAAGGTCGCGTCGCCGCGCCCCGAAAGCCAGATCAGCGCACCCAGAACGACCGCGCCGATCCAGCCCGCGATCGTGCCCGACCAGGTTTTCTTCGGGCTCAGAGACGGCCAGAATTTCGGCCCGCCCAGAATGCGGCCGAAAAAATAACCCGCCGTGTCCGAAACGATCACGATGCCCATCAGCCACATCACGAATCCCAGACCGAATTCCTCGCGGAACGAGACCAGACCATAGGCCACCAGCAGGATCGCGATGCCGAAGATCGCATAGGTCGGCCGGTCGCGACGCGCGGCGCCGGGAAGCCCGGCAAGAAGAGGCAGCAGCAAGGCCAGCGATGCGAAGGGCGAAAAGGCAACAAGGGCGATGAACTGGGCCAGCCCGGCGATCACGGCCAGCGACACGGGGCGCCAGCGGCCGAAGGCGGTCAGGTGCATCTCGGGGTGGCGCCAGCCCGTCATCGCCGCCAGTTCCCAGAACGTGATGGCCGAGATCAGTGACATGCCCAGCCGCAACCAGACACCCTGCGCCACGGCCAACATCACGCCGATCCCCAGCAGCACAGCGGTCGAGGCGATACGGCGCGACAGGTCAGCCCATTTGCCCTTCGCGGCGGGCAGCCCGGGCCTTGTCCCCGCGCCCGGACTCATACGCCCCCGAAACGGCGGTCGCGCAGGCCGAACCGGTCCAGAATCGCGGCCAGATGGTCGGGCGAGAAATCGGGCCACAATGTCGGCGTGAATTCATATTCCGAATAGGCTGCCTGCCATGGCAGGAAATTCGAGGTCCGCGTCTCGCCACTGGTGCGGATGACCAGATCGGGATCGGGATGGCCGGCCGTGTCCAGACAGGCATGAAGATCGTTTTCCGTCGGCTCGGCGACCTCGCCCTGGGCAACCTTGCAGGCCAGCTTGGTGGCCGCGCGCAGCAATTCGTCGCGCCCCCCGTAATTGATCGCCACGGTCAGGTTCAGCCGCGTGTTGCCCGCCGTCCGTGCCTCGATCGAGGACATCAGCGCCTGCAACTTGCCGTCCAGCCGATCCCGGCCGCCGATGAAGCGCAGCCGCACGCCCTCGGCCGACATGCCTTCGGCCTCACGCTCGATATAGCGGCGGAAGATCTTCATCAGACCCAGCACCTCCTCGGTCGAGCGTTTCCAGTTCTCGGTCGAGAAGGCATAGACGGTCAGCCAGTTCACGCCCAGATCCGGGCAGGCGCGGACGATTTGCTTGACGCGCTCGGCCCCGCGCCGGTGCCCGACCAGGCGCGGTCAGCCGCGATCGGTCGCCCAGCGGCCGTTTCCGTCCATGATGATGGCGACATGACGCGGTCTCTGACTGGATCCGCCCGTGTTCAATGCCTGTGCTGTATCCGCGGCCATGTCCCGTGCCTCAGACCTGCATGATCTCGGCCTGCTTGGCCTCCAGCGCCTCGTCCACCTGGCCGATCATCTTGTCGGTCAGCTCCTGCACCGCGGTTTCCCAGAACTTCTGATCATCCTCGGGCATTCCCTCGGCCTTGCCCTTCTTGACCTGATCCATGCCGTCGCGGCGCACGTTGCGGATCGCGACGCGCGCGTGTTCGGCATATTGCGCCGCGACCTTGGTCAGTTCCCTGCGCCGCTCCTCGTTCAGTTCCGGGATCGGCAGCATGATGATCGTGCCGTTGGTCTGGGGATTGATGCCGAGACCGCTTTCGCGGATCGCCTTTTCGGCCTTGCCGACCATCGACTTGTCCCAGATGTTGATGGTGACCATCCGCGGCTCGGGGACGTTGACGGTGCCAAGCTGGTTGATCGGCGTCATCTGGCCATAAGCCTCGACCTGCACCGGCTCGACCATCGAAGCCGAGGCGCGACCGGTCCGCAGGCTGCCGAATTCGTGGCGCAGCGAATCCATCGCGCCCTTCATCCTCCGTTCCAGGTCGTCGATGTCGATTTCGATATCCTCTGCCATGTGGCACTGCCTCTGCGTAGAATTTTCACCGCTTGTAACCGCATTGCCGGGCCTTGGCAAAGCATTTGCCCGAAGGTCAGGCGGCATCGCGCCGGCGACCGGCCAGCCCGCGGGCGACCTTTTCGACCCCGCCGCCGGCCGCCGCCGGATCGCGGCTCAGGGGAAATTGCACATTGCCGCGATCCACATGCCGGGGGGGGTCAGCTATGAACGCGGGTATAGGTGCCGCGACCTTCCAGGATCGCCCTGAAGCCACCAGGCTCGTCCAGCGAGAAGACGACGATCGGCAGCCGGTTGTCGCGGGCCAGCGCGATGGCCGAGGCATCCATCACGCCCAGATGCTTTTGCAGCACCTCGTCGTAGCTGACCTCGCCATAGCGTTTGGCATCGGGGAATTTCTTCGGATCCTTGTCATAGACGCCATCCACCTTGGTGCCCTTGAAGATCGCCTCGCAATTCATCTCGTTGGCGCGCAGGGTCGCGGCGGTGTCGGTGGTGAAATAGGGATTGCCGGTGCCGGCGGCAAAGATCACGACGCGGCCCTTTTCCAGATGTCGGATGGCACGCCTGCGGATATAGGGTTCGCAGACTTCGTCCATGCGGATGGCGCTGATGACGCGGCAATGCAGGCCCTTGGCTTCCAGCGCCGATTGCATGGCCAGCGCATTCATCACCGTGGCCAGCATCCCCATGTAATCGGCGGTCGTCCGCTCCATCCCCTGCGCGCTGCCTTGCAGGCCGCGGAAGATGTTGCCGCCGCCGATGACCATGCAGACCTCGACGCCCATCTTCTGAACCGATTCGACCTCGTTGGCGATACGCGCGACGGTCGGCGGGTTCAGACCGAAGCCCTGGTCGCCCATCAGCGCCTCGCCCGAGATCTTCAGCATCACGCGGCCATACTGCGCGGGCGCTGCGCCCTTCTCTTCGGTCATGTCCGATCCTTCCTGAATGCGGCTGCTACTGGGCTGATAGCGCGGCCGATAATGGGGCTGATGGGGCGGGTCGCTTTCATCGCCGCGCAAAATGTCGCAAAAGGCGGGCGTGTTCAACCGGCCAAGGACCGCCCGGCGATGTCCCGCCTTGATCAGATCGACGCCGAGCGCCACCTGCTGATCGCGGGGCCGACCGCCAGCGGCAAATCCGCGCTTGCGCTGCAGGTGGCCGAGCGGCAGGGCGGGCTGATCGTCAATGCGGATGCGATGCAGGTCTGGTCCTGCTGGCGCGTTCTGACGGCGCGCCCCTCGGCCGCCGACGAGGCCGCGGCACTCCATGCGCTTTATGGTCATGTCACACCGGATCGCAGCTATTCGGTCGGCGACTGGCTGAAGGATGTCGGCCGGCTGACGGACCGCAGGCTGATCGTCGTCGGCGGAACCGGGCTTTACCTGACGGCCCTGACGCGGGGTCTGGCCTATGTGCCCCCCGTCCCGCCTGAAATCAGGTTCGAGGGCGATGCCCTGGTGGCAGGCAAGGAAGGACTTGCGCGGATGATCGCGGGGCTGGATGCGCGGACCCGCGACCGGATCGACCTGCGCAATCCGGCCCGTGTCCAGCGCGCCTGGGAGGTCTGGCGCGCGACTGGTCGCGGGCTTGCGGAATGGCAGGCCGATACGCCGCCGCCCCTGATCACGCCCGCGCGCAGCCAGCGCCTTGTCGTCACCGCCGATCGCGACTGGCTGGCGGACCGGATCGCGCGGCGCTTCGATCTGATGATGGAACAGGGTGCCCTGGACGAGGTGCGCGCCATGCTGCCGCTGTGGGACATGTCCCGGCAATGGGCCCGCGCCATCGGCGCGCCGGAACTGGCGGCCAGCCTGCGCGGCGAAACCGATCGGGCCGAGGCCGTGCAGCGCGCGGTGATCGCCACCCGCCAATATGCCAAGTCGCAGCGCATCTGGTTTCGCAGTCGAATGCATGACTGGCAACCGTGGCCCGCCGGAGAATCCCCTTGATATCGCTTGAATTGTATCGAACCGAGGATTGAAAACGCCACGAAAACAGGCCATTCTACCTATGGTTGTTTACTCTTGGTGAGGTCTGTCGGTGAATCTGTCCCAAGCCGGCGAAACGGTTCGCTTTCCCTTCACGTCCCCCGGCTTCAAAGGCGTCGCGGCGTTTCCCGCCACGCCTGCACCGATCGAGGATTCCGATGCCCCCCGGCGCCGGCGGCAGGGGGGATGGCAGGCCGGGCGCCGGCCGGCCGCGCATCGCCCGCTGAAACTGCTGCCGCTGGCCAGCTTCGTCTGGGGCAGCGATGGCACCCCGCCGCGCCCGCAGATCCGCAGCGATCACGTGATCCTGTGGGTGATGTCGGGACGGGTGCGGCTGCGCTTTCCGGCACGGGACCAGACGCTTGGGGCGGGCGATCTGCACTATATCCCCGCCGGAACCGCCTTCGCGGCCCTGCCCGGCCCGGACGACCAGGGTCATGTCGCCATCCTTCCGCGCGGCCTTGCCGAACTGGCCTGGCCCTGCCTGCCCACGGCGACGCTGGCCACCGAGATCGCCCTGGAGGGGCCACGATTGCTGACCATTCTGCGCGACCTCGCCGCCGCGACCGGCCCCGATGCCGGCGGGGTCGGGCTGCTGGCACGCTGCATCGCCGGGCTACCGCCTCGGGTCAGACGCGACAGCCACGCCGATGCGCTTGCATGCTCGCGGCCCGACATGTCGCTGATCGCCCGTTTCCGGGACCTGGTGCTGAGCCGGATGGGCAGCGACCAGTCCACCATCGCCGAGCTTGCGCGCGATCTGCATTGCAGCACCGGAGCACTGGATCGGGCCTGCCAGGCGACGCAGGGCTGTCGCGCCATCGACTTTGTCAACCGCCTGCGGCTGGAGCGCGCGTTCCAGGCCTTGCGCGACGGCCAGGAAAGCCCGGTCCGGATCGCCGAGCGCCTGGGCTATGTCAGCCATGCCCATTTCGCCCGCGCCTGCGTCGCCGCAACCGGCCGCACGCCCGAAATCTTCCGCGCTCAGTCCGGCTGATCGCCGCTTTCGGCATTTTCCCCGCCCCGGCCGCGAAAGCCGGTCGCGACCACGAATTTCTCGGATGAATCACTGCGGCTGGCCGGCGGCTTGACGTTGGCGACCTTGGAAAAGCTGCGCTTCAGCAAAGCCTGCATTTCGGATTCCGCACCGCCTGCCAGCACCTTGGCCACGAAGGTTCCGCCGGGTTCAAGGATGTCCAGCGCCAGTTGCGCGGCGGCTTCCACCAGCGCGACGATGCGCAGATGATCGGTGCCCTTGTGCCCCGACGCGGAGGCCGCCATGTCGGACATGACCACATCGGCGGACCCGCCCAGCCAGTGCTTGACCTTGTCGTCGGCGCCGTCCGACAGGAAATCGAGCTGATGAATCTCGGCCCCGGCGATGGTATCGACCTCTTGCAGATCGATGCCGATGACGCGCCCCACGGCCTTGCCCGATTGGTCGCCCAGGGCGTTCACCCGGTCCACCGCGACCTGACACCAGCCGCCGGGTGCGCAGCCCAGATCGACCACCCGTGCGCCGGGCAGCAGAAACCGATACTTGTCGTCCAGTTCCAGGATCTTGTAGGCCGCCCGCCCGCGAAAGCCATCGCGCCTGGCGCGGGCCACATAAGGGTCGTTCAGCTGCCGTTCCAGCCACAATTTCGAAGACAGCTTGCGCCCCTTGGCGGTCTTGACCCGCACCTTGAGGTCGCGCTGGCCGCGTCCGCTGGTCTTGCCCGCGCGGCTGCCGGGTTCTTTCGCCATCATGCCACTCCGTTCAGCCCATCCGGCGTCAGCACCCCATCGCGCACCATCTGGGCATAAAGCAACCCTTCCCGCAGCCCGCGATCGGCGACCGACAGCTTGTCGGTGGGCCAGACCCGCATCAGCGTCTGAAGAATCGCCACCCCCGACATGATCAGCGCATGGCGTTCACGGCCGATACGCGGATCGGCCCGCCGCCCTTCGGGACCAAGCGTCAGATAGGAATGGATCACCTTGTCGATCTGGGCGCTGCTCATTTCCAGCCCGTCCACCTTGGTCCGGTCATAGCGTCTGAGCCCCAGAAAGGACGCCGCCACCGTCGTCACCGTCCCCGAGGTGCCGATGATCTGGAAACCCTCCTCGGGCGAGCCATCCGCATAGGGGGCGAAATCGGCCAGCATTTCCTCGAAATACCAGCTCATCAGCGCGAAGCGGCCCTGATCGTCTTCGACATCGGCGAACTGGTCGCGCAGCGTGGCCACGCCCAACGGCACGCTGATCCAGTCCACCACCCGCGCGCCGCCCGGCTGCGGCTTGGCGAAACCTTCCGACAGCCGCATGATCGCGCGCGGCCGTTCCTTGGGCTCGACATCTTCCAGATCGATCCAGACCAGTTCGGTCGAGCCGCCGCCGATATCGACGACCATCAGCGTCTCGGTCTTCTGGCTGACCAGCGGCGCGCAGGAAATCACCGCCAGCCGGGCCTCTTCCTCGGCATCGATGATCTCGACCGGCAGGCCGGTCTCGCGGCGGATGCTGCGCAGGAAATCGCGGCTGTTGCGCGCGCGCCGGCAGGCCTCGGTCGCGACCAGGCGCATGTTGCGAACCCGATGCTGATCCAGCTTGCGCCGGCATACCTGCAGGGCGTGAACGGTGCGCGCCATCGAACCGCGGGACAGCCGCCCCGAAGCCTCCAGCCCCAGACCAAGCTGAACCGGCTTGGAAAAGCTGTCGATGACCTGAAACTGACTGCCGCGCGGTCGCGCAATCAGCATCCGGCACGAATTTGTGCCGAGGTCGAGGGCAGCATACAGTGCCCCTTCCTCGGGTTGTCGGGTGCCTGACGGCTCGACCGTATTTTTCGGGAACGCGTCCGCACCCGCAGGACGCCTGGGCGTCATGACACACGCCCTCCGATGACAAGTTGTCCGAAAGGTAGCCTGCCGCCCGCCTGCGATCAAGGGTGCGCCGCCACGCGAGAGCGGCGTTTCGGGCGCCAGTTTGCGACACAGGTCGCAAATCCCCCGCGCCATGGTCGCAAATGCGCGGCGCGGCGGCGCGATCCGTGGCTATGAGGGGGCGAGACGGAGGACGCCGACGATGGCCGATGTGACGCTGGTTCTGTGGCGCGATATTCCCGCGCAGGTGCTGCAAGGCAAGGGCCGGGGCGCGGTTCGGATCACGCTGGACGAGCGGTTCGAGCAGGCGATCGACCGGGCGGCAATGAAGGCGGGGCTTTCGGGCACCGACGATTATCTGGGCGAATGGCGGCGCGAGACGGTTCAGGCCGAGGATGCGCAGGCGCTGGCGACACGGATCGAGACGGAATACGACACCGCCCGTCTGCGCGACCTGATCGCGTCGGGCGGGCGCAAGGATTGACGACACGTTTTGGCAGGAGGCAGGACAAGATGGCCCTGATGCAATTCCGGACCCCTTCGCGCAGCGCGGCCCCGATGGCGGCCTTCCTGCAAGGCGCCTCGATCGAGGTGATGCCACGCACTGCTGCGGGCGTTTCCGATCTGCGCGACCGTCTGCCCGCCGGAACGCTGGTCTTCGTGGCCCATATCGATGGCACCGCGCCCGCCGACATGCAGGCCACCGTCGCCCGTCTGGCGCGCGACGGCTTTCGGCCGGTGCCGCATGTCCCGGCCCGAATCGTTCCCAGCCGCGCGGCGCTGAACGAATGGGTCGCCGGCTATCGCGATGCGGGCGCCGAGGGCGCGCTGCTGCTGGGCGGCGGTCTGTCTGCGCCGAAGGGAGAATTCCGCGATTCGATGCAATTGCTGGAGACCGGCCTTTTCGGCGATTTCCGCCATTTGTTCATCGCCGGCCACCCCGAGGGCAACCGCGACATCGACCCCGATGGCGGCGAGGCCGAAGTGATGCGCGCTTTGCGCTGGAAAGCCGATTTCGCCGCCCGCACCGATGCCGACATGCAGATCGTGACCCAGTTCGCCTTCGAGGCGCAGCCCTGCATCGACTGGGCCGGACGCCTTCGCGCGGCGGGTATCGACATGCCCATCCGCATCGGCGTCGCCGGCCCGGCCAAACTGCAGACCATGCTGAAATTCGCCATCATGTGCGGCGTCGGCCCCAGCCTGCGGGTTCTTCAGCGCCGCGCCCGCGACGTGACCAAGCTGCTGCTTCCCTATGAGCCGACCGATTTCGTCGGCGCTCTTGCCCGCGCCAGGCAGGACGATCCCGACTTTCCCATCGCTGCCGCGCATGTCTTCCCGCTGGGTGGCATCGCCGCCTCGACCGACTGGCTGTCGCGCGCCCGCGGCGAATAGGAAGGCACGCCCATGACCCGCACCGTTCTGGAATCCGCCACCAAGACCGTCATCATCGGCTTTGACGAGCCGTTCTGCGTGATCGGCGAACGCATCAACCCGACCGGCCGCAAGAAGCTGGCGGCGGAACTGGAGGCGGGCGATTTCTCGACCGTGGAACGAGACGCGCTGGAACAGGTGGCCTGCGGGGCGATGGTGCTGGATGTGAATTCCGGCGCGGTCTTCACCAACAGGATGGCCGAAGACCCGCGCTATGCCGACAACAATTTCGTGGAACCGGTGCTGATGCCCGAACTGATCGCGCGCGTTCAGGCGCTGGTCGATGTGCCCTTGTGCATCGACAGCTCGGTTCCCGGCGCGCTGAAGGCGGGGTTGGAGACCTGCAACGGCCGCCCGCTGCTGAACAGCGTGACCGGCGAAGAGGAACGTCTGGAACTGGTCCTGCCGCTGGTCAAGCAATACAACGTGCCCGTCGTGGCGATCAGCAACGACGATACCGGCATCAGCGAAGACCCCGAGGTGCGCTTCGCCGTGGCCAGAAAGATCGTCGAGCGCGCCGCCGATTTCGGCATCCCGGCCCATGACATCGTCGTCGATCCTCTGGTCATGCCGATCGGCGCGATGGCGACGGCCGGCCGACAGGTCTTCGCCCTGATCCGCCGCCTGCGCGACGAGCTTGGCGTGAACACCACCTGCGGGGCCAGCAATATCAGCTTCGGCCTGCCCCACCGCCACGGCGTCAACGCGGCCTTCCTGCCGATGGCCATCGGCGCGGGCATGACCAGCGCCATCATGAACCCGGTCCGCATGGTCGAGATGGAGGCGATCCGCGCCGCCAACATGCTGATGAACCACGATCCCAATGGAGGCGAATGGATCCGCTTTGCCCGCGTGATCGAGGCGGTCGGGGCCGGCGCGACCTATGCCGAAGCCAGCAAGGCCGCCGCCGGCACCGGTACCAGCGGCAGCCGTCGCGGCGGGCGCCGGGCGCGGGGCTGACCGCGCCGCGGCCGATCACTCCATATGCACCGGCTCGGCCGCGCCCCTGGGGGCCTGTCCGGGCTTTCGCAGCAGCAGCACGATCGGAAACACCACCACGGTCAGCAGCATCATCAGCATGAAGTTGTCGATATAGGCGATCATCGCGGCCTGTTGGCTGACCAGCATGTCGGCGATGCTGGCTGTCAACGGATTGCCCGACAACAGCCCCGCAAGCTGCAGGCGGACCTGCGGCGACCCGGCCGTCAGGCTGCTGGCGATTTCCTCGTGGTTGATCACGCTCATCCGCGCCAGAACCGTCGTGACCAGCGATATCCCGACGCCCGACCCGACATTGCGCACAAGGCTGAACATCGAGGTCGCGTCGCCCCGGAACCTGGCGGCGATCGTGGCGAAGGTCAGCGTGGACAGCGGCACGAAGACAAAGCCCAGCCCGAAGCCTTGCAGGATCCCCGACAGGATGATCGGGCGCGCGTTCATCTGTGTCTCGAAGCCGGTCATCATGTACAGCGACAGCGCCGTCATGGCGAGGCCGAAGACCACCAGCAGGCGGGCGTCGTATCGCGCCACCAGGCGTCCCACCAGCACCATGGACAGCATCGTGCCGACGCCTCGCGGGGCCATGACCAGGCCGGTCGAGATCACCGGATAGCCCATCAGCTTTTGCAGCAGCGGCGGCAGCAGCGCGAGACCGGAAAACAGCGTCATCCCGATCACGAAGATGAAGATCAGCCCCATGACAAGATTGCGGTCGCGGAACATGCCCAGATTGATGAAGGGATCCTCGGCGGTCAGGCAATGGATCACAAAGACCCACAGCCCCGAGATCGCCAGCGCCAGGTAAAGCCAGATCTCGGCCGACTGGAACCAGTCCACCGATTGCCCGCGATCCAGCAGCATCTGCAAGGCGCCGACCGCCAGAGCCAGCATCGCGAAGCCGAACACGTCGAAGCGGCGGGCGCGGGTTTCCTCGCGCGGCATGAAGATCAGCACCCCGGTCAGCGCGATCAGGCCCACCGGCAGGTTGACAAAGAAGACATAGCGCCAGTTGAAGACTTCGGTGAGCCAGCCGCCCAGCGTCGGACCGATGATCGGGCCGACCATGATCCCCGCGCCGTAGATCGCCATCGCCTGCCCGATCTTCTCGCGCGGGTTGATGTCCAGCAGCACCGACTGCGCCAGCGGGATCAGAACCGCTCCGGTGATGCCTTGCAGAACGCGGAAAAGCACCATCTCGGGCAGGCTGGTCGACAATCCGCAGGCAACCGAGGTCAGGACGAAGCCCGCGATGGCGGCGGCGAAAACCATGCGCCGGCCGAACCGGTCGGCGGCCCAGCCGGTCAGCGGCGTGGCGATGGCAGCGGCCACGATATAAGAGGTCAGCACCCAGGTGCTTTCCTCCTGCGTGGCGCCCAGACTGGCCGCCATGTGCGGCAGCGCGACATTGGCGATGGTGGTGTCCAGCACCTGCATCACGGTCGCGATGATGATCGCGGCCGTCAGCCAGCCCGGCGCCGCCACGCGCAGGTTGGGTGCGGACAGGACGGGCGCGGCGCTCATCTCAGCTGGTCCAGGCGGCTCTTGCCGGTATCGATAGAGACCCGGGCCGAAAAGCCGTTGCGCAGAACGCCCGCAGGCGCGCCGTCAAGCTGGATGCGCACGGGCAGACGCTGAACCACCTTGACCCAGTTGCCGGTCGCATTCTGCGCCGGGATCAGCGAGAACTGCGATCCGGTCGCGGCGCCGATGCTGCCCACCTTGCCGCGCAATTCCAGATCGGGATAGGCATCGAGTTCGACCGAGACGGGCTGACCGGTCCGGATCCCCTGAAGCTGGGTCTCCTTGAAATTCGCCTCGATCCAGGTGTCGTTGGCATCGACCAGGGTGGCGATCCCCGATCCGGCCTGCACGAACTGGCCGACATTCAGGCTGCCGACCTGGGCCACGGTGCCGGAAACCGGCGCGTCGATCCGGGTCTTGGCCAGGTCGCGACGGGCCGCGTCCAGTCGCGCGATGGCGGCGCGAACGGCGGGCAGATCGTCGGTCTGTGCCGTCGGATCGCCGCCCAGGGCCGCCGCCGCCGCATCGCGCTGACGCCGGGCGATGGCGACATCGTTGCTGGCATTGCGCGTGGCCACGGTCGCGTCATCCAGCGAAGCGGCGGAATTGACGCCCCGCTTGACCAGCGCCTGCCGGCGTTCCTGTTCACGATTCTGCACCTCGAGGATACTCCGGGCCGCCTCGAGCTGCGCCTCGGCCGTGGCATAGGCGGCGCGCTGCTGTTCGACGGCCAGCCGCGCCGACGCCAGCGCCGCCTCGGCCTGTGCCACCGCGATCCGGTAAGGTTCGGGATCCAGCCGGAAGATCGGCGCGCCGGCCGCGATCTGCTGGTTTTCGGTCACATCAACCTCGGTGATGCGACCGCTGACATCGGCCGAGACCGGAATCATCGGCTGATGCACATAGGCATTGTCGGTCGTCACGTAGCGCCCGCCCGTCAGCCAGTAACCGCCCCCGGCCAGCACCAGCGCCAGAGGCACCGCAGCCATCAGCATCCGCCGCCGCCCCTTGCGCCTTTTCGGCACAGGCGCGGCCTGCGCCGCGACCGCCGCACTTGCGGGCAAGGCCTCGGCATCCTTCATCTTTCCCGTCTCGGCATTCATCCCGTTCGCCCTTTCCGTCACGGCCGATCCTGAAGGTTCGCGATGACCTGCCCAAGCAGATCGGCCAGCATTGTCCTGTCATCCTCGGCCAGCCCGGCCAGCGCCCGCCCCAGGATGCCCGAAGCCGTCTCGCGCATCCGGTCCAGCAAAACCGCGCCCTGCGGCGTCACGCGCACAAGCTTGGCGCGGCTGTCGCCGGGATCGGGTTCGCGACGGATGAAGCCCGCGCCCTCCAGCCGTTCGGCCACATCGCTGACCGTCATCGCCGAGGCATTGATCGCCTTGCCAAGCGCCGCCTGCCGCAGCCCGTCCGGGTGCTGCGCAAGCTGGCCCATGACCCGCCACTGGGTCAGCGTCAGCCCCTCGGGGCCGGCCGCATGCTCGAATTCGCGGCGCAGCAGGGCTGCGGCCTCCTGCAACAGCAGACCGCAGCGCTTCTTGGCCTCGAACGACTCGCTTTGCGTTTTCATACGGGCACATATAATAAGTGTTCGTATAAAGAAAAGGAAAAAATGCACGTTCTGCAAAAGCGCGGTCGCGTGACTTCCGCCGCCGCGCGGATTATGGCTTGCGGAACCATCGGAATCGGAGGCTTTCGCCATGACGGACAAGGCACAAATCGGATTGATCGGCTTGGGCACCATGGGCGCGGCCCTGGCGCTGAACATCGCCGAGAAGGGCTTTCCCATCGCCGTCTGGAACCGCACGACCAGCGTCACGCACCGTTTCAAGGCCGAAGCGGCCGCGTTGGCGGACCGGGTGATTGCGACCGAAACCCTGGCCCAGCTGGTGGCCGCCATCCAGCCGCCGCGGGCCATCATCCTGATGGTGCCGGCCGGTCAGCCGGTGGACGATCAGCTTGAGGCGCTGAGCCCTTTGCTGGACGCCGAGGATCTGGTCATCGACGCCGGCAATGCCGATTTCCGCGACACCGACCGCCGCGCTGCCGCCGGCCTGCCCTTCCATTTTCTCGGCATGGGCGTATCGGGCGGCGAGGAAGGCGCCCGGCACGGCCCCTCGATCATGGGCGGTGGCACCCAGGCCGACTGGGACCGCGTGGCCCCGATCCTGACCGCCATCAGCGCCAAGGCGGAAGACGGCACCCCCTGCGCCGCGCGGATGGGCGATGCCGGGGCGGGCCATTTCGTCAAGATGGTCCATAACGGCATCGAATATGCCGACATGCAGATGATCGCCGAGATCTATGGCATCATGCGCGACGGGATGGGAATGGATGCCGCCGCGATCTCGGGGATCTTCGCAGGCTGGGACAAGGGCGTCCTGCAATCCTACCTCGTCGAGATTTCCGCCAGGGTCACGGCGGCCGCAGACAGCCATACCGGCAAGCCGGTCATCGACATGATCCTGGACCGCGCCGGCCAGAAGGGCACCGGTCGCTGGACCGCCATCGAAGCCCAGCATCTGGCGGCACCGATTCCGGTGATCGAGGCGGCGGTGATGGCGCGCAATGTTTCGGCCCGGCTGGAGGAACGGCGCAGCTGGCAGGACCGATTCGGCGCCGCGCCCCAGCCCTGCCGGATCGCGCCCGAGACGCTGGAAAAGGCACTGATCGCCGGCAAGATCCTGTGCTATGCGCAGGGCTTTTCGATGCTGGCGGCGGCTTCGGGCAAATTCGGCTGGACGCTGGAACTGCCGCAGATCGCGCGGGTCTGGCGGGCCGGCTGCATCATCCGGTCCGCGATGCTGAACGACATGGCAAAGGCGCTGAGCGAGGATCCCGGCCGCAATCTGGTCCTTGCCCCCGATTTCGCCCGGCTGGTCGCGGACGGTCTGCCGGCCTTGCGTCAGGTAGTGACCCAGGGTGTCGGCGCGGGCCATGCCCTGCCCGCCCTGTCGGCCGGTCTGATCTGGTTCGACATGATGCGCACCGCGCGCGGCACCGCCAACATGATCCAGGCGCAGCGCGATTTCTTCGGCGCCCACGGATTCGAGCGTGTGGACGGGATCGACGACAAGCACGGTCCTTGGGGCGCGTAAACCCTAGCGCGGGACGATATGGATCTCGCCGGTCGCCAGGACCGGCGAGGCGTCGAAACCATCCGCGTTCAGCATCGCGGCGGCGCGTTCCAGGTTGGCAATCAGCATCGCCTGTTCCCAATCGGCCATTTGCGCGAAGCTGCGCACGAAATGCTGTTGCAGCGCATCGGGGGCAGTCTGCAATGCCTGCCGACCCCGTTCGGTGATCACCACATTGGTCTGCCGGCGGTCGCTGTGCGACCGATGCCGCCCGGCATGGCCGCGCCGTTCGAGCTGATCGACCAGCGTCGTGACCGTCGCCTGGCTGACCCCCATCTGTCCGGCCAGAGCCGTCGGTGTGGCGCTGCCGCCCTCTCGTCCTTCGAGGATCTGCAGAACCCGCAGCTTGGCCGGGGTCAGGCCCGCGGCATGGGCCAGTTCCCGCTCATGCAGCTGCGTTGCACGCAAAATGCGGCGCAGCGCGATCAGCGCCTCGTCAACGCGATGAGGGTCGGCCTGGCTCATGGCAGGATCATGCCGGAAGGCCCGATCCGGCGCAATCGGCAAGTGTCGGCGTAAAATATTTTACTTGACTAAGCGCATTTTTGCATGTCTCGCGGCA
>CERQ01066369.1_pt1 | contig 20399 bp, 22 predicted proteins | sample 530711 | NCBI WGS metagenome assembly CERQ01 (sample SAMEA2620882, study PRJEB7988) | marine metagenome | biome: marine biome (ENVO:00000447); feature: mesopelagic zone (ENVO:00000213); material: "saline water (ENVO:00002010), including plankton (ENVO:xxxxxxxx)" | depth 850 m | reverse complement strand
AAAGATTTAGAAGAAAGCTTTTTGGTGAATTAGTTGTACCAAAAAAATCCATTAGAAAACGGGCAGATCTAAGAATCTGCCTCGTTTTATGGGATTGATGGGAATCAATCTCAAAAGTTGGGGTATACAATAAAAAAGCCTTTCATTACTGAAAGGCTTTTTGCAATCTTGCGATCTGGACGAGACTCGAACCAAACTCGTAAATATTTGATTATTAGCTATTTAATCGAAAAGATAATTCTATATACACCGAATTCAGCACCCTTTAACAAACTTTAACATTAATTCAAGTGAATTTTCGCTCATAATGTATAATTCGCCCACCCCCTTGTGGTTTCAAAATTCCTTTAGAAGCCATATCCTGTAATCTCGTGTGCCCGTCATTTAAGAATGATTAACTTCTTATGTTTCAAGACATAGTTTTGCAACACATGCTTTACTTAAAAATGTTCCATTGATGGCAATTTCCTCGATGTTAGGACACTCCAAAATCAATACTACTCAAATTTATTTAAAGTCTTTACCTACCAATATTTTAGATCAGTACCAAGAGGAAATGAATAAGGTTTTTAATTAATTGATGTAATACTACTTTCTCTATTTTTATAGCGATATATTATAAAAACTACAGCAATTATTTGAAGAATACTTGCCAATATCGAGCCTTCAAAACCAAAGTTGCCTCCGTTGAATAGATTAGGGGAATCTCTCGAGATTCTCAGTACTGAATACATACTTTGTCCACTTACATTAAATCCTAATAAACTCTGAAAAAAGTTCCAACTAAAATGTAATGCAATAGGCAACCAAAGATTTTTAGTATAAGCATAAGATATACCTAAAAAAATTCCGGCAATAAAAATATTGATCAATCCTAATAAACTTAAGTTAGGGTTGAAAGCATGTAATAACGAGAATATTAATGCTGTAATCACTAGTGCAAAATACTTACCAAAGGAATCCATTAGGTTTTTTTGAATATATCCTCTGCAAAAAATTTCTTCTTTAAGTGCCACAATAATGAATAATAACATAGCAATTAAAAACTCTTTGAAGTTCCAGTTTATAGTCTCAAGGCTAATCTCTCCCAGTGCTAATAAAATTCCAAAACCTAAAATTATGATCCCTGCTCCTAGAGCAAGACCAATTATAATATCCTTTGCTCTATTTTTTAAATGTAAACCAATGTCTACAAACCTTTCTTTATCCACCCTAAGTACGAAAATCCAGACAACAACTAAAGTACCTAAGAAAGAGAAAAATGAAATAATAAGTTTTTGGCTAGATGTTTTAACGCCTGTTTCAAGGGATTTTAATTCTATACCCAAAATGGAAGCTCCTATAATTTCAAAAACTCCAACTATAAATAAAAATGGAATTATAATTAATAAAATTCTTCCCCATCCAGGAAGTTTGCTATTTTGAGACATATAAAATAATTTAAAATTTATTTTCCTTTAAAAAGATATGCGCTCTTAAGCTTATATTGCTTCGAGGTATCTTTATCTATAATTCTTAATTCTACGATGTTATTATTATATAATAAGGACTGTGCACGACAAAAGTCTATATTGCTTTTTATAATTAATCCATTCACTGCAACAAGTTTCTGGCCGAGTTCAATTCCTATTTTTTGAGCTGGAGAATCTTCAATTAATGTAGATATGTATGCTGATTCATGTTGCGAATCAAATTTTACATGGACACCAAACATCTTATCCATAAAATCAATACTGTCCTTTGGAGATAATATAAGCTTATCATCTTTCCAGCTAATGGTTGTTTTAAATTTTTTAAAAAAACCTAAGCCCAGTAAGTTTAAATCACCCTTGCGAGAACTTGTAGGAAAATTATTTACTTCGAAGCTTGTATTTGAAAATTTCAATGTATCCAGTAAATAAATCTTTTCTTGAGCTACTGTTTTTGATTGCTCACCAAGACCATGTGATCCCTCTCCAAATATAGTTTTCGATCTTAGAATCAAAGAGTCTCTAATAATTAGATTTTCATTCAGACTTAGATGCCCACTATTCCCAAGATCTACAGACACTTCGATATCTTTCGATTTATGAGATATCCTTACCGGAATATGCAATTGATGTCCATAAGAGTTCTGTTCCAAATCGAACTGTAGATCTGAAGAAGAAATTTTTTGATCACTTAGCTCTTTGGTAACTATAAGTACTTGCTTTTCAAAATCAATTTGCCAAACCATATGCCTCATAACGCCAATTCCAATAATACCATAAGCATCCGGGCATTGATTATTAATTGAAGTAACCTGAAAATTAAGGTCGGTAAGTTTTAAGTTGCCTATCTCCAATTGATCGACCTCTTTAATTTCGGACCAAAAAAAGTTACCAGAAGATCCAAAGCTTGGGGTGTAGCCATTATCATTTAAATCGAAATCATCCTCAAAACGCTCGAAAACAACATTAGAAGCTCCGCTGTCTAAAATAAAAGGATAGGTCTTTTTTTCTTTCCCAGAACCTACATCAATGAGAATATGGCCGGAATTGGACAAACGAAATGGAATAGTGTCATGAGTTCCGTGAAATTCAAGTTTAGCATCAGATAACTCCGATAAACCTGAAGTAAAATAGAAAATAGAACCTATGAGTACAATGAGAACTAAAATGGTGGCAAAAAATCCCCATTTTAATATTTTGATTATAAATTTCACCTATCTTTAATTTAATCTATTTTTTATAGGGCATACTGTTCTATTATTGGAAATTGTTGCTTCCATAGTTGATAATATTTATCCCGTTTTTCGAATAAACTTTCATGGTTCCCTTCTTCAATTACTTTCCCTTCTTCCAGAACTACTATTTTGTCAGCATTAACTACGGTGCTCAATCTGTGGGCGATTATAATTATTGTTTTATTTTGTTTACGCAGTTCATCTATGGTATTTTGAATATAATTTTCAGAAGAACTATCTAAAGATGATGTAGCTTCATCTAATACTAATATCTCAGGATTTTTATAAAGGGCTCTGGCAATAGCAATACGTTGTTTTTGACCTCCAGAAAGGCTTGCTCCATTTTCACCGAGATAAGTATTGAATCCATTTGGCAATTTTTCAATAAAATCTATAATACCTATAGACTGACATATATTAATTATGCGTTGCATGTGAGGCTGAAATTCTCCAACCGCAATATTTTCAATAACATTACCCGCAAATAAATCTATTTTTTGAGGTACAACACTAACTAAATTTCTTAAACTTTCATTTTCGATATATTTTAAATCATTTTTTCCTATATAAATATGACCATTTTGTATAGGATAGATATTTTGCAATAATGAAATTAGTGTGCTTTTTCCAGATCCACTTTCTCCAACAATTGCTGTAATCTCGCCTTTTAATATATTTAAATTGAAATTTTTGAAAACATCTACCCGGCTACCATATCTAAAATCAACATTCTTAAACATGATATCACCAATCATATCAGGCTCCAATTTCATTTTATTTTCTGCTTCTTCCCTTTCTAAATCCATAATCTCGAAAAGACGATCTGCTGCTATTAAGGCATTTTGTATTTGTTTATTCGCCCCAATTAATTCGGCGACAGGACCTGTTAAATAGCCTACAATTGCATAAAAGGATAATAACTCTCCTGCGGTAATTTCCTGATTGATGACAAAATAGGAACCTGTCCAAAGCAAGATTATGGTAAAAACACGGGCAATAAACTGAGAGCCCGTAGAAGAGAATATACTATTTAAAGCAGATTTATAGCCTGTTTGGAGTAAACTTACAAAACGAGTTTCCGTTTTTATATTTGAAAAATCTTCAATCCCAAATCTCTTTATTGTACCTACGCTATTTAAGGATTCTACCAGCTGACTTTCTAAATCCGCTGATTTTTCCATAACATTACGTTCTACTTTCTTATTCAATTTATTGGTAATTAAATAAACTATGCCATAGAAAGGAATGATTAAGGTCATTATTAACGCCAGTTTCCAATAAAATGTAAACATTAGCGCAAAAGAAAAAATAACTATTAAAACGTTTACGGTTAAATTAAGCGCAACCCCATTTATAAAGTTTCTGATTTTTACAGCATCATTGATTCTTGAAATAATTTCCCCAACTCTCATGGTATCGAAAAACTGCTGTGGTAATTTTAATAAATGCTTATAATAACCAAGGATTAATCTGACATCAATTTGTTGTCCGGTTTTAACCAAAAAAACGTCTTTAAATATACTTATCACTATTTGCAATGCTAACAGAATAAGCATAATTATGCTTAAAAGATTAAGCAAATTGATATTACCACCTACCAGAACATAATCAGTAATTTTTTGAATATAAATGGATGTTGAAAAACCTAACAAAGTATAGACAAGAGCGCCAAAAAAAGCCTGAACAAGCACAAACTTATGGGGTTTTAATAGAAACCAAAATCGCTTAAAAACCGATACTTTTTCATTCCTCGATGTAAATTCCTCGTTAGGTAGTAGAAGTACTAAAACACCCGTCCACTCTTTTTTAAATTCCTCATGGGATTTTTTATGAAATTTCCCATCCCCGGGATCCATAATTTTCACATAAGATTTAGTGACCTCGTAAATAACCACATAATGCTGTAATCGTTCTTTTACGATTATATGAGCGATGGCAGGTTTGGGAATTTTATACAAACTATCAAAATCACCACGAACACCTTTAGCCTCAAAGCCTAATTTTTTAGCGGCTTCAAGTAACCCCAATACATTAGTTCCTTTTTTATCGGTACTAGCATATTGTCTTATACGGGCAATAGGTGTTTCTAATTTATAATGTGCAGAAATTGAAGCGAGACATGCAGCACCACAATCTGTAATGTCGTGCTGCTTTATAGTAATTTTTGGCATATTTTTTTAAATATTTCGCATAGATAGGAAAGTCCACTGCAGAATGTTTGCAGGGAATTATAAATATTGAATAAATGAATTGCTTAAAATTTCAATGGTATTCCTGAACGAAGTTAACAGGAATTTCCGCCTAATTAAAAAATGGCAATATTTATAAAAATTTTGATTATCCGTAATTTGTAATATTTCGTTTTTTCTTCCTTCCGGACTTGATCCGGAATCTCATACTGTAGTAAGAAACAAGCTATTGTAGTGAGACCGTGAATCAAGTTCAGGGTTACAAAACGTGATTATAATCTATTGCGGACATTCAATAAAAATTTAACACAAATCAGAATAATAAACGGCGGAGGATGAAATTATTTTAAAAAATTTGTAATGGCTATAAATTCAAAGTAAGATAAGGCATTTAGAATAAATTCAAGCACACATAAGATGTATGTCTATGCAAGCTTGGAATCCTAATAATATCATGCAAACGGGACAATATGAAATCCTATTTTTTGAAGTTCATTAAAATCAAGGTTAGTAAGGATTGTATAACTCATTAAGCATATAAAAAGTAAAGATAGAAAACCAGAAGTCACTTTAACCGCAGAGGTGTTGGTAATTTGGAAAGTATTATTATCATCATTAATAAATCTAAAGCCCTAAGATCAAAAAAAATCAAACTTTTGGGATTGAAATAGAAATGCATTATTATTACTTCATATAGCCACACTAATGTCCATCATATTCTCTACAGCACTGAGAATTTCCATCATAAGTGATTCTATTTATTAACTCAAAAGAGTTGTTGAAAAAAATTTGTATTCAAGTGCAGAATTATATCGTAACAGAAGTTCAAAAGTTTCTTTGAAAATAATATTTAGTACCTCTCCCACCACTTCCGTTTCGAAGACAAAGGCTCAGTTTTATATATTAATTTTGAAAAGTGATTTTCTCAGGAATGAAGTTTGCATTAAACTGTTTTAAACAAATTTTGAAAGCTTATTCTTTCTTCTAAATTAAAAGGGACTTATAATACTAGAGGATAAACGCTAAAGATCTTTACAGTATGTACCTGTCTAATTTATTTATTTCGTAAAAAAGAATTCAAACCTGAAAATTTGGTAACAAATAAGAGTATTATAAATATTATAACTCGGGAGTAAAAACTCCAAATTCCTCCTTCAAAACCATATGCTCCACCATTTAAATACTCTAATGAGTGAAAATTAGTGACGAATATACTGTAATAAGCACTCCCACTCATTGGGATACCAAAGAAAATTTGAGTATAGTTCCAACCAAAATGTAAGCCAAAAGGTAACCATATCTCTTTTGTTTTTACAAAAGCATAAGAATAAATAATACCTCCAAGAAAATGAGAAATCAATGCGATTATTGTAATATAAGAATTCCCTAAATGTACCAATGAAAAGATTAGGCTTCCAACCAGAATTGCAAGCCAATTAAGCTTAAATGCTTTAATTAAAAAAGTTAGCAAAACGAATCGAAAGATAACTTCCTCAAAAAAACCAGTTGCTATTGAGCTTAAAAATGGATGAATCAATAATGATATATCCTTACAACCTATAGTATAAATTGAGGCAAGCCCCAGTAATTTTTGCAAGAAAATATTTACTAGAATCGAAGCAAATGCTATAAATGAGCCAGCTAAAAAAAAAAATAATTTAGACTTCACTGTAATCTTTGCTTTCTTATGTACGTTTAGAGTCTTTTCAATTTAAATAAAAATAACAGGAGTCTCCTTAATTTTAACCTACCATTTGAAAAGCTAAAATAAGGAGAATCCTGTTAGAAGTCAATTCCTGACTCGTTTTATAATATACCTGGTCTATAAGGCATTCCACTCTCAATACGACGTGCCTGATCGTCAGCATATGATTGGAAAGCATAGCCTAAAAACTTAAACACGGCTTCAGTTACACCATCTCCCCCATTAATTTCCATTAGATTTTCCTCATTAAGAGTAGTCAAATTCATATCGTTTAATATTTTCATTTTTTGATTATTTAAAATTTTATCTTGCAGCTTTTGCAGCTTCCATTCCTTCTTTAAATGCTTCTACGTTGGCATCCCAATCAGCAACTACATTATATGCAAAAGTAGCCACGGCTGCTTGCCAAAGCCAAGAATAGCCTCCATTTATTTCTTTACTGTGTTCAGTGCTTAAGGATTGAACACCGAAACTTTCTAAATTTTTCATTAAAATTATAGTTTTAAATTAATAGATTTGATAAACATTTTCTGCGCAGAATGTTATTTGTTATAAAAGTAAGGTTGGTCACCGCACAAACCTTGCAGCGAAAAACTTTTTCCAGAAAAATAAGAACCAGCAAAAATTTCTGTCAACTCATTATCACTAATTACAGCAACTGAAATATTTACTTTTAGATCAAAACTATTGCAATAGTAGTAAGTCTTACTTCTTCTACTATAGCAAATATCTGCCTGATAATCTTTAAGCTGCTCTATCAAATTATATACAAGCCTTTCACTCACATTCATCTTATTTGAAATTTCCTTTGGAGAGCCTGTATTTTCCATTTCAATCATTTCATGTAATTGCTGCAAGCGCTCTAAATTTTTGATCGTTTTCATAGGTTAATTATAAGAATTGTGGTTATACATTAGCCGGATTTACCCAGTCATCTACTTTATCATATAATAATTGATATAGAGTCCTTTTTGTAATTAAGAAGCGAGAGGTAAAAGTCATTCCTTTCTTTAGCTCACCTTTTACTCCATTTTTAAGCTTTAAATGTTTCTCCTCAATTTTACACCTAATTTTAAATAATGGGGTATTATCCATAAGCTCAATATCCTTATTAATTTCCAAAATTTCACCATGAGCTAAACCCCATTGATTATAGTTATACGCGTCAATTTGAAATATCACCTGGTTGGTTTTATCAATTAAACCAATATCAGATGGAGATATATAACATTCAGCAATTAAGTCTGAAGAAGGTGAAATCTCAGCTAACTGTGTACCTTGGGATATAAAGCTTCCTTGCGATAAATATCGAGTATTCATCAAAGTACCAGTTACTGGAGCTGTAATAAAATACTGCGATTTATTTTGAAGAAGTTGCTTGGTATTACTTTGAATATCTTCTAACTTGTCATTATAACTTATTAATTGTGATTGCCACTTATTTTTTTGCTGACTTTTTAAAGTCTGTATATTACTCTTAGTTAGATTATACTCAGATTCTATATTTTCGAACTCAGAAGCTGCGATAACTCCCTTATTAAATAGTGTTTTATGACGTATAAACTTTTTCTCTAAACGATCAAGTTTCGTTTGAGCTTCTATAAGTAATTGTTCATATTCCAGAAAATCTGACCGATATTTATTAGATGAAATTCGAGAAAGAATCGGATTATTATAGGCTAAAAGATATCTCAGATCTTTTTGGTATTCTTTAATCTCTACTATTTGATCTCGAGAAAAACTGAGTTGTTCATCAATAATTGTACTTTCAATAAAAAGAAGGGTATCCCCTTTTTTTACAGTCTTATTATTCTCAATATTAGAATAGACAACTCTACCCGAGTTGATTGAACTGACACTACTTCTTTCTAAATTTGGTTTTATAATTCCTTGGCTGGAAGTATAAACATCAACTTTTATAAAAGGTAAGGAAACCAGACCACCAATTATTAAAAGAAGTAATAAACTATAAATTATTTTACTCTTTACAGTATGCCTGAATTTAAAAACCTCAGCAGTATTCTCTATAATTTCTTTCGGAAAAATTTTCACAAGTACCGGGATTTAGATTGATTCAACCTCTTTTTTGTAAGTTTAAACCTTAAAAAAAGGTTAAAAAGCTGATCGCAATCTAAAAAAACACAACACATCTTAAGCTTGATAAAACCACGTTATTAATGTGGTTTTACCACATTTAACAAATGAGTGAATCAAGTAAATAACGGTATACTTTGGTTTTGAGGGAGATATGTTTGTATTAATTTTTTTAGTATAGCTTTTAAAATGCGAGGCGATATATAACCACTCTTCCTAGCTTTTTCAAGCAATGCTTCATCTCCTCCTTGTTTAACGTACATAATCTCCTTTAGTCTTCTTTTTCGATCTTCTACCGCCCTTAGGGAAAGAGGAACATCAAGGGGATATATCTTTGGTTTTGGTACTTAAAATGCATATTTGCTTGCCAAAACTTATTTTAGAGATATACTTAGAATTGACAATATATTTATGGTGAATTCGTACGAAGTTTTCTGACAAGGCATCTTCGAAAGTTTTGAGGGTTTTAAAGGCACTTATACGCCTGTTATCGCACAAAACGAAATCAGTAGTGTTATTATCAGCTTCAAGATAAATGATATCATTAGTTTTTATTAAAGTGTAATCTTTATATGATTTCAAACAAATAGTCTTCTCCGAATTTTCCCGCTCCTTATTTAATAAAATTCCTAAAGCCGTTTTTCGCAATTCAGCTTCCTCTCCAGGTTTCAATAGAAAGTCATAAAATTTATTCTTTATAGCCATATATGCTTTTAGCATCTCTACAGAAAGTGCTACAAAAAGAATTTCTTTTCCGCTAAATTCCTGAACTTCTTTACAAAATGAATAGGGACTTCCATTGCAACATTGTTGATCAACATTTATAAATAAAATATCAGGATGATATTTTAGAATGGGGTTCATTGATTTCTCGAAACTTTCACTTAAACCGACACAGTGGTAATCATCGTACTCTCCAAATACTTCTTGGATCATACGTATCATATTCTTATCAGATTCTATTATATAGTAAGAAAGCAATCAGAAAGTTTTTTACAAAACTAGTCCTCACTTAGAAATGTTTACCTTGGTTTTATACCATAAATTATGTGGTTTTACCACATAATTTATTTAACCGTTCAATTGTAGTTCAGAGGCAATAATCCAATTCATTGATAGAATAGTTCTGCTAACAATAAATTGACTTCAAAATTTGTTAACTTTTAAATTCAGCTCATAATGTACACTTCGTCCACCTCCTTGAGGTTTCAAGATACCTTTAGAAGTCATATCCTGTAAATCTCGGGTGGCGGTGGCTTTTGAAGTTTTGGTTATTGATATATATTTCTTTGCAGTCATTCCTCCTTCAAAACCTTCAACACCTTTTTCGAACATTTTTAAGATCACTTTTAACTGGCGATCATTTAAATTCTCCCGATGTTGATCCAGAAATTTTGCTTTTTTTAGAATAAATCGAATAAATGCTTTAGCATTTTTCTGGGCGGTCAAGATAGTCTTACAGAAATAAACAATCCAATCCGTGATATTCAGAGAGCGCTGAGCCATTTTTAAGGCTTGGTAATACTCTGCTTTATTTTGTTCGATTGCAGTGGATATACTTAATACTAATACTCTACCTAAAGATTCCGAAAGACATTTATCAGCTATGGCTCTACCTATACGTCCATTTCCATCTTCAAAAGGATGTATCGTTTCAAAATACAAATGAGCGATAGCTGTTTTAATCAATGAACTTCTAATATCACTATTTTCAATATCAAATTCCTTGTACCAATGTATGAACTGTTTCATCTCCATAGGAACACGATGAGATGGAGGAGCTTCGTAATGAATTTCTTCTCTCCCGTATCTCCCTGATACTATAAGCATGGGTTCCTCTCCAGATTGATAAGTCCCTGCCTGATTATACCTGGATCTGCTAAATAACATCGCATGCCATCCCTTAATTAATCGCTCGCTTAGAGGTTCGGAAAAGTTTTCTCTTACCTCCACCATTAATTCTGCAATTCCCCTGGCATTGATATCTCTAATAGTAGCACCATCTTCAATACCCAATCGATTTTTGATCGATGACATTACATCCTGACGAATGTAATATTCCCCTTCAATCGCTGAAGTTTTAATGGCCTCATCGATCATAAATTGTATAATCGCATCTTGTCTAAAGTCAGAAGGCAGGCTATCTATAATCCCTTTGACTTCACCCGTCTCTGAAGCGAATTCAATCACAATATCATCGATAGCTTTCGACTTATAGTCAAAAGAAGGCCAATTTTCAAGTTGCCAGTTATACATATGAGCCAAATAAACACATTATTCGAATCAAATATATAGGTTTTTTTGAGCCGAATAATCAGAATAATCGGCTCATACTTCTTTATAAGCAATTGAAATCGATGAAGAACTTTAAACACATTACTATTAAAACCACACTATAATGTGATTTTTAAGAGAAAATTGAATAAGCTCTTCGAAAAAACTAAAAATACCACACTATAATGTGATTTTTTATGTATTTTTATATTGATCAGCAATAACTGGATTGATATCCATTATAAAGTGTGAAAAAAAGGGTATGAAGGAAAATAAAGAAAATTTTTCAAGTAATATGACAGCAATAAAAGACATTGGGCAAGCTTTACAAGAGCGACGTCATCATATGCATATTACCCAAAAACAATTAGCAGATATGGCGGATATTGGGATCAATACCCTTTATAAGATTGAAACGGGCCAGGCTAATCCTACAATTGAAAGTTTACAAAAAATAGCAGATGTTCTAGGTATGGAAATAAGTCTTCAGATCAAGAAAATATAAATCTTAAATGAGAAAGGCAAGGGTATTATACAAAGGCAAAGAGGCAGGAATTTTAACACAACAAGATAATGGTGATTTTAGCTTTCATTATCTCGATAGCTGGTTAGCCGATCCTGCAAATCCGTCCATAAGTCTGACCTTACCACGCACCCAGGAAGAATATCACGCAGAGCATTTATTTCCTTTTTTTTATCATATGCTTCCTGAAGGAGCAAATCGGCAAATGGTATGTACTATGAACCGTTTAGATTCTGATGATTACTTTGGAATCCTGCTAAATACTGCGAGATATGATACCGTAGGAGCCGTCACTATTCATAAAATAACAGCAGAATAATGAAAATTAATCATTGTCCAGGAACCCTGGCACCAGGATATCATACCTACAGCAGGAACTGTTTAAAACGTGTATTTGATGGACGTAAAGTTTCTCATATACTTCCATATGAAGCACCAAATTCCGATCAACCTAGTGATCAATTATTTCAGGATAATCAAAAGAGAATTTCAATATCTGGCGTGCAGGAGAAGTTTTCCGTACTCTTAGAAAAAAATAAATTAAGACTAATTCATGAGGAAGAACAAGGTACTTATATTTTAAAACCCATCCCGATGCATGGGAAAAAACGTGATCAAATGCCAGCAAATGAACACCTGACGATGCAAATTGCCCGGCAGGTATATGGTATTGAGACCGCAGAGAATGCGCTTATATTTTTTAAAAATGAAGCTCCGGCTTATATCACCAGGCGTTTTGATATAAATGCCGATGGTTCAAAAAAAGCAAAAGAAGATTTTGCGACCCTTGCTGGCAAAACACCACAAACTCATGGAGAGCATTATAAATATGAAGGCCATTATCTAGAGCTCTTTGACCTAATGAAAAAATTTTTACCCGCATATCGAGTTGAAGTTCCAAAACTCTTTAAGCTGTTAGTTTTCAATTATCTGTTTTCAAATGGAGACGCTCATTTAAAAAACTTTGCTGTTTTGGAAACACCATTGGGCGATCACCGCTTAAGTCCAGCCTATGATTTACTCAATACACGAATACATGTAGAGGATAGTGACTTTGCATTAGAAGATGGGCTGTTACCCAAACATTTAGCACAAACAACTACAGCCAATCAATTTAAAATACTAGCGCAGCAAGTAGAGCTCACAGATAAGCAATTTCATACGATCACGGAAGAGATGCTCAAAAATTCAGACAAGGTTATTACTTTCACCAAATCATCTCTTCTATCTGAAGCTACGCAAAGAAACTATATTCAAGATTACCAATATAGATTAAAGCAATTACAAAAAATTTACACATAAGAGAAAAACACACCATTATAAAAACTGGTAGTAATGCTGAACTTCATTATAGACCTAACCTCAAATAATAAGGAATGCTTATAAAAAAGAATGGCTTTAATTACTTCTCTTTCCACTTATTTCACTCTTATCATTTATTATTAGCCTCAAACTTGTTCATCTATGGAACACTGCTTTAAAGTTTCACCAGTTTTATTTCAACCGCCAAAAAATTTAAAAAATAAAAAAGTGTCAGTTTTGGATTTTTTTTTTAGTTTTTGCTTCTACCGTACTTCTTTCTTCAAAGTTAGAGCAATAGTGATTTTGAATAATATCTATTTAAAAGCACAGTACCGCTACTTGTCCACTGCCTGTTCATATATGAGACATGTTTAAAAAGGTTTATGTATTGTTTATTATTAACGTTTAATAAAAGAGACCAATTTTTGAACAGCAGCTGTCCAGAATTTGATCATTCCCTGTTCAATTTTTGATCAGCAAGGGTATCAAATCTGAACATGTTCACAACTGAGCCTATTTTTGGGCTACTAGAGGGATGGTATTGGAGATACCCCCAATGTTTAAGCTCTCGAACTAACTTATGATACGTTGTCCGGGAGCGTATTTTAGCCAATCCCCTTACCTGCTGACTATTGATCATCAAATTCCGGGGAAAATGCTTTTGATTCCACAGCTCAAAAAAGGCCAGGTATAAGCTACGATGTGATACGCCGATGCGATCATCTTTTGCAAATCTCCGAAGCACGGCATTAAGATGTCTTATATAATTTACCTCACTCATTTCTTTTGAATTTCTGTGGTAATAATCGTCTTCACTTCCCGGTATATTTTCTGAAAATTCGATTCCAATTCTTCCTGACTTACTTCATGTTTAGGAGTAGGCAGTTCTTTTGACCATTGGGGAGCTGCGAATTTCACTTTTCGATCTTTGCCATCTGAGAAGGTCACAAACTGTCCCGGTTTCAATCGAAAGAAAAGATCTGCCCTGATTTTAGCCACTTCACGTTCACTTTTGGTAGTTCGGGTATCAAAATTCAGATTATCACTTTTACTCACGCTAATACTCTTACGCTTTACAATCTCAAAGAAACTTTCGTAGTATTTCGCGGTTTCCGGATCATTCACCTTTCCGAAAAATTGGTAAGACAGATTACTCAGAATAGCTTTTCCTGCCTCCCTACCGTAGAGGATATCATTCTGGATCTTATCCTGGATCACATAAACGGTCGAAATATTATAGCTTCTTAGGGTGGCGGGAATACGTTGCATATTCAACAGCCGGATCGTAGAAGCCTCTTCCATAAGAATAAAAGATCCCAGGCGATCATGCACACTCATTTGTTTGGTGATACTATGAATAACGGTGGCGATGATGGGCGAATAGGCCGATTCAAATTTTGGATTATTCACTACGGAGATCACTCCCGGATTTTCTGCATTATTAATATCCAGGGGAATTTCATCTTCAGAAAGCACCATAAAGATCCGTTGGGTACTAATCTTTTTAAAAGCATTAGAAAGGGTACTTTTTACCGCTGCGGTCTGGCTTTCCGGCTCTACCCCATTAATAAAGGCATTGGCCATCGCCTTTGATGTAAAATTAGAACTCAACAATTCTATCAGTTCATAGGTGGTACATTGTTGGAATATGGCAATCATATGAGGAAGGGTACAATAATGAGGATAATCGGTTTTTAGTTTCCAGATCAGCCCTCCGATGATTCCTTCCGCAGCATCATTAAAAAACTTGGAACTGCCTGAATAACCACTTTCTTTTTTCTCCAATAAATTTTCCAGAAGCACCCTTGAAATCTCATTGACGCTTTCTTCATCCAGCATATACCGCGGAGCAATAGGATTCACTTTATGAAATACCCGATCAAAAGAAATCAGGTAAAAAGGGAGCTTACTTTCTTTAAATAAAGGATAGGCAATTCTGGAGAGTTCAAAATTTTTATAGTCATGGATAATTCCACTAAAGCTATGACGGCTAAAATGTTTAAGAAATTGCGCCACCACACTTTCAGTCTTTCCACTTCCAGCCGCACCGATAATGGACACCCCGCGACGAATATCTTTTAATTTCATGGAACCAGAAGAAAGAGGCATCCGAAAAGCATATTGTTTTTCCGGTTTTCCTGTCCCAACCTGGAATAATAATTCATATAGGAGTGCATTTATGATCATTAGGGGCATTACTATACGCGAGCCCACCAGCACTAGCATATCAAAATCAAAACCTTTTGAAAAGCTAATTAATAACAGGGTAAAAATATAGCCGAGATTAATCGCATTTCCCCATGGCGTATTTTTAAGCGAGAAGTAGAAGATAATCGCTGATCCAGCGATAAAAAAAATAAGGATATATAAATTAACAACCATAACAGATAGGTTTTAATAGCCGATAGAACTAGCTTTTATACCGGCTTCGATTATTTTTTTAAGTTGTTTATATGCAAACCCCACTTTACTTTGGGGCAGATGCAAAGCAGGCAATTGCATTCCTGCTTGTCGGATCATTTTAAAGGCAATTTTTTTCTCGTTAAGCCTGAGACGCCTTAAGGACAAAAAGTATTGTTTAGGATTTTTACTCAGTAGTTTTCGCGCTGAGTAGCTTTCCACATAATTTCGATTGTACTTAAACATCTTATCAAAAGCCATTTCCGAATGCTGAAAAAACCGATCCCGTTCAAATCCCCGTTTCACCAATTTCCCATGCATCTTTACTTCGGAAGCCTTATACTTACTCCCCGGAGACAAGCTATAGGAGTTGGAGGCATCTTTACGACTTACGATAATATGGATATGGCTTTGCAGGCCTTCCTTTTTCATTCCCGGTTCCACCATCTGTCCCCTAATCTTATAGGGAGCCTCCCGGATCAGCTTTTGAATCTCATTCTCAATTTTTTGAGTATTTCCGGAAATCTCTCCGCGTGCTACTTTTCGAAGCTCATTTTTAAGATGTGCTATTTGTTTTGCATAGGGTTTATTCTCCCGAATGGCAATATCATTAGTCTTGTAAGATCGTTCCTGTTCAATTTTCGCGAAATACTTAATATCATCAATAGAAACCGGGCGACCGTTTATTTCCCGATGAAAAGAACTCGCATATTCTTTCATGGCTTCCCGAACAAAAGCTTTAAGTTTTTCAGGATTGCTGTGAATATGTTGTAATTCATAACGGCTGGGATTAATAGTAATCGAATAATATTTAGGCTCTTTCAACTTTAGTTTATCTGTATTCCCATCAATCTCTTTAATCACCTGGAAAGGTTTGATCCCATCCTCGTGCTGATTAAAGAAAAACTCTTTTTCCGATAGATCTTTTCCCTGGTTTTCTTTTTCCAGATAGTTCACAAAATCCCCTGCACTTTGAGAAAAAGCGCCACCAAGTTTTTGAGGGGAGATGGTGATATACATATCAAAAGCTTCTTAAGATTTCCGTTTAATGGCTATTTTAAATTGTTCAAATTCCGTTCTGGGGATATTTAATTTCAGATAATCCGCTCCAAAGGCGTTGCCTTTAATTTCCACTTGTTGAAGCAGGTATTCCAAATCTTTCTGGGTGGCTTTTAAGGCCTCCTGCAACCGGGAGATTTCCAATTCCAATTGTTCCCGGCTTTGCTCACCCGTTGCAGTTTTTTTATTTTTTTCTTTGATTGATGCTGCTGGTAAGTTGCGACCTTCCAATAATAATTCCAGCATCAGGAATCCCGGTTTTGTTTGGGTCTTTTCAATATTTTTCAGGATAGCGATCACCGCATCAATTCTTTTCTTGATAAGTTGTTCAAGGCTCACTTTGGAGGGCACTAGAGTTTCAAAAGGCGAGAGGTTATTTTTCTCAAAAAAGTCTAGGATCAAATCCAAAGTTTGGGACTGATTCGAGTTATTTTTCTTTGAAAACTCCCGAAACCTATTCGCGGTATGAGCTTTCACTTGAAGTCTGGATTTTGCGGTCATGGCTACTCTTTTTAGTTTTAGTGGCTATCCTCTTCCTGTATTTTCGGGGGTTTTAAGAGTATTGTATCCATTGGGGTGGCTACTTTTCTGCTTTAAAATTTTCCAACACACCGAAAAACGGGCTTTTGACGCCTAATAAATCGAACAACACCGTGAAACGTGTTACCCTCTTGCTATTCGATTTCGTCCCGAACACGGGACAAAATTTTCATACGTATTGGTTTGCACCAAGCGCATTCTTGGAATAGCATTGAAAAATTCCCCGGCCAATTATGATCCGGGGAATCAAAAAAAGTGAAAGTCAAATCTGAAGATTAATGCTGCCGACAAAAAAACAGGATATCAACACTTTAATTTACAAAATATATAAATTCATATAACATGAATTCAACATTTGATTTACTATGAATTGGTGCTATTTGTAGTAAAATCAGGGAAATCTGAGAAATTCAAAAAATTACGGCGGCAGATTTTCAGTGTTCAGCAAGCAATACCCGATCAAAATTGAACATCAATTCAAGAATTTCAATTCATCAAAATACCTCAAAAAGATCAATTGTTTTTTCAAAAAGATTTACTCTTATGTCCAGTACCTTTTACTTTTTTAATGCACCATCTTTTATAACATCCTAATTGATAAAATTTAAAAAGTGAAGGCTTCTGAAGTGCAAGATCTTTTCCAAAGGACTATCAAAATTTCCTATGAAGATCGGATATCTATAAGAAGTAGAATTTTGATCAAGCGGACGTCATCAAAAAATTTCTAATGCAATGTAGCCTTTCGATTTTTCATCGGGGAGCGCAATGGAGGTCTAAATTTCTTCGATGGGGTCCAAGTTTTTTATAGTGAAGCGCTTTTCCCGAAATGAAGCTTTTGCGAAATGTAGTGGGAATGTGCTGCCCCCCTCCAGGTTTATTGTTTTTAATAGATCCGGCATAATAACTAGAAACTTAGTTATTTTAATAGTAAATCTTACGCTTATAAAAACTAAAATTTTAGTTTTGTTGCACCTAATCATTATTTCGTTAATTTGTATTAGCCTACAAAAATGGAATAATTCAAAAAGGGAGCTTTACGGCTCCCTTTATTTTTCTTAAGTAATTTAGTATTATAAAATTCCTTCATCCGCAAAACTCAGGTAATTTCCTTCGCTGTTAATGATCAGGTGATCCAGTAGTTTAATATCCAGAAAATCACAAGCTTTTTGAATTTTGGAGGTCAGTTTTTTATCGACCTGACTGGCCTGTAATTTCCCGGAGGGGTGATTATGGCAAACAATAATCGCGGTGGAAAGACTTTTCAGAATTAGTGCAAACATAATTCGTATATCTACTAAGGTCGCGTTAATTCCCCCGGTGGAGATCTGACAAATCCCTTTAACGATATTAGAATTATTAAGGAGCATTACTTTAAAAGATTCCTGTAGTTGAATTTCATTTTTATCCCAATTCGAATAGTAAATATTCGCTGCATCCTGGCAGCAGGTAATTTTGGGACAGTTAGAAATTGTTATCCGGTCTTTGTAACATAGTTTTATTTCGTTAACTTTCATAATGATAAGTTTTAATATTAGGGGTGTACATTCTGGTTAGGATACACCCCTTTTTTAATGATATTGATTAAATTTATAGATCTAAGCTTTAGGCTTAAGATTATCTCTCATAAAACAAGGATTAGAAAGACTTCTTGTCCTTGTTTTTCTAAGCCTTTTATTAATCCTTACTACCTAAGAGTAGAATTTCACTGACTAAAATTTCGGTCACATAGCGTTTATTACCTTCCTTATCTTCGTAGGATCTGGAAATCAGTTTCCCCTCGATAGCAATTTCCTTTCCTTTTGGCACATAGTTTTCGATAAGCTCGGCCTGTTTATTCCAAGCAACAAGGCTATGCCATTGGGTATCCTGAACGGATTCCCCTTTTTGGTTTCTGTAATGGTCATTGGTAGCAAGACTTAAACGCGCCACTTTTTTGGAGGATTCAAGATTGGTAATTTCAGGAGTGTTTCCCACATTTCCGATGAACTGAACTTTGTTTCTAATAGTACTCATAATAAAAAGATTTAGGAGTCTACCCCAAGGCAGACGGTTACACATAAATTGAACTAGTTTGAAAAAAATGATTTACTTATTATATCCGGAAGCGTTTTTCTTTCTTTTGATTTTTTAGTTTTCTTTCCGAATAGATATGTAGCTGTTGATTTCATATTGAACTTTTTTGATTTACTTCCCATAGTGCCGTATAGCTGTTATCTTTTTTTGATGCTTACACGATTCAATATTTTGGATTGATAAGTACTTATAAAAGCGAGTGTAGTGAGCGGCTTATGCAGTGCGGTTCAACTCCAAAATATTGGTGTTTTGCAACCCAAAAAAAGAACGCTAAGGGCAACTGAAGTGAATTAAAAACCGGGTAGGAAGAAACAGTAACATAGACGGAAGTGAAATTAAATGGAATTGAAGCATTCCTATATTAAATCTCATTACATAATACTAAAATTCTAATCCTGTAAGAATCATCGAAAAAACAGAGATAAGACCGTAAAGAATTGATAATAAAATAAATACTTATCTTTAGAGAAGCACCTCCACTTTTTATAACACTGTAGTCTTAGTCATTGGGTATGGAACTCACTTTCCTTCTTATCATTTTTATGGTCTTTTTCGTAGGTTCTGACTTTGTCATGAATGTGGCCATTCCAAGAATGAAAGGAAATTATGGAGAAAGAAGAGTTGCCGCAAAACTTCGAAGACTTCATAAAAGGGATTATATTGTGCTAAACAATATTCTTCTACAAACTGGGGATAGCAGTTCCCAAATAGACCATATCGTTATTTGTTCTTCAGGTATTTTTGTCATTGAAACAAAACATTATAAAGGTTGGATTCACGGACATCAAAAATCTGATTATTGGAGCCAGACCATTTTCAAGCATCATACCAAGTTTAAAAATCCCATTCGACAAAATTGGACTCATGTATTTGCTTTAAAAAAGTTTCATCCGAACTTTCAGAAACTAAAATACTATCCTATTGTTGTTTTTTCTGGACGTGCCCGTTTGAGAAATGTAACGTCAGAACTGCCTGTATTATATCGGTGGCAACTTATACGATACATTAGAACAGAAAATAATCAGAATCGATTATCACCAGACCAAAGGCTATGGATCGCAGAAACCATTAAATCCAAAAATTTAAAAAGAAGAAAAGATCGGAAAAATCATAACCGCAAGGTTAAAAGGGGGATTAAAGACCGTAAAATCAAGGCACATTTAAACATCTGTCCAAGGTGTCAAGGTGATTTATTGTTAAAAGAAGGGCGCTATGGTAACTTCTACGGGTGTTCTAATTACCCCAACTGCACTTACACCAAAAGCCTTAGATCGTAGTTGATTTTCAATGACCAAGCCTAAATATTTCTGTTCATCATAATTCCAGTTGTCTTCATCCTTCATACCTCAATGCCTAAAAAAAGGGAAGGTTTTTGTTGTATATGCTGCCTGCATTTAGTGAGTGCCATTGAGACCTCACCTTACGGGTGTACAAGCACCCTCATTTTTAATTTTAATCCACGATAAGTTCAATTCCGGCTTTTTCGGCCTTGTATTTTATTTTGGTCATCAGCTCATAATAATTCCAATTCCTTAA
>CERQ01123987.1_pt1 | contig 20412 bp, 18 predicted proteins | sample 530711 | NCBI WGS metagenome assembly CERQ01 (sample SAMEA2620882, study PRJEB7988) | marine metagenome | biome: marine biome (ENVO:00000447); feature: mesopelagic zone (ENVO:00000213); material: "saline water (ENVO:00002010), including plankton (ENVO:xxxxxxxx)" | depth 850 m | reverse complement strand
GCAAGGAGGACCAACATTACTCTCAGTTGATTCGTTTTCCTTGCTAGCGGACAACCTTGGTCGTCGCAATTCACTAGAAGCGTTTTTACTTCTCAGTGATTAGCCTCTTCCAAAGCGGATGCGTATGTTACAGCGCATCATTTTTTTGTCAACACTTTTGTTTGAATATTTATTCAAACCAGTTGTTTAACACTCTTCACCTGAGCCACCTATTCGACGTTCCCCGTTGAAGAGGCGCGCATTCTACGCATCTAAATAAATACGTCAACAGTTTCTACCCATAAAATACAAAAAAGGCGCCCAACCGAGCACCTTTTAATCAATTTGCTTATTTGTCGTACTACCAAGCAACAATAGACGTTATTTCAAAGTAGAATTACGTGGATTTGTGAGAATCTTCTTGGTTCTCACCTTCATCTTTTGTCGTCGTTTTAAAGTCAGCATCTTCTTCATGATCGCCCACCACGTCATTTAGTGTGACTTTATCTACCGTTCTGAAGGTATTTATTGGGCCTGCCAATGCATACAAAGCAAAGACGATAAAAAGCACGAGTGCGGGTTCAGTAGCAACAATGACGAATATAAGAAGAACAATTAACAAACCTACAAAGGGAACTTTGCCGTGCCAGTTAACTTCCTTAAACGAATTATATTTAAAGTTGCTCACCATAAGTAGGCCAGATAAACCCGTTACCGCGGCTACAATTAGCCCATAATCGGCGCCACTAGCATCATACTCTACACCCACCCAAACGAGACCAGCAACAACCGCTGCGGCGGCAGGGCTGGCTAAACCTTGGAAGAAACGTTTATCGGCAATACCCACCTGAGTATTAAACCTTGCCAGTCGCAATGCTGCGCCTGCGACATATATAAAGGCCGCTAGCCATCCTAGTTTACCTAATTCGGTCAACCCCCAATTATAAGCCACTAGCGCAGGCGCCATACCAAACGAAACCATGTCGGCCATAGAATCGTATTCTGCGCCAAAATCACTTTGCGTGTTAGTCATTCTGGCCACTCTTCCATCCAGGCCATCAAAGATCATGGCTACGAATATGGCAACTGCTGCTGCTTCAAAGCGTCCGTTCATTGATGACACTACAGCGAAAAAGCCAGAAAATAGCCCTGCCGTGGTCAGTAAATTGGGGAGTAAATAAATCCCTTTTCGTTTTTGTTCAGACATAAGTCCTCATTGGCACTAATTAATTGCGGCTAATTATTTCATAGTTAATAAGCTACGCATAGATGCAAGATAACAAGGGCATGTGCCTTTCATCTTTAATCGCTTCTTGTTTCTACTCAACGTAAGCACTCAATAACTAGGTATATGATCACATACCTACATACGCACACCTTTCAGGTAGGATCGTTAATACCATGTTGAAGTTCGCGAGCGGAAATAATAAAAGTTTGCCGCCATCGCTTGAACTACACCTTTTAACGAATAGCAAAAGGTTTAGTCGTATGAAAATGTCTCGTTTACCTAATTTTATATTAAAAGCCGTGTTACCAACGCTGCTTTTGATTGCAGTCGGCTCTGCCCATGCCGGCAAAAACCAAAGTAATTACTCAGATTACAATGCCTGTCTAAGTAATAGCGGTAGTCAAAGCGACTGTGACAGTGCGCTTGGGGAATCGGTGTACAACTTAGTGTCGGAAGACGTGTACGTGTCGACGAGTAGCCAGTATTCAAATATCTCTATCGATGATGTAAACATTTCCATTTCAGCCTGGTCAGATACGGTTGGTACCTATAATGATGACGTGGTCACTTCTGCTTATGTTGTAGACTTAGGCAGTTACGGGTACGGCGTATACAATAAAGATGCTGAAATGGACGGTTCTAGCCCCGATCATGCTATTGATAGTTACAATACTGTTAGCCGAAATGTTGATTATGATTTCGACTTTGTACTCCTTTCTTTTTCAGAGTCGGTTACGTTAACGGGCGCAGGATTCTCGTGGGTAGGGAAAACCGACAACACCCAATTATCTATCGCTGCGTTAGATGATCTATCTGGGTTAGTTTCTGGCGACCAAACATGGTCAAATATTGTTGAAGGCGCACTCACTGCAGGCTCGTATGATATTGAAAGCTATGAATCGATTGATATTGCGCAGTTTGAAGAGACCGAAACCGCACAGTATTGGCTCGTTGGAGCATACAATTCAGTGTTTGGTGAATTAGACAGCAATATGTTTGACGACGCATTTAAACTTGCAAGTATCGGTTTTGAAAAAGCATCTGATACGCCGGGAAATTCCAATCCCACTGAGGTCAGTGAGCCGAATACACTTGGTGCATTTTTAGCCGTCGGTCTAATCGTCGCGTGGCGCCGTAAGAATAAATGATCTTAATGTAGACTATAGGGGTAAACAAAGCGTAAACCAATGTCAGGTTTTTTTACCCCGCTCCCAACCAAACACCAAATTCCCTTTATAATTCATGCACGTAAAAAGTGGCACACATAGTGCTTACTCAATTTATTAATTGTTGTATTAGTAGATGTGAGTTCGTTGTTTATGAAATGTTTGTCGATTATTGCACTAAGCCTGTCCTACTTGCTTGCTACAACGCCAGCGCTTGCTGGGGGCGGCGGTAGCGGAAGTAGTAACGATTCAGGCTCTGCCACAGGCGACAGCGCACTAGACGAACATGTGTACGACCTATATTCAGACGGCTCTACCAATATTAATTATACCCTTGATGCAACTACTTCAAGCATCGTTATTGATGGTACAACGGTTACTGTGGGCGTTACTGCTTGGTCGGATACCCAAAATATCTCTAACGACGGTGTTAATAACGACGATAACGAAGTTGTTAAGTACTCACAATTAAATGGGTACAGTTACAATGGTGATTACGGATTCGGCCTGGTCAACTCAAATGACAACGATTCTCACACCCTAGATAACTTCTCAGGTGGTGACGATTTCGATATGGTGTTGTTCTCATTCAGTGAGGAAGTCACCTTATCAGCCGCGTCGTTTACGTATTTACAAGGCTACGACACTGACAAACAGGTGTCAGTGGTTGGACTTAGTGATATTTCGTTGTTTGAGAATCACGCATCGAACGAATTCAGTTGGGCAGATGTTGCCTCTGGTGTAGGTACGGTGGTGTCTGATGGTCACTTTACTATTTCATCAAATATATCTTCACATGGTTCCCATGGCGATTTCACTAGTGACTTTACAGAATTAAGCGCTGCGAAATACTGGTTAGTAGGCGCTTACAATATTTACTTTGATGACAGCAGCACAAGTTATCAAGGCTCTGGATTCAAGCTTGCTTCTCTTAGTATAACCACTGGCGGTACAGATGTTGTTAGCCCGCCCAATGAAGTTAGCGAGCCAGCCCCCATTGCCCTTTTACTTACAGGTTTTGGATTGATGGCTTGGCGACGTAAGCAAATTCGTCAAACAGTTTAAAAATTAAGTAAAAACACGTATCTTATAAAGGCGGCTTAGGCCGCCTTTTTTATTGGTGTTCAGTGGGATAGTTGTACTTATGCTAGGATTGAAAAAATTGGGATTGGTTAAAAGTGCGATCATTGGCACTCTGCTATTGGGGGCCAGCTTCAATAGTTTAGCCACCACTTCGGAAGATTACGAGAAAGCGCTTCGCGCCTACAATGTCAGCGAGTACGATGAAGCCTATATTCACTTAAAAAATAGCTTACAAAAAGACCCCGAAAACCTCGCAGCAAAAATTTTGATGGGCAGGATCCTGCTGATTAACGGCTACCTTGTTGCCGCAGAACAAGAATTTACCGAAGCCCTTTCTATGGGTGCTGATATCAACCTGCTGGCCGAACCCTTAGGGAATACTTGGCTATTTCTTAATAAATACAAAGATATCACCGAATTTAATCAAACAGAAAAATTAAGTGGCGAGAACAAACGTGATTGGTTGCAAATTACGGCCACGGCTTGTGTGCGGTTAGAAGATTTATTTTGTGCTAAGAGTGAATACTCAAAAATCCTAAATGACTACCCAACTCATGTGCCAGCGATGAATGGATTAGCCTCTATTGCGCTTCAACAAGATAACCCGGATTTGGCGCGCAATTATATTAGCCGCGCAGAAGCCATCGATAGCGAAAATGCCATAACGTGGCGTCTGAAAGGACAATTGGCCTACTTAGAAGGCGACACGCAATCTGCCACCGAATTTCTTCAACAAGCGCTTACGTTTAACCGGGAAGATCCCATTGCTCTGCGAAACCTCGTGGATTTGTACCTTCAGGCAAAAGACTACGATAGAGCTAGGCTTTTTGTGGCTGAGATTATTGAAGATACACCAAACGACCCTTTAGCCATTCTATTGAATAGCTGGCTAGAAAGTAGGCAGGCAGAGGAAATCATTGATAATGAGAAACTAGAGCAACTGAATGAGTTTATGGCACAACTCTCTCCTGAACTCATAGCATCTCAACCTATGTTGCTTTATATCAGCGGGTTAACAAACTTTTTTAACAACAATATGGAAAAGGCAGCAAAGGATTTCAGTTCGTACTTGCAGCAAGAAAGCGATGATATTCAAGCAGTCATGATGTTGTCGCAAGTGTATCTCGCCACACAACAGTATAAACAAGCCCTTATTTTGCTAGAAAAGCATCAAACTGCGCTATTAGAAAACCCTGAGTCTGCGTTAATACTAGGCGATTTGTTCATCCGTCAGAACAAAGCATTTAAAGCTGAACGCTTACTGCAACGCTTAGAACTTCGTTACCCAGACAACCCCAAGCTTCAGCTATTTAAAATAAAACTGATGGCTGCAAGAGGAAAGCAACAAGAAGCCTTAGCCATTTTGGACAATAGCTTCGAGCAAAACAAAGGCAATTCTTCATTTTTGTTTGCCTATTCACTCATGCATCTACAAGCTCAAGATTTCGAAAAATCGCTACTTGGCGCACGGCTATTAACAGAAATGTTCCCAGATGAAGCTGAAGTTTATAATCTTCAAGCAGGAATACTGATTCGTCAGGGCAAGCTTGAAGAGGCAAAACAGGCGATAGAAAAAGCCCTATCGTTAAACCCCACCCATTTTCCCGCAAAATTTAACTTAGCTGCCACCTACAGCCGCCTTGGCGATATCGATAGGTCAAATACCTTAGTGGAAGAATTACTCACGCTGTCTCCACAGCATATTGAGACACTACTACTAAAAGCCTTCAATGCCTCAAGGCTAGGGCAAAATAACGAGGCTAAACAGCTGTATCTCGATATTCTCGTGATAAGCCCAGCCAACGTAGCAGCGCGCCAGCGGTTAGTGACCATGTATCAAAACGAAGGGGACCTATCCACTGCACTCTACCATTTAGACAGATTGCTGAAAGATAACTTTGATAACCCTGACTACTTACTCGATAAAGCCTCAATTCAAATTAGCATGCGGCTACAAAATGAAGCGCAGAAAACCCTCAACATTGTGCAAAACTTCATTGCAGGTGACGCACCGCGTTTGGTTAAGTTCAGTAACTTAAACTTGCAGTTGGGTAACGATGAACAGGCATTAGACGCTATTCGCGAGGCCCAGAAATCGGCCCCTAATAGTAACTTTATTGTACTTTCAAGGGTACGCCTGCTGCTTCAACTTGATAAGCTGTCAGAAGCAGAAGCCTTGTTAAACACATTGGCTGGAAAGCAACAGGATAACCCTAATTATTGGCACCTAAAGGGGCAGTGGTTATCTGCTACCGACAAAGATGATGAAGCGATAGACGCTTACCGAAAAGCCATAGCGTTAGATCCTCGTTACGCTCAGCCCTTTATCGCCTTATATAACTACGCGCTGCAAGCCTCTTACGTTGACGTTTTTATATCAGAAGCCAGAGCCATCTCACAGTCAGACCCGTCGAATTTGCTTGCAAGGAACTTGTTAGCCCAGTACCTGTTTTTCACCCGCAACTTTGACGAAGCCATGCCCATGTATGCCGCATTAGTGGAAGAGCCGAATTTGCTTAATCCAGCGCAAGCGTATAATCGGTTAGCGATTATGGCACTGGAAGACTCTTTAGAAGACGCTGCGGCCTATATTACTAAAGCGTATGCGTTATCACCCACAAGTCCAGACGTACTGGATACCTATGGCTGGGTTAAAGCGCAGCAAGGTGCCTATGAGGAAAGCTTGAAATTGCTACGCGATGCCTTTTCACGTAACGCTAAAAACCCCAATATTCGCTATCACCTTGGCTATACCCTCGCGAAAATGGGCCGAATAGAAGAAGCCAAAGAAGAATTAGACTTTGCAGTGAATATTGAACGGCCATTTTTTATGCGCCCACAAGCTCAAGCATTACTTGATAGTTTATAAACAAAAAAGGCCTTCAAAATGAAGGCCTTTTTCATTATATGACAGCTTCACCTGGTAAGGTCTATTGATTTAAGACCGTTAATTCGTCTCCATCAACATCAATGCGTATGGTGGATTCAGGCAATAAATGCCCCGCTAGCAGCTGTTGCGCCAAGGGGTTTTCAATATGTACTTGAATAGCCCGTTTAAGTGGCCGCGCGCCAAACACAGGGTCGAAACCCGCTTCGGCTAATTTATCCATAGCGGCTCCCGACAGTGTCAGTTTGTAGCCTTTGTCAGCTAACCGGGCGCGAAGGGAGGCCAATTGAATTTTAGCAATGGACTTAATTTGATCCTTACCCAAGGGATGAAATACAACAATGTCATCTACTCGGTTAATAAATTCGGGCCTAAAGTGTTGGCCTACCACTCCCATTACGGCATTTTTCATTTCGTCATACTGGCTTTCATTGTGCTTATCTTGAATCACATCAGAGCCAAGGTTTGATGTCATGATAACCACGGTATTCTTGAAATCCACCGTTCTGCCTTGACCGTCAGTCAGCCTTCCATCGTCGAGGACTTGAAGCAAAATGTTAAACACATCTGGGTGTGCTTTTTCTACTTCATCTAGCAAAATAACCGAGTAAGGCTTTCTTCTTACCGCTTCCGTTAAATAGCCCCCTTCTTCGTAGCCAACATAACCGGGAGGCGCGCCGACCAAACGCGCGACAGAATGCTTTTCCATAAACTCCGACATATCGATACGGATCATGGCATCTTCGGTATCAAACATGAAACCGGCTAACGCTTTACATAACTCAGTTTTTCCCACACCGGTTGGGCCAAGAAACAAGAATGAACCAATCGGGCGGTTTGGATCTGCTAACCCTGCTCGGGAACGACGAATGGCATTTGACACCGACTGTACTGCTTCGCTTTGACCCACAACGCGTTTATGAAGCACATCCTCCATTTTAAGCAGCTTATCACGTTCTCCTTCCAACATTTTTGACACCGGAATACCCGTCCAGCGAGAGAGCACATCAGCAATTTCCACATCAGTCACTTTGTTTTTCACCAACTGTGTTTCTACTGTTTCGCCTTCTGACGCCCTTTCCAACTTAGCTTCTAACTCAGGAATGCGTCCGTATTGCAATTCGGACATGCGATTTAAATCTGAAGCACGCCGCGCTATTTCCAAATCGAGTTTCGCTTGCTCTAGCTCAGACTTGATGGTTTGGGTGCCCTGCATCGCTTCTTTTTCTTTCAGCCATACCTTTTCCAGCTCACCATATTTAGTTTCAGCTTGCTCACGTTCTAGCTCAATCATTTCAAGCCGCTTATGACTCGCATCGTCGGTTTCTTTCGCTAGTGCCTGCTCTTCCAGCTTCAATTGAATGATACGACGTTCTAACCGGTCCATATCCTCAGGCTTCGAGTCTATTTGTAAGCGTATGCTTGATGCCGCCTCGTCGATAAGATCAATAGCCTTATCCGGTAATTGACGGTCGCTAATATATCTGTGTGACAAACTCGCTGCCGCCACTATCGCTGGGTCTGTAATATCCACCGAATGATGTAACTCGTAACGTTCTTTCAAACCACGCAAAATAGCGATGGTGTCTTCTACGCTGGGCTCTTCTACTAAGACTTTTTGAAAGCGTCGCTCAAGTGCCGCATCCTTTTCAATATATTGACGATATTCGTCCAGCGTTGTTGCACCTACGCAGTGAAGCTCTCCTCGCGCCAATGCTGGCTTGAGCATATTACCGGCGTCCATCGCGCCATCGCCTTTGCCAGCGCCAACCATGGTGTGCAATTCGTCAACAAACAGAATCACCCTGCCTTCTTCTTTGGCCAGTTCGTTAAGCACCGCTTTTAACCGCTCTTCAAATTCACCACGGTATTTTGCACCGGCGACTAATGCCCCCATATCTAAAGATAAAACACGCTTATTTTTAAGTCCTTCAGGCACTTCACCATTAATAATTCTTTGAGCCAACCCTTCTACGATAGCCGTTTTACCTACCCCCGGTTCACCGATGAGCACAGGGTTATTTTTCGTTCTACGCTGTAACACTTGTACCGTACGACGTATTTCTTCATCACGGCCTATTACCGGGTCTAATTTACCCTGCTCAGCTCGTTCAGTAAGGTCGGTGGTATACTTTTCCAACGCTTGGCGTACATCTTCAGCGTTAGGATCGGTGACCTTTTGCCCGCCGCGCATCTCGTCGATTGCGGTCTCAATCGCTTTTTGTGTGATATTGAGCTGTTTTAAGATTTGTCCAAGCTTACCGTTGTCCTGAAGCGCAGCCAGAACAAAAATCTCAGAGGTGATGTAATCATCTTTTCGTTGTTGGGTAATTTTGTCGCAAAGATTCAGTAAAATACCACTCTCTTTACTTAGTTGAATATCTCCGCCAATACCCTCCACCCGCGGCAAACGTTCTATTGCTTCACTTAGCGCAGAGCGCAGTGCATTCACATTCACTTTGGCTTGGTCTAAAACAGGGCGTACAGAGCCACCTTGCTGATTCAGCATGGCAGACATCAAGTGTACTGGCTCTATATATTGGTGGTCTCGTCCTAGCGCCAACGATTGGGCATCAGAAATAGCGAGTTGGAATTTGCTGGTAAATCTGTCTAAACGCATCGTTATACCCCGAAAAGATCTTCATTTCCTATATTCTATTTATGGTATCTGATCAGGAACGATTCAAGTGGAAGATGAAAAAGTTACCCTCCCCTTTGATTTAGCGCAAACCTATCACGCTTACAATACGTCCTGTAGGCGCATCTCCCGTGTGGGTAGCACGGCGGTGAGAATAAAATTGCTGAGGGTTACAGTAGGTACACAACTGACTATTGAACACTGAGTGTACCCCTAAGGCTGCAAGTTGGTGCTGCGCAACCTGAGGTAAATCTAACTGAAATTTATTTGCCCGCTTTCCACTCACGACTGCTTTTGGTACACCTTGAAACTTGTGGGCCAGGGTTTCATCAACTTCGTAGCATTGCTGGCATATGGCCGGCCCAATCCACGCTGTTAATTCGTGAGCAGGCGCATTAAATTCAGCAATGCATTGGCGAATAATGTTCGTATGAAGTCCTTTCCAACCCGCGTGAACTGCCGCGACTTGTCGTCCTTGTTTATCACAAAGCAAAACAGGCACACAGTCAGCTGTCATGACCGCACAAAAGTGCGCAGGGTGACTGGAAATAGCGGCATCTGCAACGAGTGGCTCACCTTTAGGCGTCGATACATCGTTGAGATGAATAACGGTGTTACCATGAACTTGCTGCAGCCAAACAATGTTATCGGCATGGGGTAAACGCTTGCGATTATTCGCCACTACTACAGGGTCATCCCCCACATGGTCGCCTACATTGCAATTCCCGTAGGTGCCCTTGCTATCGCCTATTGTTCGGGTTGAACAATAGGCAATTACCCCTTCAGGGAGGGGCCAATCGGGAAGAATAACGCAACTCATTTTATCTAATCAAAATCTGGATTAGCGAGAGAGTCTTCCCTTACCGACGCTAATAAGTGCTGCATATCAGCGGGCAAAGGCGCTTTCCAAGTCATCCATTCTTCCGTTTCAGGGTGAAACAGTGACAACTGTGCAGCATGAAGTGCCTGGCGTTGAAACCCTCTTAGAGTATCAATAAATTCATCCGACGCCCCTTTAGGAAGGCGAGGACGACCACCATAAACAGGATCACCTAACAGTGGATGCTTTATGTAAGCCATATGCACACGGATTTGGTGAGTTCGACCTGTTTCAAGCTTAAGTCTCAAGTGGGTATAAGCACGGAATTTTTCAATTACTCGATAATGGGTGGTGGCAGGTTTACCCATTTCTCTAACTGCCATATGAGTACGTTTGGTGGCATGCCTGCCAATGGGCGCATCTACCACGCCACCCGCAACCATGGTTCCCAATGCAATAGCCTCATATTCCCGGCTCATCACTCTGTGTTGAAGTTGATCGACTAAGTGGGTTTGCGCTGGTAAGGTTTTCGCCACAACCATAAGCCCTGTCGTATCTTTATCCAGACGATGAACTATCCCTGCTCGAGGGACTTTATCAATGTCAGGAACATGATTTAACAAGGCATTCAGCACCGTGCCACTAGGATTACCGGCCCCAGGATGTACTACTAAGTCAGCGGGTTTATTGATAACAAGAATATGCTCGTCTTCATAAACGATATCTAAAGCGATATCTTGCGGCTTGCTGGTAACTTGAATATCGATTTCCGCGTTAACGGTAACCCTTTCTTCAATCTGCATTTTGTGACGAGGAACGGTAATTACCTCGCCATCAACAGCAACATTCCCATCTTGAATCCAAGTTTTTAGCTTAGAACGTGAATATTCAGGGAACAAATCAGCCAAAACCTGATCTAACCGTAAGCCAAAGTGCTCGGGCCCGGTTGTTGCGTCTAATTGTATTGTGTTTTCCGACTGTGTCATAACACCAATGATTAAATGTAAAAAGGGTATTATAACAAGCTTTCTATCGGTACACTGCGTTGTTTATTAAATTGTATGGTTTTTCTCACCGCGAGTACGTTAGAATACAAAAAATACGAGCTTAGACAGCGAAGTCATCCACACTGTTTAGCAGGAAACTAGAATTATTATGAAATCATTTCGTTTACTAGCCCCAGTAGTATTGGGTGCTATGGTGTCAGTTGCAGGTTGTAGCTCCTCTGCCGACAATGAAGAAAAAGCCGTTTTGGCTAATATGGGCGCGCAGCAATTGTACGAGCGTGCTAAACAAAGTATGGAAGTAGGAAACTTTAGTGCCGCTGCTCAAACCCTAAGCGCACTAGATTCTCGCTATCCATTTGGTCCCCTTTCACATCAAGTTCAATTAGATCTGATTTACAGCTATTACAAATCAGGTAAGAATGAAGAAACCATTGCCACCATCGACAGGTTTATTCGATTAAACCCGAACCATTCTGATGTGGACTATGCATACTACATGCGCGGCCTGACCAACATGGAGGCCGACAGTAACTTGTTTCAAGAACTGATGAATATCGATCGTACCGATCGTGACCCTTCTATGTCTCGTGAAGCGTTCGAAGATTTTAGACGACTTATTCAACAATATCCTGAAAGTAAATATGCGGTCGATGCCCGCAAACGTATGTTGCATATTAAAGATCGTTTAGCACGATACGAAATTGCGATTGCCCGTTTTTACATGCGCAGACAAGCATACGTAGCCGCGGCAAATCGTGGGCGCTACGTTCTTGAGCACTTCCCTGATACGACTCAAGTTCAACAAGCGCTGGAAATCATGGTGTCTAGCTATGAGCAGTTAGGGTTAGATGAACTTCGTGAAAACGCATTAAAGACGTTGCGTTTAAACTATCCTGATAGCGAATACATTAGCTAAGCAGTAAACATACAAAAAAGCGCACTTTGAAGTGCGCTTTTTTTTGGGAAAAATAAGGTTATCGAAAGAATAGATGACTAAAGGGATTTAATAACCGCGCGATGCCCGACGTAAAATGTAATGGTTGATCGACAATACTGAATACAAGACAGCCATCTTTGGCATCTGCCCGTGGCGTATGTGTATTTTGGCCGTCCATGAAGATAAAATCGCCGGTGTCGTATTTATTCAGGCCATCACTAAATTCACCATCAATAACCAATGTATATTCTGTGCCTCTGTGTGTGTGTTCTGGCACACTTCCACCTTGACCCATAAATATAAAGTTAGCAACGCCTTGATTACCTAAATCTACCGGTGCTTGCCAAAGTTTTCCAACCAAACTAGACCAGTTACCGGTTTTACCCACATATCGTCGTAAGGTTCGGGGAACAGTAAAAACTCGGCCATCTAATTCAATTTTATGCGTATCAGCTTCAGACCCAGAAGACACGTTAGCTGGGCTGCGGGTGCCCCGTGACTGATTCTTGCCATCCACTGACTTCGCATCTGGCATTTGAATAATATTCGCTAACATGTTGTCAAACATGGAGGAAGACGACACTAGGGAACTTGTTGAGTAACGTGGGGAAGCGTCAGCGAATGAAAACCCACTTGCCTCTTCTCTAGCGGGAAGCAGGTTTTCTTCAAACAGTTCAGATGCCAGTCGTTCAGTTTCAACCTCTACCACACGCTGACACAAAGGGCACATGTCACAATGCGCCGATACCATAATCGAGACGGCTGGTGATAAACTGCCTTCAACAAAATTAACCAGTTGCTGATTGCTTGGGTGAAACCTAATCATCTACTTTCTTATTCACTGTCGTGTAACATACCTTTAAGGCGTTGCAAGGCCAAACGAGTTCGCGATTTAACGGTGCCTAAAGGAATCTCTAATTCGTCTGCAACTTCTTGCTGTGATTTACCGTCTATGTATATTGATTCAATCACGGCTTGCTGCTTACTTGGCAACGCTTCGAACAAATGACCAATTTGCTCTAATGTCACTTGTTCGTCAAGAGGGGCCTCGTTCAAGTCAGCAGTTTGCTCGCAAAGCACTGGCCACAAATCGTCTGAACACACATCTTCTTTACGATTCTGTAACTTGCGTAACATGTCGAAACGAATGTTACGTGCAATGGTGAAAATCCACGTAGAAGGCGAACCTTTTTCAGCGTTAAATAAGTGCGCTTTCTGCCAAACATTCGACATAGTGTCTTGCACTAACTCCATCGCTAAAGCTTCGTTGCCCATTTGTTTAAGAGCATAAGAACGTAAGCGAGGTGCGAAGTAATTGAATACGCGAGAAAATGAACGCTTACATCGTTTGTCGGCTACAGCGACAAGGTAATCCGACATTTCTACTGCACATTCTTTAGGCTTAATGGCACTGTTGCTTTGTTCCAATGGAATTCCAACTAACATATGATTCGTCCGTTTTTCCGATTTGGTTAGTTTATTCTACGGATAAACTAAGAAAACTGTTCGTCATTTTCGGCTAAATCTCATTACATTTATGTAATGTAAATTAAACGTCGTTTTCTTCACTAAAGAGACCCTTCTTATGGGACCAATGCATTGAGGTAATTTAGCAGTTTCGAACAATCATTATGTTGTAAGAATTGCTGCTTTAGCCCGCCATCTACTGGCAAAAGCTCTAACCAGCGTCGCAGCACCCATAAAGGGTCATTGAATCGCGGGTTGTCGTATAAGCCAGAGATATCCTCATACTTCGCAAAAATCTCTTTAAGACGCTCATCCATAGGCGCAATTTGTTTGGGGTCAATATCCTCAGGCCAATCTGACAGCGACGTACATTGACCTAGTCGAAGCCCGTCTGACTCTGAGGTTATATTCGACACCTCTACAAGATGAGAACCAGCAACCTTTATGCCAAGCAACCCATCATCCATTAAATCGAAATCGACCACATGCGCAAATGTGCCAATGGGATAAATGTGTTCGTTCGCACTTTTATCGCCTTTTGCATTGAGCATACACATAACAAAGCCAGTGTTTTCGGCGCATGCCTGCTTAACCATTCGAATATAACGAGGCTCAAAAATACGCAAATACATTCTCCCTTCAGGAAGAAGATGCGCGGAAAGCGGAAATAAAGGTACCTGTGATTGGCTCATAACAACCTAACTCTTAAACACTAAGACCACTACGGCAGTGTGAAGATATTGGATCGCATGAGAAAGAATTTCACACTTTAGTAAGAAGCGAATGATCCTTGCAGGAATGAAAACGGTAAAAAATCACGTTAAGGTATGTAATTCAGCAGCTTGTCTCACAAACGTTAAACCAACGCCAAGCTCGCCATAAAAACATTTAAATAATAAGTACGCGAAATTTTACCGAAAAAGCAGCGCTCCTTGCTTGGACGGGTAGAAAATTTGCACCCTAAAGAAAGTTTCACGTGCATTGTAACTGGGTTGTCACCCACGCTTTGTGAAAACAGGACTAAAATGAATGTAATCGACCGTTTCTGTCATATTTACTCAGACATCACGCAAATTAGCCCAGATGACTTGGCCACTATATATGGACGTGATGTGGTATTTATCGACCCCATTACTACCCATAAGGGTATTGATGACGTAAAGCGGTACTTTGAAAATTTACTTGGCCAGGCGCAAAGCTGCAAATTTGATATATCTGCCATTTTGCCTACAACAGATAATGATGCCGGTGTTACGCACTGTGTAAGTTGGACCATGCACCTTACGCTGAAAACCGGTAACAAGTACATTAACGTTGATGGTATCACTCAACTCAAAGTGGTTGACGATATTATTGTCTATCACAAAGACTATTATGACTTAGGTGAAATGGTTTATGAGCATATTCCTCTATTGGGATATTTTGTAAAGAAAATAAAAACAAGGCTAGCCAAATGAAAAAGATGCTCATCACAGGCGCCACATCAGGCATAGGAAAAGCGCTCGCTATCTATGCTGCAGACAAGGGATACCAGGTTATCGCATGTGGCAGAAATGAAGAGGCGTTAAATACGTTGTCTAAGCATCGAAGTATTACTTCCCTTAAATTTGACGTGACCTCAGAAGAAGAAACTGCCGCCGCCCTAGGCCAAATCACTTGTGATATTGCCGTGCTCAACGCTGGTACCTGTGAATACGTTGACATAGACAGCTTTGAACCGGCCATGTTTAGACGGGTTTTTGAACCGAATTTTTTTGGTGTTATTCATTGTGTTAACGGCTTACTTCCACAATTGCAGAAAGGCAACAAGCTGGTCATTGTGGACAGTATGGCACGTTTACTTCCGTTTACACGAACGCAAGCCTACGGCGCAAGTAAAGCGGCGTTGCACTACTTCACCAAGAGTCTAGAGGTTGACCTACATGATAAAGGCATTGTCGTTCAGGCAGTTTCACCAGGATTCGTAGAAACCCCGCTGACTGATAAAAACGATTTTGATATGCCAATGAAAATTTCTTCTGAAGAGGCTGCAAAAGCCATGTTGAAAGGCATAGAAAGCCATAAACAAACCGTATTCTTTCCACGCGTCTTCGGGTTGATGTTGCGGTTTATGCATGTGCTACCGCAGTCTATTCAGAAACGATTGTCGTTGTCGATGCGAGAAAAATAGTCGTACCTCATTACAAGAGAACAATAAAAATGAAAAAAAGAATAGCCATTGTCGGCACAGGGATTTCAGGGCTAACCACTGCTTACCTTCTTAATCAAGAGCACGACATTATTGTGTATGAGGAGAATGACTATATTGGCGGCCATACTGCCACCAAAAAAGTACAAGAAAGCGGCAATACCTTAAATATTGATACCGGGTTTATTGTGTTTAATGATTGGACATACCCCAATTTTATCGCGTTGATGAATAAGCTTGGCGTTGATTACCAACCTACAGAAATGAGCTTTTCTGTTACCAGTGAAAAAGCAAACTTAGAATATAATGGTAATACGTTAAACAGCTTGTTCGCGCAAAGACGGAATATTTTACGTCCTCGGTTTTGGCGTATCATTGGCGACATTCTAACCTTCAATAAAGCGTGTAAGCGTATGGTGGCAAAGAAGCGCGACACCGAAGGCTTAACCCTAAACGATATTATTGAAGAACTAGGTTTAAGCGACGACTTCGCCCGCTATTACATTTTACCCATGTGCGCTGCTATATGGTCGGCCACGTTGGCGCAAACTCGACAATTCCCGCTTACGTTCTTCCTTCAGTTTTTTAACAACCACGGCTTACTAAACATTAACGACAGACCGCAATGGTACACAATTAAAGGCGGGTCCAATCAATACATCCCGCCACTGACCGCCAGTTTCAAAGATAAAATCAAGCTATCGTGCGGTGTACAATTGGTGGATAAAAAAGAGGAGTATTGGTTTGTTAAAGATAAACAAGGTAATACAGAGCGCTTTGATGAAGTGGTGCTTGCGTGTCACAGTGACCAAGCCCTTCGGATGTTAGGTTCACCCTCCCCCGCCCAGCAGGAAATTCTGAGCGCCATTCCCTACGCCGCCAATGATGTGATACTGCACAAAGATAAAGATCAGTTACCGAAACGTAAACTCGCGTGGGCCAGTTGGAATTACAGGCTCAATGATGAAGCTAATGAAGAGCAACAGCCGGCGTCAGTGACCTACAACATGAATATTTTGCAAAAACTCGATGCGAAAAATGAGTATTGCGTCACCCTGAATAAAAACGACATCACCGCGTCAGATATCATTGGCCAATATAGCTACGCACATCCTCAGTACAGCGAAGCAATGGTTAAAGCTCAGCAACGTAGGCTGGAAATATGCGGCCAAGACGGCCTGCATTTTTGCGGCGCTTATTGGTACAGCGGGTTTCATGAAGACGGTGTAAAAAGCGCCCTTGATGTGTGCGCACGGTTTGGAGCGCGCTTGTAATGGAGAGTGCACTTTATCAAGGTAAGGTGTACCACCAGCGCTTTTTGCCCACTCAGCATAAGTTTGACTATGACATCTACTTATTCTGGCTTCAGTTAGATGAGATAGACGAATTAAACACGCAACTGACACACTTTTCTTCTCGGTCACGTGCTCGAGTGCGATTTAAACGCAGCGATTATTTAGGCCCCAGCGACATTCCGTTGTCTTGTGCGGTAAGGCAAAAAATGACCTCCTTAGGCGCAAAGCTCACAGATGGTGATGTTTTTATGCTTGGCCAATTAAGGATGTGGGGGCTGTATTTCAGCCCTGTTAATTTTTACTATTTGCGAAGCCCACAAGGCGCATTTACCTATTTGTTAGCCGAAGTAAGCAATACGCCGTGGAACCAACGGCATTACTACTTGGTAGACTTACACACCCAAGACGATACGAAAAAAGCGTTCCATGTTTCGCCTTTTAACCCCATGGATATGACGTATCAGTGGCAAATTTCGCAACCTGATGCCACATTAAAACTGACTATGAATTGCGTGCGCGAAGACAAAGAGTTTAGCGCGGGCATCAATTTGTCTCGTTTAACATTAGATAATGCGAATCTAAGGCAGGCAATGAAACGTATACCTAGCATGACAATAAAAACCATGCTTGGTATTTATTGGCAAGCTTTGAAACTGTTAATAAAGCGCACGCCCTTGTATGACCATCCGGAAAAGAGTTAGGAATAATAACAACATGTCTTTTGGTGAATCTGTACTTATAGATACTGAACAAGCGTCAGTGATAGATAAAATGTGTCGTAGCGTATTTTTACGCTGCTTAGATAAGTTACCCCTCGGTGCATTAACCATTTTAGAAAATGGACATAAAGTGGCCCAATTTGGTCTTCCGGATGACACGCTACAGGCAAACGTGAACATTCTGTCTATCAAAGCCTACCGCCAGTTGTTACTAGGCGGCAGCGTGGGAGCGGGTGAAGCATTTATGGATGGGCTTTGGGACAGCGACGATGTCACTGCTGTGGTTCAAATTTTCGCGCGTAATTTACCCACCCTCGATAAATGGGAAAACAAATTCAAGTGGCTTTCTATGCCACTGTTAAAGTTACAGCACTTCACCAATCGCAACACGCAGTCACAAGCGAAAAAGAACATTGAAGCGCACTATGATTTGGGCAATAAACTTTATACCCGTTTTTTAGACCCCACCATGATGTATTCATCGGCAATTTATCCTGACCCCACGGCGAGCCTTCATGAAGCGCAAAACAATAAGCTCAAAACCATTTGCGATAAGTTGAAATTAACCGAGCACGACCACCTACTAGAAATAGGTACAGGCTGGGGCGGCCTTGCCGTATTTGCCGCCAAACATTATGGGTGTAAGGTGACCACTACGACCATATCGGAAGAGCAACATGCATGGGCTCAGCAGTGGATTGAAAAAGAACAGCTAACGTCGAATATAACCTTATTGAAAAAAGACTACCGCCTACTCGAAGGTAAGTTCGACAAGTTAGTGTCCATTGAAATGATTGAAGCCGTAGGCAAAGACTACTTGGGTAATTTCTTTGAGAAATGTTCGTCACTGCTTAAAGATAACGGTTTAATGTTATTGCAGTCGATTACTATTGATGACAGACGTTACGACAGCTATGCCAATAGTGTCGATTTTATACAGAAATACATATTCCCAGGTGGCTTTTTGCCTTCACAATATCAATTAAATGCCCACCTTAAACGCCACACAAACATGATGATTCGCGACTTGCACGATATAGGGTTAGATTATGCCTACACGCTGAATCATTGGTACCAGGCATTTATTTCGGCAAAAGACGCCCTATTGAAAGACGGCTACGATGAACGGTTTGTTAGAATGTGGACCTACTATTTAAAATACTGCGAAGGGGGGTTCTTAGAGCGAACCATAAGTACAGTGCAATTAGTGATTGCTAAACCTCACCATCGCGACATGTTACATCGCTAATCCAGATAGGTGAATGCCAATGCCTCTATCGGTGAGAGACAAACGGTTATTCGTCCACCACCGATATAGGTTTAGATAACATGGGTTTGCCCTGATTAATATTAATTTCCACACGGCGATTTCGTGCTCTATCAAGGGGCGAAGTTGCATCAGGAACAATAGGCTGGGTGTCCGCCTTACCCACGACAGACATTCGGCTTTCGTCAAAACCTGAGACAACCCTCATGGTTTCTGCCACCGCAACCGCTCGCTGAGATGACAAATCCCAATTCGAGCGATATAGCTCGTTGGCAATATGCTGGCCATCACTGTGGCCCGAAATTTCTATTTCCCCAGGCACATCAGCAAGCAACTCACCAATTTTTCGAACAATAGGCTTAAATTGTGGCTGTAAGAATGCTGAACCTGCTGAAAATGATCCGTTTTCGCGGATACGAATAGTGATTTGTTGCCCCAAAGACTCCATTTCGATTGAGCCATCGAGTATTTGTTTTTCCAACTGCTGAGCAATCTTCTTCATCAGCTCAGCGGTTTCATTTTGTTCCGCCGCTTGCTCTGCGGAGGAAGACTGATCGGTTGCCGTTTGCTGCGACTGCCCCCCTCGCTGTTCACCCCGTTGCTTTTGGCGCCCGCCAGCAGAGTCTTCATCACCGGCTTGGAATTCTAGCATTTGCTGGGTCATATCAATGGTTTGCTGCTGAATGGTATCTATGGGTGATGGATCAGGCTTGCCCGGTCTAAATTCCATAGCAATAACACTGGTGCCCTTGGGAATATCTTTAACTTCTATTTTATTTTGCACACCAAAGGCAAACTTCATCGAACCGGCGATTTGTTTAAACTTAAGCACATCCATCTCTGAGAACGACAACAAAAGTACAAAAAAGCACATTAGAAGAGACATAAGGTCAGCAAAGGTGCCCATCCAGGCGGGCAGCCCTTCCGGCGGGCATTTGGGGCACTCTTGCTCAGCCATTACTCGTCCTCAGTTCCTGTATTGCGTTTACTCGCCGCTAGGTAGTTCTTGAGCATACCTTCAATAACTCGAGGGTTCTGTCCATCAGCAATGCCTACGATGCCATCGAGTACCAGCATTTGGTTAAGTTTTTCTTCTTGAGCACGGTTGTTAAGCTTTACTGACATGGGCAAACAAATGATGTTCGCCATAAAGGCACCGTAAAGTGTGGTTAACAAAGCAACTGCCATTGCGGGGCCAATAGATTTTGGGTCATCCATGTTCGATAGCATGGCGACCAAACCAATGAGTGTACCTATCATTCCCATTGCCGGGGCAACATCGCCCATCCCCTTAAAGATGGTCGCACCAAATTCGTGTCGGTCTGTGGTCATGCTAATGTCTTTCGCCAGTGTATCTCGCACGACTTCGATGTCGTGTCCGTCCACCAGCATATCAACGCCTTTTTGCATAAAAGGGTTGTCAATCTCAGCTTCCTCAAGCGCCAGAAAGCCCCCTTTTCTTGCGGCGTCGGCCATCTCAACAATTTTTTCAATCAACTCTTCTGGGGAGTCAATCTTAAACATGAATGCTTTACCGGCAATTTTACCTGCGCCGAAAAATTGCCCCATGGTGTATTGAGATAAAATTACGAACAATGTGCCGCCAAAAACAATCAAAATTGAAGGGACATTGACGAACATACTTATGCTGCCGCCCATTACCATGGCCATTACCACGAAACCTATGGCGCCCAACATACCTATGACGGTTGCTAAATCCACTCACTCTTC